>Ga0214474_1001376_pt1 | contig 11228 bp, 8 predicted proteins | sample RVTome_2_FD_187335 | JGI IMG/M metagenome (GOLD analysis project Ga0214474, IMG submission 187335) | Soil microbial communities from uranium-contaminated site in the Upper Colorado River Basin, Wyoming, United States - RVT95D214 HiSeq ...
TGTCCATAATCACGACGTTTATTTCTTTTTACGCGGCCGGCTACACCCTTAACCTGCTCACACTCGGAGGATTGACGCTCGGCGTCGGCATGCTGGTTGACAATGCTATTGTCGTCATCGAAAACACTTTCCGGCTTCGCGAGGAAGGAAAAGACCGGAAGACGGCCTCCATCCAGGGGGCTACTCAGGTCGGGATGGCCATCACCGCATCCACGCTGACCACCATCGTTGTTTTCCTGCCCATGATCTTCGCCCAAGGGATCACCGGCAAAATGACCCGCGGAATGGCCCTGGCGATCACCTTTTCCCTTATTTCTTCCCTTTTCGTCGCCCTCACGGTCGTTCCGCTTCTGTCGTATCAGCTGTTCGGCAAAGGCCCGGCCAACGGGGATTCTTCCCAGGGTAAAAAGATGAAACAGCCCCAGTTCCAGAAGGGCCGGGATACCTACCGGAAGGCATTGACTTGGACGCTTCACCACCGCCGCCTGGTCATTGGCGGGGTTGCGGGAATTCTCGTGGTCTCACTGGCCATCGTCCCGTTCTTGGGGACGGAGTTCATGCCCGCCCAGGACCGCAACATGATCCTGCTCAAGGTGAAAATGCCCATCGGGACGGCTTTGGAGGAGACCAACCGGGTCGTTTCGATCGTCGAAACCCTAATGTCCCAGCAGCCGGAGATCGAGATCATCTCCGCCCAGACCGGGTCGTCGGCCGAACAGGATGCGAGCGACACGGCTAGCGGGTTCGGTAACACCGGTCCTCACGAAGGGCTACTCTGGGTCGGGCTGGTCAAGCGGAACCTGCGGAAGTACAGCGATCTCGAAGTCGTGGAAATCCTCCGCGCGAAGCTGCCCAAGCTCGAGAACGTCCGGTTCGAGGCTGTTGACATGAGCCAGATGATGATGGGTGGAGCGTCGGCTCCCGTCGAGATCAAGCTGTTCGGCAAGGATCTGGACAAGCTCAAGGACATCGCCGATAGCATTGTCGCCCGGATCCGGGATGTGCCCGGACTGCGAGACCTGACCCATTCTCTGTCTCAGGGAAAGCCGGAATATCAGATCAAGGTCGACCGGGAGAGATCCGCTAAGCTCGGCCTGATGGTCAGTCAGGTCGCCAACACGATTCAGGCGGCGACCCTCGGCCGTGGCCACTCGATACACGGATGAAAGCGAAGAGATCGACCTCAGGGTGCGCTTCCAGAAACGATACAGAGACAATATCCAAGAGATCGCGAACATCCCGATCGTGACTCCCCAAAACAAGGTCATCTATGTCGGCCAGGTCGCCACCGTTGAAAAAGGCGAGGGTCCCATCCAGATCACGCGCGAGAATCAGGCCCGCCGGGTGACGGTGACGGCGAACATCGCCGGCCGCGACCTCGGGAGCGTGGTCAGAGATATCCTCCAGCGACTGGGGCCGATCCAGAAGCAGATGCCCCCCGGGTATTTCCTGGAGTTCGGCGGTTCTTACGAGCAGATGACGGAGGCGTTCAAGATCTTGGCTGCGGCCTTCGCTCTAGCCTCTTTGCTGGTTTATATGGTCATGGCCTCGCAATTCGAATCATTCCGCCACCCCTTCATCATCATGTTCGCGATCCCCCTTGGCGTGATCGGAGTCATCCTGGGTCTGCTTTTGGCCGGGAAAGCGATCAGCCTGCCGGCCTTGATCGGATTCATTCTTCTGGCCGGGATCGCGGTCAACAACGGCATCGTGATGATTGATTATATCAACCAGCTCCGGCGGAGCGGCGTCGAGACGCGAGAAGCGATTATCACCGGAGCGGTCACTCGCCTGCGCGCCGTCCTCCTGACCGCGTTGACAACGATCTTGGGAATGCTGCCCATGGCCATCAGCCGGTCTGAGGGTTCGGAGTTCCGGGCTCCGATGGCCATCACAGTCATGGGCGGGTTGACGGCCACGACCTTCCTGACGCTGTTCATTATCCCGGCTATCTACAGCTTATTCGAGAAGGTCTCGTACAAGAAGCCGAAGCCGGCGTGATGTTCGAGCTCTTTATATCAGGAAGGCGAAAGCGGGCTGAGTTCAGGCTTTGAACCGGAGAAACGCTCCGATCTTGCCGTAGCGGTCGAGCTTCGAGGGCGGCGTTATGTACCTGACCTGGACTTTCTTATCCAGGGCGGCGTGGACGCTTTCGTGGACGATGTCCTGGACCTTTTCCGTTTTGACCTGGCAGACCGGGCAGCGAACTTCGTCGACATAAAGATAATGGCATTTGGGGCAGGTTCTCCCTTCCGCGGAGAAGTTGCGGCTGAGGACCAGGCTCTGGACTCCCCAGGTGTTGAGCTTACGTAGGACCTCCTTCATCCCCGAGACGGCCCGGCCGCCCTTTTCCAGCTCTGAGACGAGAGACTGGGCCAGGGTCGCCTCCTCCTCGGCCTTGAGCTTTTTTCCCATCTCCAGCGTCTGCTTGAGGATCTTGTCTTCGGTGTTATTCGAGTCAGTCTTCAGCCAGCCTTTGAGCCTCTCTTTAAGGTAGGGATGGAGCAGAGGTTCAAAATCCGACCGATATTCTTCCTTGCAGCCGAGGAAGAGCCAATCGAACCTGTTTTTCTTAAACAGTTCGAAGGTTTTCAGAGAGGCCTTTTTAAAATGGTCATGGAGGTGGGCGTCGATATGCCGCTCGATCCGCTTGGATTCGTAGCCCTGCCAGCCGCCCTCGCGCACCCGGCTGGGGACATCGCTCTTGAGGCTGTCGACGAGGGAGATCTCCCCCATAAAGACTTCGTACCAGCGGGCCTCTTGGCGGTCAAGGAGAAGGGCGCAGATGTGCCGGTATTCGTCCAGTATCGAAGCGAGCGGGCGGACGTAGAGGCTGCGGTCAAAGATGAAGTGGTTGCGGGGTGCCCGGGGCAGGGCCATCTCTTCCCAGAATTTTGCACCCGTACAGGCAAAGATGGCCAGGCCGGCCGCGTTCCAGGCGGGAAGACTCTGCGTGCCGAAGCGGCCGATCTTGTCCAGGTCCTGAAGGAGGGATTGCTTCCTTGTCCTACTCAGGTCCATGGATTCCAGCCGTGTCCGGCCCTCGTTGAGGAGGTTCTTGAAGGAGACGGCGATCTCTTTCTTGGTCTGTCGGCTCTTGTCTGTGTCGAGATAGAAGGACGTCGTGGAGAGGTTCTCACTTTTGAAGCCGGCGAGAACCCGAATTTGCCCGGGAGAAAGGGATTTCATTCAGCCTCCTTCATTTTTTTTTCGACCAGGGGTTTGAAATGGACGGAATTATGGCCACTGGTTAGATTGCGCTTTTCCTTTTTCTCGGTTCCGGCGTGGGCAGCTTAATCGTGATGGGCACGCATCAATATAAATAAGAGCCCGGACCGGGTTTGTCAAGTTTTTCTGTGCGGTCATCTTGAGGGAGGTAAACCTGAACAAATGCCGTTCTTTGATGTGGCTCTATAACGATTAGTGTGGTGGAAAAAGAGGGGAAAACAAGCGCCCCTTAATTCCCCTCTTTGGCAAAGAGGGGTCAGGGGAGATTTTATAAATAATAAACAACTCCATTTCCGTTCTTTCCGTGTTCGTTTTTTACAATCCCCCCATGCCCCCCTTTTCCAAAGGGGGGAATTTTAGAAGCTCCCTGGTTTGACCGCCTCCGTCGAGACGGTTATAATAGAGGGCGCTTCTGCGGAAGTGGCGGAATTGGCAGACGCGTAAGCCTCAGGAGTTTATGGCCGTAAGGCCGTGAGGGTTCGAGTCCCTCCTTCCGCATTTGGCATCTTAGAAAGAGCGCTGGCGTTGAACCCGGAAGAAGCGACAAATGAACCCGCTCCACGCCACCTTTCGAAAGTTCCTCTGGTTCGCCCTGGCGGCCTCGGTTCTTGGGGCCGGCTACGGCCAGAAGAAGCTCAAACCGGAAGACGAGCAATTCCTGTCCGAGGTTCGCTACATCATCACCTCCGCCGAACGCAAGGCCTTCCTGGTCCGCCCCGACCCCGAGAAGCCCCAGTTCATCGAGGAATTCTGGAAAGGCCGGGATCCCGACCCCTCCACCCCCGAGAACGAGTTCAAGGACGAGTATCTCGGGCGCATCGCCAAGGCCAACGATCTCTTTTTCGGCGAAGGACGGCCCGGCTGGCTCACCGACAGAGGCAGGATCTATATCCTGTTCGGGCCCCCGACCCAGAGGCAGGCGACGACACCGGCCGGCGATCCCCGCGGTCGCTGCCAGGAGTTGTGGTACTACCGGGATTTCCCCGTCGTCTTCCTGGACCGGGGATGCACCGGGACCTTCATGCTGGAAACGTTCGACCTGAGCCCGATATCCGAGTTGAGCCTGGCCAGGGAAAGCGCCCCGAAGCCCTTCCTGCCGGCCCAGGGGAAACCGTCCTTCGATTTCGACGTCACTTTGAGAAGGAAGAAGACAGAGGAGGCGAGACTGGAGGCATTCGTAGATATCTCGATCCCCTACACCTCCATCTGGCTGAGCTTTGAGGGGGGTAAGTTCGCGACCACTTTCGAGATTCGGCTGGAACTCAAGGACAGCCAGAACGTCCTCCGCTGGGAAAATACCACCAGCCATGACCTGGTTTTGATGCCCGAGGAGCTGAAGCAGAAGATGACGAGCAAGTACGAGATCGCCATCCCTGTCCTGATCGAAAAAGACGCCGAGACGCTGAGCCGCGGGAAGAACACTCTCCTGGTCCTTCTCAAGAACAAGAAGGTCGGCGAAGAGATCCGCAAGAAGGTTGAGTTCAGCCTCTAGCTCAGAAGCTCCACCGGACTCCGATCCGGAAGGACCGGACACCGTAGACGCTCAGGACATCGCCGTACGTTGATGAGGCTTCGTATCCTGGAGGAATCTGGTCGAAGCGCAGCCGAGGCGACGGGTCATTGTCCACGACGACGCCGCTGCGGCCGCCGACATTGAAGATGTCGACATAAAAGTCCAGCTTGGACCGGCCCCTGAGCGGGAATCCCTTTTCTATGCGCACGTCGAAGTTGGTGTAGGGAACTCTCCGCTGCGACCCCGGTGATTCGGCGTTCAGGGAGACATAGGTCTGCTGGACGGCCGGAAAGCCAGCCGGGAAATAGACCCGGGAGATTGTCCGTCCCCAAGGGATGCCCGAATAATGCTGCATATAGGCGCTGAAGACTATATCCCAGGGAAGGATGTAGGTCCCCATGACCTTGATCTGCAGCGGCCGGTCGAAGAAGAGAGGGCCGTAGGCATTGACCAGGGTGTTCGGGCTGTTGAAGATCGCGCTCTCGCCCTCGGTCGGGTTGTAGGTCGCTTCGACATTACCCTTGAAGGAGCCGTAGAGGATGGACCCCTTGAGCTGCCAGTTGTTGGACATCCGCTTGTCGAAGGTCAGAGCCAGGGCCCAGTATTTTCTCTCGGCCTCGGGCGGGTTCAAGCCCATCCAGGTGGGGACCGGCCGGTCGGCGCGGAGTCCGTAAGCGGTAAGTTTCTGGTCGTCGGAGGTCCCCCAATTTCCGTCCCAGCCCGGGTCTTCAAACTCGAAGGGAATCCAGATGGGGCCTTTCTCATCCTCGGCGTCGGGATCATAACCGTTGTTGACATCGACGTCCTCGACGATATCCTTGCTCTGCTTCCAGATAAACTGGAGGCCGAGCTTGAAATCCCGGAAGAGCTCCTGTTCGACACCGGCCAGGAATTCGGTCACATAGGGCGCCTTAAGGTCGTCGGCATAATAGGAATAGGCCGGGTCCTGTTTAGGATAGGATTGAATGACATAGGAATCGGTCGGCGGCAGGTCCATCAGTTTGTTCCCGTCGAGGTCGTTCCAATAATAGTCGATGGAGCCGGGACCGAAGATCTGACCGGCGTTGTACTTGGCCACCCAGACGGGCTCGTAGTAGCGGCTGAAGGACATCTTCAGGGCCGTCTTGCCCTGGCCGAAGAGGTCGTACACCAAACCGACCCGGGGTGATAGAGTGAAGAACTTGACGACGTCTTTAATGGATGTGATGAGCTTGTCGAACGGGGAGACTGGCCCGATTTCGTCGTGCCACTGGCCGATGAGCGCGACGAGCAGGGCATTGGCGTCCGTTACGGCCGGGTTGATCTGCGGGGGGCCGGAGGAGTAGCGCAGCTCCGGACGGGCCTGCCGGGGCTGGTATTGGTAAGAGTAATCGAGGCGCAGGCCGAGGTTCAGGGAAAGCCGGCCCTTGGTCACGTTGTCCTGGACGTATCCGGAGAACCGCCGGATGTGGTCCTGGATGTCCCAGACGCCGGCGATAGGAGGGCAATTGTAGATGCGCAGCCGTCCCTGCTTTAAGGCAGTGGAATAATAGTAGGGATTTCCGGCGGCATAGTCCTCCCAGTAGGAATAGTATGGGTTGCTCCTGTACCAGTCCTGGTGCTCTTCCGACTGCTCGAACTCCCCCCCCGCTTTGAACTCGTGGCTGGCGGTCAGGAGGTCGTCCTGGAACCGGGTGACCGACGCCGAGGCCATTATTTTCTTGCGGAGATGGTCGTCGTTATAGGCGGACGACCCCCAGAAGATATCCTGCCGGTAGTCGTAATAAGTGGGCTGGTCTTGAGTTCGCGAGCGGATCGGGAAGTTCCGCTGGATCAAGGTGCCGCGGATGTCGACGAAGGTATTCTGGTCCAGGGACCAATTAACCTGGTGGGTGGTCGTGAAGGTATTTTCGTGGTTCCAGATTTCGGTCGTCGGGTAGGAGATGTTGGCTCCGCCGCTGTTCTGGTAGACGGGTTCATAGATGTTATTGTAGTGGAACATCCCCATATATCGGATCGTCTTGTCAACCTGGACGGTGAGCTTGGCGAACCCGAATAATTCATCGTGCTCATAGTCATAGTGGGCATAGTCGACGCCCCGGAAGCCCAGGTTTTCCATCCGGACCTCCGGGTTGACGGAGGTGGTCTGCTTCCAGGTGTTCCAGCGGCCGTTCAGGTAAAACCAGGCCCGGTCCGTGAGGACCGGCCCCCCGATGTTTGCTGAAATGTCGCTGTAGTTAGCGAATTGACCGGGTGGGTCCACTTGATAGGCGGCCGTGTCGCTCTTTGGGATCAAGTCGGTGCTCAGGCCATTTCCCGTGAGATAGGCGGTGGCTCCGCCGGCGAAGGTGTTGCCGCCGCTCTTGGAGACGATGTTGATGTAGGTTGAATCGGTCTGGCCCACCTCAGCCGGGTGGGCGCCGAGTTCGAACTCGATTTCCTCGTAGACATCGACGTTGATGTTGACCAGGGAGAAGGAGGTCGCCGGGTCGTTGAGCGGCAGGCCGTCGAGCGCATAGAGCTGACTGCGGACCGTGCCTCCCAGAATGGACGATGTCCGGCGATAGTCCACGCCTTCAGTGACGGCGCCGGGGATGGAATTCTGAATATCGTAGAGGTCGCGGTTCATCGGTATGCTGGCCAGAAACCGGGCGCTGTAGTTGACGCTGACCTTGGAGGATTCGACGTCGACCACAGGGGATGCCGTCGTGAGCGTTACTTCTTCCTCGGTGGGGGCCTCTTCGAGCCGGACCATGAGCTCGGTTGTCCTCCCCACCGTGACGAGGACGGATTGAAAAACGTAGGACTTGAACCCCGGCATCTCGGCCCGGAGTTCGTATTCCCCGGGCTTCAGGGCGGCGAACCGGAAGTGTCCGGTGTCTGAGGTCACGTAGCTGCTGATGCCCATGAGCGCTGGACCGGAGATGCTCACCGTGGCACCCGGCAGGGGTTTGCCTTCTTTATCCAGGATCCGGCCCGAGATCGCCCCCGTCTGTCTCTGGGCGTACGCCGGAGAGAGGAGGGCAAAGACCAGGAAGAAGGTCAGCAAAGGTCTCAATGGACGGGATATCATTTTGCCCTCCTTATGGGGTCCGAGGTTTATCCACAGGGCTATTGCATATTATGCAAATCCCGTGCCATATCGTCAACCGGGGACGTTCCCCCAGGTACCATCCTTCCACTTCCATTCCTGCCTTCTCCATTGCAGGTCCAAAGCGTAGAACCTGGGGGAACGTCCCCGATGTTGAGGGCGAGGGGGATGCGTCAGCCCCTTTTCCGGGCCAGTTGGTCCCTGGCCAAGGCGGCCGCGCCCATCAGGCCGGCATCGTTGCCCAGGCTGGCCCTTTCGATCGAGCAGCAGGAGAACGACGCCTTGTAGGACCGGCGGCCGGCCTCGGCCAGGGCATGGGGGAGGATCAGGTCTCCGCTGTCCATGACTCCGCCGCCGATCAGGATCATCTCCGGGTTCAGTAGGTTGATAGCGATGCCCAACCCGATGCCGAGGTAGTATCCGGCCCTTTCGAAGCTCTTCTGAGCCGCGGGATCTCCCTTCTTGGCCCTTTTTGCGACCTCTTCCGCCGTCAATGACTCTTCTGACCGCGTAAGCCCGCGGTAGTTACGGATGATGGGCCCGGCCGCCGCTTCGGTCTCCAGACAGCCGTGTGACCCGCAGTTACACCGTTCACCGTCCGGGTTGACGACGATATGCCCCATCTCGGCGGCGAACCCGCACGACCCGTGCAGGAGCTCGCCGTCGATGATGATCCCCGAACCCACTCCCGTGCCGAGGGTAAGCAGCAGAAGGTGGCGGACGCCCTTGCCCGCGCCGCAACGGTATTCTCCGTAGGCAGCTATGTTGGCGTCGTTGTCGATCCAGAAGGGGACCTTGATGAAGCGGGCGATGGCCGGACGCAGGTCGAACCCGTCGAGGTCGGAATAATTCGGCGACTGGTAGATCTTCTGTTCCTTGAGGCTGAAGATCCCCGGGATGCCGAAACCGAGGGCCTTGACAGTCCGCCGCTCTTTTTTCTTCAGCTCTTCCCAGAGCTTGCTGAAGAGCTCCAGGAGCCCGGTCATCGTAGGCGGGGTCGGCGCCTTGCTCTTGAAGACCACGTCGAGGCGCTCGTCGAGGAGCCCGTATTTTAGTTGAGTCCCTCCGAGGTCGAACCCGGCATACAGGGGCATCTCTATCTTCTCCTGGCGACGGCGGCGTAATTGACGGGTCCGAAAAGGAGCTCGTTGAGGCTGTCGATGTTCCGGTTGAGGACGGCGGTGCGTTCGTCGGCCCCAGGCAGAGGCTGGAGCTTCTCGCTTTCGAGCGGAGAGGAGTACTTGATCTCAACGTCCTCGAACCCCGCCGCCTCCAGCATGAACTTCAGGGCCTGTGGATGGATAGGGTTGCGGTGGGAGAGATCGAGATAATAGACCTGGACGAGGGCGAAGACCGAAAGCGGGTTGACGGTCTCGAGGACGAGAGTGCCGCCCGGAGCGAGCTTGCGGCGGCACATCTCGATCAGCTTTTTGAGGTAAGCAGGCGGAAGATGTTCGATCACCTGGGAGGAAAAAATGCCTCCCAGCGCGCCGTCGGGCCGGTCGGCGAGACTCTCCAGCAGGTCGCCCTTTTCGCAGCGCAGGCCTTTGTCCAGGCAGATATCGACCATCTGGGCGTTGCTGTCGACGCCGGCGGCCTCAATACCTCCCTCGCCCAGGAGCTCGAGGAATTCACCCCGGCCGCAGCCCAGGTCGAGGACCATCCCGCCCTTGGGGAAGTATGGAACATAATCGCGGAGCTGTTTCTTGACTTCGTCATCGCGTCCCCGGAAACGGTTCTCGAACGCAGTATACCGCCAATCCTCGAGGGGCACGAGGAGCGCCCGAACTTCCTCCGGCTGAGGGAGCTTTTTCTCTTCCAGCGCGGCCAAAAGGCGGTCGAGCTTTTCCCTGAGCAGGAGGAACTTTTTCATCAGGAGCTTCGCGTCCTCGGACTCCGCAGCGAGCTTGTCGACCCGCCATTCCAGGCTCTTGAAGATCAGGCCGACATGGTTGCTCCCGAGGGCGTCCCATTCTTTGTCCTTGGCATCGACGAGGGCGATGATCTGGCGGATGAGATCCTCGAACGAGGCGACGAGATCCTTCTTTCCCTTCTGCCTTATTTCGTCAAGCCGGCGGGCGAGTTCCTGTTCTTTCTCCTGGCGCTCCTGGGCGAGCTTTTCCAGCGTCCGGCGCATTATTTTTTGTCGGGAGGATGGGTCTCTTCAGGTTCGGACTTTTTTTCCTGTGGCTCCTTGCCGCCGAAGGCTTTCCTGAAATTGCGGATGCCTTCGCCCAGTCCTTTCCCGAGCTCGGGCAGGCGGCGGGCGCCGAAGATGATGATGATGATGAGCAGGATGAGCAGGAGCTCGGGCGGTCCGATCGGTCCAAACAGAAACATCTGAGCCTCCTTCGAGGTTTTATCCTCGATCAACGGGCGAGTATTCGGTTTGACAGATCAAAAGTACTTCAGTCAGGCCGAAAAGTCAAGGAAAGGGCATCTTCCTGGCTTTATCTTAGTGGCGAGATTTTGTACAATCGGCGGCGTGATCAAGGTCATCCTGGCCCTCATCATCCTGGTCAACGGTTTCTTCTCCTACCGGCTTTTCGCCGACCTCATTCGGCACAAATCCGAGGTCTGGAGAGAGCCGGGTTCGAACATCCTTTTCGCGGCTCTGGGGATCGTCTCCCAGTTCTTGAGCACCTTCGGAGTCTCCGACTTCGCCTTCAACACGGTGGCCTTCCGCCTGACCAAGACCGTAGAGGACAAGAAAATTCCCGGGACGTTGAATGCCGCCTGCGTCATCCCCGTTGCCTTCATGGCCCTGGCCTACATAACGGTCATCAAGGTCGATGTTCTCACTCTTGTCGTCCTGATCATCGCCCAGACGACCGGCTCGTACCTTACGCCGAGGATCGTGGTGAAGCTGCCCGTGAGCCGGATCAGGATCGGGATCGCCGCCGGGCTTCTCTGCGCGGCCGCCTTCATCCTGGCCGGCAAGCTCCAGCTCATTCCTTCGGGCGGGAACCTGACCGGCCTGCCCGGAATAAAGCTGGCCGTTGCCGCGGCCGCCGTGTTCATCTACGGCGCTCTGAACAACATCGGCATCGGCTCCTACGCCCCGACCATGGCCACAATCTATGCTCTGGGAATCGACCCTCGAGTGGCTTTCCCGATCATGATGGGAGGGTGCACTTTCTCTTGCGCCGTCGGGGCGATGGAGTTTGTCCGGCTTGGCGGCTACAGTCGCAAGCCGACCCTGTGGATATCGACCGTCGGGCTCCTGGGCGTCGCCGCGGCCGTCTACCTCGTCAAGAGTATGGACGTGGACGTCATCAAGTGGGTGGTCTTCGCGGTGGTCCTCTATGCGGCGCTGGACCTTCTCTACAAGGAATACAGATCAAGAGTGCCGGCCGCGCAGTTTGACTAAACCGTTCCTGTGCCTGGATCCGTTCATTGACTCCCCTCCCTGTTTCT
>Ga0214474_1001377_pt1 | contig 11222 bp, 8 predicted proteins | sample RVTome_2_FD_187335 | JGI IMG/M metagenome (GOLD analysis project Ga0214474, IMG submission 187335) | Soil microbial communities from uranium-contaminated site in the Upper Colorado River Basin, Wyoming, United States - RVT95D214 HiSeq ...
ATTTCAATCCGGAAATTGGGCTGATGGTGGACATCAGCCGCATGATGTTTGCAGAGGACTATTTCGATCGGATGGAGCCACAGATGCAAAAGGCTTACCGGGACATGGACGCCATTGAATCCGGGGCCATTGCAAACCCCGATGAAAACCGGAGGGTGGGCCATTACTGGCTCCGTGCTCCGGAAATGGCCCCAAAAAGAGAGATGATCCGTGACATTCGGAAGACCCTCCAGGCCATCAAAGATTTTTCTAAAAAGGTACATGCTGGAAAAATAAAATCCCAAAAGGGCAAACCCTTCTCTCGCATGCTGATCATCGGCATCGGCGGATCAGCCCTGGGGCCTCAGTTTGTATCCGATGCACTCAAAACATCCAAAGATAAGATCAGACCCTATTTTTTTGATAATACCGATCCGGATGGATACGACCGGGTTTTCAAAGAAATAAAAGGCGCCTTATCAGAGACCATGACCATCATTATTTCAAAAAGTGGCGGCACGATAGAAACTCGAAACGGAATGCTTGAGGCAAAAACAGCCTATCAGTCGAAGGGACTTCGTTTCGAAAAACACGCCGTGGCGATTACCGAAGCAAATAGCGCCCTTGACCGGATGGCGAAAAAGGAAGGCTGGATCGCACGATTCCCGATGTGGGACTGGGTGGGTGGAAGGACCTCAGAGACCTCAGCAGTAGGGCTTCTTCCGGCTGCACTCCAGGGTATTGATATCGACGCACTCCTGGAAGGCGCACGTCTCTGCGATGAGAAAACCCGTAAAAAGGATTCTCGAACCAATCCGGCAGCCCTTTTGGCCCTCGCGTGGCATCACGCCACTGGAGGCTGCGGAAAAAAGGATATGGTTGTCCTTCCCTATAAGGATGGACTCCAGTTTTTTCCGAAATACCTCCAGCAGCTCATCATGGAATCTCTTGGCAAAGAAAGAGACCTTGATGGTCTGGTGGTCAACCAGGGAATTTCGGTTTACGGCAATAAGGGCTCTACGGACCAGCACGCTTATGTCCAGCAACTTCGCGAAGGGGTAAATAACTTCTTTGTCACCTTTATTGAAGCGCTCAAGGACCGTGAAGGTCGTTCTTTAATGCTGGTTGGGAAGGCAACCAGCGGCGATTATCTCAATGCTTTTCTCCAGGGAACCCGAAGGGCGCTCAGCGAAAAGGATCGGGAATCCATCACCCTAACAATTGATAAAATAGATGCTCGCTCCGTTGGCGCCTTGATTGCGCTTTATGAGCGGGCCGTGGGATTCTATGCATCGCTGATCCATGTCAATGCCTATCATCAGCCCGGTGTGGAGGCGGGCAAAAAAGCAGCAGGATGGGTGATTGAGCTCCAGACCAAAGCCCTTACCTTTCTTAAAAAAGAAAAGGGAAAGTCATTTACATCAGAAGAGATTGCCTCGGCCATCGGTGCAGAGGAAGAGGTAGAAATGGTATTCAAATCGCTGGAGCATGCAACCGCGAATTTAGATCATCCGATCATAAAAATCCCAGCTGACCCTCCGTTTCGTTCTCTGTATCAGTATGCGCCATAAGTGATGTAGCGTCGGTATTCCTGCCCGCCGGCAGGCAGAAATTGCCGAAGAATTTTTTCTATATCTTCTTCAGATCTTCGTCTACGGCTTGAAGCAAAGCAGGGGTTATCTGCGCCGGCATAAAAGTGGCTATCTGCTTCAGGGTCAGGCCCCGACCCATGGCCGTTCGCGGATCGTTCGATACGCCTGGCATGTATTTCTCTAAAACAGCTTTACCCTTCTCATTATCTAAGATTTCCCCGAGCGTCGAATCAGTTGAAAACGCCATAACAGGCCTCCTTTCTTAATTTGGCGAATACTTTATCAAAGAATCTTAAGATGTCAAGCAAATTTGTTTCTTGCCCACCCCAGTTTTCTGGTCTTTTTCAATTAATCATTTTATGGACACCCTTTAATTCCAAAAATTCTGGTTGTATTTCTATACCATTCTGATAAGATTTGGTGAGCGGAAGTGTCTTGCATGAAACTTATCCTGCGGAGGAAACGTCATGAAATCTAAGTCAATGATCGGAGCGTACATCCTTATTGGGTTGGGTATCATTTTCCTTCTGTCTAATCTTGGCTGGCTACCACGTCTTCGCCCACTCATGGCTCAGTGGTGGCCACTCATTCTCATTATTGTAGGTGTTTTGGTGTTGGTGAGGCGCTCCTCCGGCGGAAAACAGTAGATCGTTTCCTAAAACAAAGAGGGAAAGCATTATTTGGAGATGTATCCCTATTTAGCCAGGAAGCAATAGCATGAAAAAGTATATGGTTTTAATGGGCATCTTGGTTTCCATGACTCTATTGTTCGTCAGTTACAGCTGGGGGCAGAATCACGCTCCCATTGACACAGCCGCCAACCGTTCTATATGCATCGGCACGTCATGCGTCGGCATGCCGCCTGCTTTCGTCCCTTGGGTGGAAGATCCCGACATTTGGGACACCTTCAACTTTGAGATACTGAGTCCGCCTCCGCCCCTTAACGGAACAGCAGCAGTCGTCAATAATAAGTTGGTATACACACCCAATTCTGGTTTCTCAAGCGGAACCGACAATTTCACATACACGGTGACGGACCAGGATGGGGCCACGAAGACGGGGATTGCGAAAGTTCGTGTGTATGGCGAAGGAGCATATTCCATCTGCACGCGAAACAGTACCGTTGATACTAACGGTGCTCTTGAAACACTCACCAGGTCCAACCCATGCACCTTCTATAGTAAGAGTACGACGCGGATGACTGACAACGGAGCGCCGGTGACGATGGACTATTTCATCAATTGGCCATCGAACGGTAGCACACCGAAGGCACTCGTGGTTTTGATAGGCGGTGGTGATCTAAACATGAACCTCGGAGGGGACACCACAACGGGCGTCGCAAATCCGACCGGTGGAGGGAATTTCGTGGTACGCACAGCGCAGCTTTTTGCCAATGCCGGCTACGCAACAGTCGCCATCAATCGCCCATCCCACTTACCGTTGGATTCTATTGGAGATACTGATCAGTACCGCATCTCAGTGAAGCACGCAGTTGATATTCTCACTGTTTTGAAGCACATCAACACGGAGAATCTGGATGTGTTCCTCGCTGGGACTAGTTGCGGTGCGATATCCGCTGTTGCCTCTAACCTGATCGCAGCTGGTGTCTCGTTGTCGAGTCCGGTGACTAGCCCCCCCGTCTTGGAACCATCGCGTCTTTACGTTGGCAGGTCAGACATTGCCAACTTGCAGCCGAGCTTCGTCCAACGGCCTGTACACGTGTTATGGCATCAGGATGACCAATGCTCCGTTTCAAAGCCGGAAGACTCGCAAGCGCTTTATAACAGCCTATCCAGTTCCCCAACCGCTGCAAACGATATTACAAGCGGGGGAGTCAGGGTTACCACTGATAGCGATAACGTCAACGTCTGCGGTCCCTTTGATTATCACGGGTATTTTGGAATAGAAACTACTGCAGTTGGCTATATTACGAACTGGCTCAATGCTCGAGTCTCTGCATTCGCAGGCAACAGGCGTCCCGAAGCAGCGTTTGTGACGATCACAACTCTTCCGGGAGAACCGAAGCACACCGATCTGGCCACGCTGACGAGAGACCAAGTTGGCGACTCCTTGTCATATGCTCTATCTCACACTAAAACAAGTCTTGGCGGGAGCGTCGCCCTGAACGGGTCGACGGTTACATACACTCCCCCCGCTGGTGTCAGCAACAAAACAGACTATTATGTCTATGTCGTAACTGACGGAAAAGGCGGTGTTGGTGCGGCGGTCATTACGGTTCGGATTGGAATTCCTCCTGCACCACCAAGTGGTTTACGTATTCACTAGTAGGCCAGAAGTAATCTTCAGGATGAAGTCATGAGCAATGGGGTCAGAGCAATGAGTAGGGTAGGGAGCGAGAGGGTCAATTCTTTACATTTTGTGTCAAGACGTTTGCAGAAAGCGTGAAGGTTTGGGCTGACAGTATATATTTGAGTCAATGTGAATCAAGCTCGTCAACAAGTTCCAATAATTTCTTATGAGAGATCATCCTCTCAAATTTCTTATGTCTGATTCGTTGATCTGCTGGCTCCACTTCACTTCAATGGCTACCAATTTCCCGGCCCTCTCAATCAGAAAATCGACTTCCTGGCCTCCTTGAGTTCGCCAAAAATAGAGCCTGAATCGGTGATCCAATACTGGCATGAGCTTTAGCAGCTCAGAAGAAACCCAGATTCACAGCGACCAGAATGGTCCCGTGGATATTCTTTGCGGCAACGGTCCGCGACATCTTTCATCCCTCCCATACAAAAAAATATCTTCCGTCCAAAAAATTTCCAATAGTAATATTTGAAAAAGTGTGCAAGACTTGCTAAATTGAGTTACTTTGTTTTCGCTCGGGAAATACTGGCGAAAAGATATAAAGGAAGAAACAACTGGACATGATTGCGGCCTTCAATGCAAAGGGAAACAACCTATGCAAAGAATAGCCAAGAACAGAACCCAATGGAGGGGAATCGAATGATGCAAAAAACGATCTCCATCGTCTCGACCTTAGACACGAAGGGGTCGGAGGCAGCCTTTTTGAAGACCCTCATCCAGGAGAGAGGACATCGGGTCATCCTTCTCGATATCAACACAGGAGGCAACGCCTCCCTGCCTCCTGATATCTCTGCCAAGGAGGTTGCGGACGCCGCAGGATGGGATATTGAAGAGATTAGAAAGATGAAGGACACAAATAAAGCTTCGTCGATCATCATTGAAGGGGCCATCAAAAAGATTAGAAGTCTTTTCGAAAAAGGCGATCTCGATGGGATCGTCTCTTTCGGAGGAGCGAGCAATACGGCTATCGCCACAGCCATCATGAAATCCCTCCCCTTTGGAATCCCCAAAGTCATGCTCTCAAGCACGGCCGCCATGCCTGCTTATGCCGGAGGATATTTTGGTACCAAAGATATCGCCATGATTCATTCAGTGGTGGACATTGCAGGGTTGAATCCACTGGTCGAAATGGTGCTAAAGAGGGCGGCAGGGGCTATATGCGGAATGGTGGAGATGGGAGAAGGCCCTCAATTCCTAACCAGACCCTCTCAAGAAAGGGACTTGATCGCTTTAACGGAGTTTAAATTTTCTGAAGAATGCTGTTCTCATATCAGGCGTCTTTTAGAAGAAAAGGGATTTGAAGCAATCCCTTTTCATGCCCAGGGCACGGGTGATAAGGCTATGGAGGAACTCATTGGAGACGGACTTTTTCAAGGTGTGATGGACATTGTTCCTGCAGGAGTAGGAGAAGAGCTTTTGGGTGGAAACCGCACAGCAGGCCCGAACCGTTTAGAGACAGCCGGAAAAATGGGCATTCCCCAAATCATTACCCCATGTGGATTTGATATGCTCAGTTGTGGACCGCTGGAGAGAGCCGATCGCGGAGACCCTCTTTGGGTCTCGAAGAATATCAAAAATAGAAAACTTTTCATCCCGGATGCTTTTAGGGTTCAAGCCCGCACCAATCCTCAGGAATTGAGAGAAATTGCAAGAGAGGTGGCCAGGAAATTAAATCGGGCAAAAGGACCTATCGCCATTCTCATCCCATTAAAGGGATGGTCTTCACTCGATCAGGAAGGGATGCCTCTTTATGATCCGGCGGGAGATCGCGCCTTCCTCGACGAGTTGAAGATTCATATCGATCCGAAGATCCCGATCGTCGAGCTCAATCTCCACCTTAACACTCGGGAGTTCGCCCAGGAGGCCGTCAATCAATTTCTAAATCTCTATGGGGAGAATAAAAGACGAAGATGTTGATGGATCTTCAGTAGGTTTGAAAAACGGAACTTGACGGGACGAGGTCTGCCCTAAGCTCTCCTTTAAACTGGTCCTTTGACTCTTCTACAATTTTTAAGAGGGCCTGGGCAGGGGGTGAGAGAGGTTGCTCACTATGGTAAACGATATCTGTAAAGAAAATGACATTCCCTTCTTCAATGGGGATAACTTTTAAGACCCCCTTCTCCAGTTCCTCCTTAATATCCGGCTCAAACATGAAGGAAATCCCTTTGCCCTGTTTCACATATCTCACAATAAAGTCAAGACTCCCTGCCTCAATGATCACCGAAGGCCTAATCCCATATAGGTCAAATCTCCTCAGGATGGCCGCTCTTGAACCGGACCCCGTCTCTCTCAAGATCACCGGCTCCCCGTTCAGTTCTCTAAAAGAGATATTTCCTCTCTGTGAGAACCTGTGTTGAGGGGAGACCACAAGGACAAATTCCACGGTTGAGAAAAAGATAGATTTGAGCCTTCGGTCGATGTTGACCTGGCAGATAAAAGCCATCTCATTCTTCATGTCGAGAACGCTTCTGGCCATGTCCTCTGAATTTCCCTCATCCAAAATGACCCTGATATCGGGGAACCTCGCCTGGAAAGTGGTGAGCAAAGAAGGCATGATATAGCGGGCATAATTCTTTGTCGTTCCAATCCGGAGGGTCCCTTTAGCCAACTGTTTGAAGTCCCTCATCTTCTCCGCTGCCTCTTCCGTAAGACCGAAAATCTTCTCTGCATATTGGTAGAGAAGTTCCCCAGCCTCACTCAACTGAATCTTTTCCCCAAAATGCTGGATGAGTTTCAAATTTAGCGATTTTTCTAACGATTTGACCTGTATGGTAACAGCCGGCTGGGTGACATTCAGCTCCTCGGCCGCCTTGGTGCAGCTTCCTTTCTTAACAACTAAATAGAAGGCCTCTAACTGCCTGAGGTTCAAGAATATCCTCCTAAATTGATGCGGCGACCGCAATCTTCAGACAGGATTTCTGGTAAATTCTAGATATATGGAAGCATCGGCCTAAAACCCCTTGAAATGAAAATGATTTCCAAGTGTATAAATTTTCTTATGGCATTATAAGAATATTTGTGTTGACTTGTCAACGCGTAAAAATATATAGTGGCTTGCCTCTTTTTGAAACCTCTTTTCAAAAACTAAAATTATCTTTGGAAAGGAGAGAGAACCATGCCCCAATATGATGGCGTTATCATTGGCGGTGGACCAAATGGGCTGACGTTAGCCTGTTATCTGGCCAAAGCAGGTCTCAAAGTCATCATCCTGGAGAAGAGATATGAAATGGGGGGAGGGCTCTGTTCGGAGATGATCACCATCCCGGGCTTCATCCACAATACCCATGCGATCTACCATCCCATGGTGGATTATGCACCGGTTTTCCCTGATCTCGAATTGGATAAGTCCTACGATCTGAAATATATCCATCCTGAGCTCGTCATGGCCATGCCCTTCCAGGATGGAAGAAGCCTCTGCATCTATTCTGACGTTGAGAAGACATGCGCTTCCTTTGCCCAATTCTCAAAGAAGGACGCCGATGCTTATCGAGAGACCTATGAGCGATTCAAACGCTACACCGATGCCTTCCTGGCCCCGGCTACCTACGTGATGGCCAAGCCGGCCTTTGAACAGGTGGTGAAACTTCACTCCAGCCCGCTCGGTCAGGAGATCAGTGCCCTTTCCGAGAAGAAGCCGATCGATATCATCCACGGTATTTTTGAGAACAATCAGGTCAGGACGTTCATGCTCTACGTGACTTGCCTGTGGGGCCTCGATTATGACCTTGAAGGGCTCGGCTATCTCGTCCCGCTCATGATCAACCGCGCTTCCAACTACCGTCTCTGTGTGGGAGGCTCCCACCATATGGCTAACCTGATGTCAAAATTTCTCTACCGCCATGGGGGCATGATATTAGGAAGTCAGATCATCAAGAGAATCATTGTGGAGAATGGAATTGCAAAAGGCGTCGAATTGGACGATGGGACGGTCTACGAGGCGACTAAATTCGTCGCCTCAAGCATCGATCACCACCAGACCTTCCTCAAATACATCGGCGAGAAGAACCTGCCAAAAGATCTTGTCATACGGACCAATGACTGGAAATGGGAGAAGTCATCTCTCTTCGATGTCCATCTGGCTCTCTTCAATGCTCCCCAGTTCACCGCTGCCTCCAAAAACCCCGACCTCTCAAAGGCTTTCATCTATGTCCTCGGGTTTGAGACGGAGGAGAATCTGATCGGACATTTCAGGGCGTTAAAGAGTGGAGAGCTCAAAGGCTCCGGGTTCAACTGCTCTTTTCCCACACTGTTTGACCCTTCAGCGGCGCCTCCGGGAAGGCATGTCGGTCTGCTTTCGGAACACGCCCCGTATCGCCTGAAGGAGGGAGGACCCGAGAGGTGGTATAAGATCCGTCAGGAACATGCCAGACAGAATATCGAGACCCTCAGGAAGTATGCGCCGAACATGACGGATGATAACATCCTCTGGACCTATATCGCCTCTCCTCTTGACATCGAGAATAAGTTTTCTGACATGGTAGAAGGATCGATCAAGCAAGGGGGCTATTACCCTCTGCAAATGGGATTTCTGAGGCCCAACGAGCTCTGTTCGCAGTATGCCACACCGATCAAAAATCTTTATCTCTGCGGGGCCTGCTGCTTTCCTGGGGGGCTGGTTACCTACGGCCCGGGGTATAATGCGGCCAACCGGATCGCAGAAGATCTCGGAGCAAAAAAATGGTGGAAAGAGCCTGAGATTGTGACGAAAGCAAAGGCAAACGGCCTTTTATAGGAGGTTCGCTATGAAAGTAAATTCCACGGGTTTGGGCCAAACGACGATGGTTGCGGCCTTTACTCAACTCTACAAAGATCCAGACGGAGGGGAAAGTCTGAAAATGAAAATCGAGTCTTCAGAGCCCATCCACTGGGTGATCACGGCTACGCTGGGTGGAGCGGACCTGAGGAACTTTATCAAATTACTTCTCAAACCCTCCATCCTCTGCTATGCGCTTTCCCTAATGTTCAAAAAGGAATAAAAAAGGAGGAGACCCCATGCCGGATACCAGTTATGATGCGATTGTCGTTGGCGGTGGACATCACGGAACGATCATCGCCTGCTATTTGCAACAGGCAGGTTTAAAGACGGCGATTTTCGAACGCCAGCATGAATTGGGAGGAGGTGCCTGTGGTGAAGAACTTCCCCTACCCGGATTTATCCAAAATACATGCGCCCATTTTACTCGATTCTGGGCCCATCCTGCCTATACCGATTTCAACCTAAGAGAGTATGGCCTCAAATATATCTTCCCCGACCAGAATGAAGGGATGGTTTATCCGGATGGGACCTGTTATGTGGGCTATTCGGCCTGGCGCGTCGATCCGGTTACGGGCAAAGAGGAGCTTTCCAATGAGAATGTGAAGAAGACTTACAATGAGATCGCCCGCTTCTCCAAGAATGATGCGGAGACCTATCTCAATCTTCTCGAAAAATATCAGAAGAGGTGGAGGGCTGCCTTTCGGGAATATCGCTATAGTCCTCCCAGTCCCTGGGGGGTGAAGAATCCCCTCGAGAAGCTTTGTGACGATCCTGTGGATGGGATTGATCCTGTGTACCAGTTTATGACGGGAGCGCAGATCGCCATGGATCTTTTTGAAAGCCCCGAGCTTCAATGTCTCTTCATGAGGGCCATCGAAACTTCCACGGGCTGTTTCCCCGGCGACGTCACCGGGCTCTACGTTTTTGTCCATGTGGTCGGCCTTGCTCTTTCCTTCGAATCAGCCTCCATTGTCTATGGCGGCACCCACACGATCACCCATGCCCTTCAGAGAGCCTTTAGTGCCATGGGGGGGGAATTCTGTGTGGAGTCGGAGGTGGATAAGGTCCTTGTTGAGAATGGAAGGGCCAGAGGTGTCAAACTTTTAAACGGTATAGAAGTGGAAGCAAAGCAGTTGGTGGTCAGTGATTTAGGAATCCCGCAAACGATCTTCAGGATATTGGGAGAGAACCATGTGTCCCCTAAGGTCGCCAGACGGATTCGAAACATTCGCTATGATCGGGGTCAGATTTACTGGGGAAATATGGCGATGCATGAACTCCCGAAGTATAAAGCCGTCTCTTATAATTCGGATATTGGCTATCAGCCCCGGCTTTACATGGGGGATAAAGATCCCGAATACCTCTCCTGGAAATACCAGGCAGATATCTTTGCGAAGGGGTTTCCTGAAAAGTGGTATATCCTTGCAGCGCCGGATAGTATCTGGGACAAGACCCGGGCACCTGAAGGAAAGCACACCATCCTGCTCGAAGAATTTGCTCCGCCCTTGCATCTCTTCTCCGAGAAACAGTGGCTAAAAATGAAGAAACAGGTTGAGGATTTGATGCTCAAACAGTGGCAGATCTATGCCCCCAATATGACCCGGGATAATGTCATCGAAGCCTTCATCACCACCCCTTATGATACAAATATGAGGCATCCCGATATGATTGAGGGCGGGTGGGTCGAAGGAGCAATGCTCGCCTCCCAGAACGATCGTTTCAGACCTATTCCCGACCTCTCGGGCTATCGTATCCCCTTCCTCAAAAATATGTACATCTGCTCCTCCAACATGCATTCTGGAGGCGGCATTGCTCGTGGTTCCAGTTATAACTGCTTCAAAGTGATTGTGGATGACTTCAAACTGGAAAAGATCTGGGAGAAGAAGGGAAGAGCCTGGTAATGGAACAAACATGGGAAAATTGCTAGTGATTAATTAACAAAGATCATTCATATTTAGAAAAAGGGAAAAGATGAGACTCAAAGATAAAGTGACCATTGTGACAGGAGCTGCAAGAGGGTTGGGCAAAGCTTTTTCCATAGCTATGGCGAAAGAGGGAGCCAAGATTATGGCGACCGATCTAATTCCTTTAGGAGATGTGGTAGCGGAGATTCAAACATTGGGGGGCAAAGCAAAGGCCGTGCAAGCTGACGTCACGGTCGAAGCAGAAACCCGGAAAATCGCGGAGGAGACCTTTAACACATTTGGCCGAATCGATATTCTGGTCAATTGTGCTGCCATCTATTATGGGCTGGTCCGAAAGCCTTTCTTTGAGATCGACCCCAAGGAATGGGACAAGCTGATGGCGGTGAACGTCAAAGGGACCTGGCTCTGTGTTAGAGCTGTTTTCCCGTATATGAAGCAACAGGGCAAGGGGAAAATTATCAATCTTTCATCCGAAACGTTCTTCACAGGGTCTCATGGTTTTGCCCACTATGTCTCTTCAAAGGGAGCCGTGGTCGGTTTGACTCGGGCCCTCGCTATTGAGTTAGGCCCCCACCATATCAACATTAATGCCCTCGCTCCTGGGTTTACAGATACAGAAGCGAGCCGGACGATTGCAGATGTGGCCAAGTA
>Ga0214474_1001378_pt1 | contig 11222 bp, 9 predicted proteins | sample RVTome_2_FD_187335 | JGI IMG/M metagenome (GOLD analysis project Ga0214474, IMG submission 187335) | Soil microbial communities from uranium-contaminated site in the Upper Colorado River Basin, Wyoming, United States - RVT95D214 HiSeq ...
CAAAAACTTACAGACATTGCCTATGAGGCAAAATTTATTTATTATTCCAAGACCTTTGATGACAAGGTTCGGACTTTTTGTATGAATCCTTTCGGAGAGGTGGTTACAGAAACAATTGATGAGATCATCACAGTTAATGGCCACAGCTATGCTAATAAAAGAACTGAAAATACCAATTTTGCCATCCTTGTTTCCAACACCTTTACCGAACCTTTCAACGACCCCATTGGCTATGGTAAGTATATTGCGAGACTGGCTAACCTTCTTGGGAATGGAGTGATCATTCAGAGATTGGGAGATCTACTCGATGGGAGGCGATCCACACCCGATCGGATCAATCGATGCATTACTCGACCTACTCTGATTTCAGCCACCCCGGGTGACCTCAGTTTTGTCCTTCCCTATCGACATTTGAAGAGCATCATCGAGATGCTCGAGGCATTGGATCGAATAACTCCCGGCATTTTTTCCAGGCATACTCTCCTTTACGGGGTGGAGGTAAAGTTCTATACCAATCGGGTAAAAATCTCACCAGTCTTAGAAACGGATATACAGAATCTCTTTCTGATCGGCGATGGAGCTGGGATTACGCGGGGGTTGATGCAAGCTTCCATCAGCGGAATACTGGCGGGAGATGAAATTCTGAAAAGAACAGGCTAAGAATAGGCCAAGAATCACAATTTTGCAAACCAACCCCAGATTTTTTCCTACTATCCTTATCAACGTCAAGCACGTTCTGCACGAACGTCCCCCTTTTACTTTCCCCGGGCCATCGCACATTTCAAGGCCTGACACGTTTTCCGTTTTCCTATGACCCATTATTTTAGCTCTCGTCCTCTTCAGCGATCTCTGGCGCATGAGACTTCATCTGCTTCCACACCCCTCGGACCAAAGAGAGAATCGCAAGCCCAATGAAAACAGCCGAAATCGGCCGAGTGATGAAGACCAGGGGTGATCCCTGGGAAATGAGAAGAGACTGCTGGAGGGAGGTTTCCAGCATCTGAGCGAGGACAGTAGCCAGAACCATGGGGGCAATGGGGTATTTCAGTTTCCGCTTACTCCAAAGACGATGGCCACCCACCCATCTAAACGCGAGATACTCCGGCCGTCACTCGCGGAAGGCCTCTTCCCGCTTTTTATACATGGCCGGAAGGCTTGCCGCAATGATCGCAACCGCGGCGAACGCGAGCAACGCAGCGCTGATCGGTCGTTTTATAAACACCATGGGATCGCCGCGCGAGAGAAGTAAGGCCCGGCGCATGTATTCCTCCATCATCGGGCCGAGGATGTAGGCAAGTAACATGGGCGCTGGCTCGCAATCCAGTTTGACGAAAATGTATCCGAGCACCCCGAATAACGCCATGGCATAGATGTCGAACTCGGTGTTGTTCAGGCTGAATACGCCGATGCCGCAGAAAACGAGAATGGCAGGGTAGAGCATCTGGTAAGGCACGCTCACAATGCGGACCCACATGCCGATCATGGGGAGGTTCAGGATGATGAGGAAGAGATTGCCTATCCACATGGACACGATGATGCCCCAGAAGAGCTTCGGCTGATCTGTGATCACCGACGGGCCGGGCTGAATGCCCTGGATAATCATCGCGCCGATCATGAGCGCCATTACGGGGTTCGAGGGGATGCCCAGAGTCAGCATGGGGATGAACGAGGTCTGGGCCCCAGCATTGTTGGCCGATTCCGGGGCAGCAACGCCTTCGATCGCACCTTTGCCGAATTCCTTGGAGTTTTTCGAAACTTTTTTTTCTATGGCATACGCCCCGAAGGATCCAAGGATGGAGCCGCTGCCGGGCAGAATGCCGACAGCCGAACCAATAGCGGTGCCCCGCAGAATAGGGGCGACCATTCGCTTCCAGTCCTCCCTGGTGGGCATGAGGTTGGCGATTTTTTTTACCACTGTCGAACGCTCTCCCTCGTTCTCCAGATTGCGAGTGATCTCCGCAAGACCGAACATTCCCATGGCGACCACAACGAACCCGATTCCGTCCGCAAGTTGTATAATACCGAAGGTGAACCGCTGGGTTCCGGAATTGACATCTGTGCCCACCAGTCCCAAAAGCAGTCCCAGAAAAACCATGCCCATGGCATGGAGGAGCGAACCCCTTGCCAGGACAATCGAGGCAAGAAGACCCAGAACCATGAGGGAGAAAAACTCCGCAGGACCAAACTTGAGCGCGACAGCGGCAAGGGGTGGAGCAAAGAGCGCGAGGATGACCGTTGCAACGGTGCCGGCGAAAAAGGAGCCGACCGCGGCAGTGGTCAGGGCCACGCCGGCACGCCCCTGGCGTGCCATCTGGTAGCCGTCCAGGGTTGTAACCACAGAGGCCGCTTCACCAGGTACATTGACCAGGATGGAGGTGGTCGAGCCGCCGTACTGGGAGCCGTAGTAAATGCCCGCCAGCATGATCAGGGCGGTGACAGGCGACAGGGTAAAGGTGATCGGCAGCAGCATGGCAATGGTCGCCGTCGGTCCGAGGCCGGGCAGTACGCCGATCAGGGTTCCTAAAAAGACGCCGACCAGACAATAGAACAGGTTGAGCGGCGTCAGGCAGGTGGAAAAGCCTAATCCAAGGTTAGCGAGAAGTTCCATAACCCCTCAGTGAATACCATCCTCTCAATATCCGAACCACGATCCAAGAATCGGAAGCGGCACCCCCAGGCCTTTGAGGAATACCAGGATACAAAAGACGGTTATCCCCGCCGCCTCGACCAGCGAGGTTTTCCAGCTGAACCGGGCGCTCGCAAAGGCACTGATGATCACCAGAAGAGGAAGGGCAATGATTAACCCGGCGCCACGCACGATCACCCCGAACAGAAGAGTCGAAACAACGATCAGGACGAGCCCTTTCCATGCGAAGGTACCGATCGGGCTGCCCGGTTTGAGAAAGGAGCGAATGACGGAGATGATTCCGATACCCGTCAGCAGGATGCCCAGAATGGTCGGGAAATAAGCCGGTCCCATCTTCACCGCAGAGCCCATGCCGTAATCCCTGCTGATGATCCAAGCCCCGGACCCGATAACGATATAGATGACTCCGGTCCAGAAATCCTTGGCATTGTGCGTGATAGGGTTCAATAGCCGCCTCCTCACTCGTTCCCTTACCGAAACATCAACAAACGCCGAAAGCCTATCAGTCGGCGTAGACTCCGGCCTTTTTGATGATCGGCCCCCATTTCTCAATTTCAGCCTTGAGGTGCGCTCGCAGCGCTCCCGGCGTGGCGCGGTCCTGAGCCACAGTCTCGGCGCCCAGTTCGGCATAGCGCTGTTTCACGTTGGAGTCCTTCAACGCCTCCTGCAGACCATTTGAAAGTTTGTCGATGATCGGCTTCGGCGTGCCCTTCGGTGCGTAGAGCGCATGCCAAACCGTCATCCTGAATTTCGGTACGCCGGCTTCGTCCATGGTGGGAACCTCGGGCATGGAGGGAAGCCTCTTCGGCGTGGTCACGGCATAGACCTTGATCTTGCCGGCCTTGATGTGGCTGGTGGTGTTGGTGGTCTGGTCGATCATGAAGTCTACCTGGCCGCCGAGAAGGTCGTTCATGGCAGGGCCGGTGCCTTTGTAAGGGATGGTGGTGAGATCCGTGTCGATCGCGGTCATGAACAGCAATCCGGCCAGGTGCGAGGCCGAACCCACACCCGCGTTGGCCAGGTTGACCTTGGCCTTGTTCGCCTTCACATATGTGATCAGGTCCTTAAGGTCCTTGGGCGGGAAATCCTTCCGCGCAACCAGCGTCATGGCCCCGTCATTGATCAGGCCGATGGGCTCGAAGTCCGTGATCGAATTGTACGTCAGCTTGCGATAAAGGGTCGGAGCGGTGGCGTGGCCGATATGGTGCACGAAGAGCGTGTACCCGTCCGGCTTGGCCTGCGCCACACGGGCGGCTCCGATGGTCCCTCCTGCGCCGGCCACATTTTCCACAATGATCTGGGTCTTGAGCTGTGAGCTCATTGCCTGGGCAAGCAACCGCGCAACCGTGTCGGATGGGCCGCCGGCTGAGAACGGCACGATGACGGTGATCACTTTGGAGGGATACTCCGCGGCATTCGCCTGGGATCCAACGACAAAAAGCAACGCACAGATAAGTATTAGCAAAACTCTCGGAACCATGGTCCACCTCCATACGAGAATTATTTTGGTACCCGGTCGTCGCGTTTAGAATGGTCTAGACATAGCTAGACCTTGCTCGGACCGTCTGAAATATAATCTCAATTAAGTATCCTCTAATTAAAGTCAAGGGAAAAGATTTCAAAGCCTTATTTACCTGTCCCTTTTGTCACACCCACGTACCTCTCGAACGGGATTTCTCATTACTACCAGATCCGTTGATCAGCAAAAAGAATGCCAGACCGTAGGATGATTCGAACCAGCGGATATGATACGGTACCTCCCGGTTGCGTGGGGAGGGAGAACTCTCTTTTTGGAGCGGGGCGGTCTCTTTGGAGAAAACGTGGAGCGGTACCTTCAATTTGAGCTAAGAGGTTTATTCTTCTGGAATATGCCTTTGGAATTGCATGCCGGTTTCTCTCTGATGATCCGCTTATCAAGTTCTTAGAGAGGGGACTGTCTCGATCCAACCCTCCATCATCGAGGGGTCACAATATACATGATTTGGCGGAGGGGGATCGAATAAATCGGTATGACAACCACGATAGGCGTTACCCCCATTCTCAGAAATCCAAAAGAATATCAAGCAGGTGTGATACTATGCTGGAATTCATAGGTGTGAAATAAATCATAGGCCTTTGGAATTAGAATGGGCTTGCCTCTCAGTCCGCTTGAGCCGTTTGTTCAAGGCGGACTGGGATATCCCCAGCAGCCGAGCCGCAAGAGATTGATTGCCTTTTGCTCGTTTCATTGCTTCCTCGACGAGAAGTTGTAGGGCTCGGTTAAAGGTTGGTAGTTTGTTGACTCGAGAATAGATATTATCCTCATCTGCTACAGCACGACCTACTGCGACGCTGAAGGGCTTCTGTCCGCCCATTGCTTTTAAAAAGGAATCCAGCGAAAGGATACCGGATCGGTGCTGGGATACTGCATCGTATATCATGGACCTCAGCTCCCGGATGTTGCCAGGAAAGCTGTAAGTCTCCAACAAAGGCACCAATTCCTTGGGAGCGGTCGGTTTCTTTTTCCCGAGATCCTTTGCAACATTTTCGAGGAAATGGTCCACAAGCAATGGCAGATCCTCTTTCCGCTCACAAAGGGGTGGTATGTCGACTTTGTGGGTCTGCAGTCGGTAGTAGAGATCCTTTCTGAACTGGCCAACAGCCATCTTTGCAGAGAGATCCTGATTCGTGGCGACAATCACTCTCGCCTGCAGTCGTTTGGGCTTATCGCTCCCGAGAGGAAAGTACTCGCCGTCATTCAAGATCCGCAACAGTTTGACTTGTGAAGAGATGCTTAAATCACCAATTTCATCAAGGAACAGGGTACCCTGTGCAGCCTCTTCAATCATCCCGTTTCGGTGGGTATCCGCACCGGTATATGCTCCCTTCACATGACCAAAGAGCGTGTCGGCGAACACGCTGTCGTCCAGCCCTGCCATATTGATACAGACCATCGATCCCTTTCGCCCACTGATATCATGACTTACCTGTGCTACCAACTCCTTCCCAACACCGCTTTTGCCAGTGATGAGCATAGGTTGGGTACTTTTTGCAACGGATTCGATGTACAGGAAGATGGAATGCATTGCTTGGCTTGCGGTTATGATTTTCGCAAATGCCTCAGGGTGCTCAAGCGAGCCATCCAGAAGACGGTTACCCATCTCCCGGTTCTCCCTCTGCAGCTCAACCATCCGTATCGCATGAAGCACGCCCGTGACAAGGTGATCCTCTTCCATCGTTTTGACAAAATAATCGAAGGCGCCGAGTTTCATACAACGGACCGCGGTTTCGAGTTGATTCATGCCGGTAAGGACTATTACAACGATTTCTGGATGCTCCTCCGCAATTAACTTTAACAGTTCCTGGCCTGTAAGATGGGGCATCGTAAGGTCGAGCATGACAAGACCGACCTTGCGCCGGGAGATAATATCCATAACCTGCCGGCTGTCCTCACAAAGTATGGTATTTGTGATGCCCGCGATTCGTTCGAGAGAGAGACTCAAGGAGTCCAGCCAAGCAGGCTCGTCATCCACAAGCAAAACACCAAAGGCCGGATACACTCTTTCACTCATCCACTTGCCTCTTCAAGGATTGCGGGAAGACGGAGGGTGATCGTCGTACCCTGTCCTGGGACGGAAGTGAAGTCAAGAGTCCCTCGGTGCTCTTTAACAATACCGGCTGAAATAAAAAGTCCGAGGCCGGTGCCTCCTCGCTCTCTCTTGGTGGTAAAAAAAGGGTCCGTCAAATGCTGCAAGTTTTCGGGGACAACTCCTTCACCCTCATCCCGAACTTCTAAAACGATCTCTCCCGTGTCTCGGTTATACCTCGTTAAGAGGAATATCCCCTCCTCACTATTTCTGAGAGCCTGACATGCATTTAAGATCAGATTCACGATGACCTGTTCAATGCGCTGAGCGTTTCCTTTTATTTTTGGAAGGTCCTGGGCATATTGCTGGTTGAACCGACTTGTCGACTTTCGTATAGTATTTTCAACAAGTCTTACCGCTGCTTGAACAGTGGTGTTAAGATTCAATAGATGGTTATGATCTGATTCATCGCGCCGGGCAAAGTCTTTCAGGTCGTCGACGATTCGCTTGATCTTCTTCGCGCCATCTTGTATTTGAATAAGTTTTGATTGTACCTTGGTCCGTATCTTTGAATAGGGAAGCCCTGCTATCTCAAAGTCGCCATGTTCTTTATAGTAAGCCTCGACAATAGGTTGAATATCCTCGACGTAATCGAGGATAAGCGGAGAGTTGAGAAGGATCAAGCCGTTTGGATTGTTGATTTCATGAGCGACTCCTGATACCAGGATGCCGAGGGAGGCCATCTTGTCGGCCTGGACCAGTTGTTGCTGTCGGAGCCGCAGCTCTTCTGCAGCACGTTTACGCTCCTGGATTTCCCGTTCAAGGGCTACGGTTCTGATGGCCACCTGCTTTTTGAGGGTTCTCGACCACAGCAACGTACCAGCCAGTACGAGAAAAAACAGGCTCGTTACGATAAGACCGTATTTGACAATCCTCCCCCAGGGCAGACCCTGAGGCTCAAGAACCCCAAGCCACTTGTCGTAAATCTTTTGATACTGTCCGGTTTGTTTGAGAATAGCGAGCCCTTCATTAAAACGGGCCAACAATTCTGAGTTACCCTTCTTAACCGCATAGCAGTACTTCACCGAAATAACACTTTTGGTGACAGGGACCACGTTCATGAGTCGTAACTCTTTTATAATATAGGCAGCCGGAAAATTTGCAACGACTGCATAGTCGTACTTGCCGGAAGCAACCAGCAGCAATGCGTCAGCCTGTGTGTCAGTCAGTATGGGTTTCACATTCACTTTCTTCTCGACAAGATAGTCATGAATGAAACCACGGCCATGGAAGGCAACCTCTTTCCCCTCAAGATCTTCCAAGGAGTTCACAACCGGCACGCCCTGTCTTGCAAATATGGAATGGTTTACGACCGTGTGGGGAATAAAATCAACGACTTTTTCCCTTCCTTGGGAATAAGACATGCCCTGGAGTATGTGGATCTCTCCTGTCTCAAGTCCTCTACGTACCTTTCTCCAGGCTCCAAGTTGAAACTTGACCTTCATCCCATTAAGGTCTGCGATCGCTTTTGTAAGGTCAACATTATAGCCGCATGGGGTTCCCTCCTTATCGAGAAATTCGTAAGGGGGATAGTACTGATTGCCGCCAACGACGATGATTTTCCCGTCAGGAGGGAGCGCTTCACCCCGGGCCGCCCCAAGAGAAAGCACGGGCAGCAGGAGCAGAACTGCAACGATGAATCGGCATAGTTTACGATTACCAAACATTGCGATAGGAATTCGTTTATTTGGGAAGTGTAGAGAAAAGCATGTTATTTGTCAAGCTTTCCTGGGTGTCATCCTCGTGCGCAATCTCTTACACAATTCGAAATTGAGATCTCTTTTTGCCATCGTCTTGTGATAACTGTGTGAATGGATGATTCTTTTTTTGCATGGCATTGTTGTTTCCTTCTTCGATTGTTGACGCCTAATATTATTTTTTATATTACTGCTATATTTTTTCTGCGAAATAAATCATTGTATGTCTATCAAGAATGATTATGCTATAAAATTAACCTATCGTAATGCTGTCCGAATTTTCTCATTCCATAGAGATAGGCTCCCTATCGTGGTTAAATAAGTTTTGCTGAAGTGAAAAAGACCAATGTGTATCGAAGGCCGCTGTCGATGAAGTTGAATTGGTCCAACTTCCCAAGCTTCCTTGTCCTGTTTGAATAATGTTCCCTTTCGTTTCCTGACCTGGCGCATAGAATATACCACGGGGTGCGGTTATGTCAACAATTTAAAGACCGTAAGGCGGGAAGCGTGAGGCATGAGGAGTAAGGAAAAAGGGACGGAGAGTTTTTGGAAATTCTTTAGGCTTTCTTTGAACCCTTGTGTGGTGGTTTATATAAACCTGCTTTATTCAGACCGAGCAAATCCGCTCGATAGGAACATCTATCCGATTTCTGGTTTAAACTTTTGACAGGTTCTTAATATGGAAGTTCTTAGAAGAAATTATCTTGCTAATGGCGTAAATCAAGTACTTACTCTTTCCTTATCACTTGCAGTTTGTTCCGAAAAAATCAAGGATGCAAGTGTGGCCCCATTTCTGTTCTTAAAGAAAATCCGGAATGTGAGCGAAAAAATACTTTCTGCCTTAGTTAAATAGTTAGTTAAATTCCCTCAATGAACCCACATGGACCAGAGACTGCTGGCACCGATGCCTATCGTCGCTCCCTCAATCTCTTTAGGGCAAGACGGATGCTCTCTTGCATCTTGCGACACCGACTTCTTGTTTGATAGCAACTCCTTTTTACGTTAGGATTCAGATCATTTTTTTCCCGCTGAGGAGAAAATCCGTCAATACCTTGATGAACTCCTTTTTCTTTAAGTCATGAGAAATCTCTTTACTGAGCACTTCGACAAAGGATAGGGCCTGATCTTGAGCAAGAGAATCCTTTGTCTCACCTAAATCAGAGAGTGTATCATTGATGATGAAAGTAGCCATTGGACCAATTACCTTTTTCAATTCAGTTTCGAGCATGAGGAAAAAATTCTCCGAGACTAGTTTTTTCTTGACAGGTTTCCTGTCTTCCCCCTTCTCTAACAATCCTAACTGGACAAGTTGGAAGATGATCTTAGATGTTTTGAATTCATCCCAACTGAGCGTTTCAGTAATTTCTGAGACGTTTTTCTTCCCATTGCATAGTGCTAATACATTCCATTGTTCAGGATTGACATTTTTATTCTCTGGACTCTTCTGGAGGGATAGGCGAAAAATCGTATTGAGAGAGGGGATTATCTCTCTAATCTTATCCCACTCTTGTCTCTGGAAAGACCAATTTGTAAGGAGTTGTTCCATTGAAATGGAGATGGTTCTTTCTAACGGAACTTCATCCGGTTCAAACGAAGCCTTTCCAACTTTTAATCCTATCAGGGTAAAGAAAGCATATTCTCCAACAGCATTATTCGTCTTTGCATGGGTAATATTTCCAAGCTCTAAATACAATTCTCCACCCTCTTTCCCCCTTACCATAATTTTTCCGGTCTTTTTGCTACTGAAAAGGGGGGCCAGAATATCAAAGAGTTTAACCTGTGCAAGATCGCCGAGAAACATTTCAGGCATAAAATACCTTAAACTCTTTATTTAGGTTTTAGAGAGCAAAATTAATGCCAAATTTTGGCAAAACACATTGTTCCATTAAAATCAGTCTAATTTGTGGATAAAAGGCAGCAAAATTTGTCCGGCCGCCAATCAATTTTAACGCCTAACCTCCTGAGTATTTTAAGCGTAAGTGAATTAAATATAAGTACTTTAAGTGTCTGATGTCCACTTTTTAAAAGGTGTCAAAACTGGAGCTGTCAGAAGAAAAGTATTTCGTCAATTTCACAAATCTGATACCTAATTCCCCGGTTCAATGATTTCCAACAAGTGATCATAAATTGTCCAGTGTCGAACCTTGAACCTGTTTTCATGTCAACTCATCAACGCCCCAGTTAAGGTATCCATCGATGTATTCATCGTGGCTTTCCAAAGATTATCGATTCTCTGGTGCTCTAAATCGTTGTTTATCGTCCACCATGGAGTAGGTGTGAATTGTGATTCCGGGAGGTAAAATATATCAACATTCAGAGATATCCTCAGTCGGAAAGAGGAGGTGATAAGTGGTTTCGGGACTTTTCAAAATTGTCTAGGTTTTCTTATAACGCTTGTCTGGTGGTTTATATAAACCTGTTTTATCCGCACCCAGCAAGCCCGCTTGGTACGAACGCTCATCCACCAGCGAGAGACCCGCAATCATACGCCGAGTCACCAGACGGACTTTACGAATCTCGTCTAACCGCTCTCCAATTCGATCGAGTGATTCATCACTCGTCATCCAGTTCAATTTGTCAAAAGCTTTTAAATTCAGGGGCACCGTATAGCTCCGTAACGTTTTCTTGTACTCTACATTATAAAATTGCTCGAAATATGACATCACCAATTCATGCAAGCTGCGATAAATAGGCTCACGAAATCGCAGACCGACAAAATTGGATTTAGCCACCGCACCCCAATGTCCATTGCGTTTGTATAGTGCCAGCAGATGGTCATCATCCTGAACAACGGCACGCATATTCAAAATCAAAGGTGGGCACCCTAAATGCCTTAGTGCCGCAGCACCAAACAAAGCACCGTCAAAACAATGGGCCGTGCGCTCTCGAAAGACGCGTAGCGGACAGCGATAAATTGTCTCTTTACTATAAGTAAGATTGTCGAGGAAAGACTGGATTTTTATTGGGGTAGTTAATTGTGCCATACCTTGGCGTTCAGCCTTGGTGAATGCGTTACTAAAATCTTCAATGATTGACATCAGAACTCCTAACGGCTCTTAAACATTTTACCCCACGAAATTTGAATTTAAAACAGAAAAGCCCATCTTATGGATGGGCTTCTCAACCCCCGCTTTCGCGAGGATAAATTTAATCTCGGCAACGTCCTACTCTCCCACACAGTTGCCCATGCAGTACCATCGGCGCTGAAGGGCTTAACTTCCGTGTTCGGAATGGGAACGGGTATTTCCCCTT
>Ga0214474_1001380_pt1 | contig 11212 bp, 10 predicted proteins | sample RVTome_2_FD_187335 | JGI IMG/M metagenome (GOLD analysis project Ga0214474, IMG submission 187335) | Soil microbial communities from uranium-contaminated site in the Upper Colorado River Basin, Wyoming, United States - RVT95D214 HiSeq ...
GTAAGGCGACATTCATATCACTTTCTGTCATTGCGGCTTGTCCGCAATCCTTCTGGTTTTTTCAGAAAGATTCCCGACAAGCGGGAATGACATCAATATTGCTTTACTTATAGCCGTCTTAGTAAGTAAAGGATATTCCATGGAAGTTCAGGTTCTTTACTTATCTTTTATTACTGAATTCGTTGTTTATCAGGGTGAGATATACAAGAAGTTTTCTTGAAATATTAAACCCCTTAATTCTATTATAGAACATGGTTGGTACACTACTAAGAAAAGTCTTCGGGACAAAAAATGAGCGCGAGATAAAAAGGGTGTTGCCTTTGGTCGAACATGTCAACTCCAAAGAGGCACATATAGCCGGCCTTTCAGACGTGCAGCTTAAAGATAAGACCGAAGAATTTAAGAGAAGTCTTGAAGCAGGTAAAACCCTTGATGACATACTTCCAGAAGCATTTGCAGTAGTGCGTGAAGTATCCAGGCGAAGACTTAAGATGAGACATTTTGACGTACAGATACTTGGTGGCATTGTACTTAATGAGGGCAAGATTGCAGAGATGAAGACAGGTGAAGGTAAAACCCTCGTTGCCACCCTACCCGTTTATTTGAATGCACTTGAAGGCAAAGGTGTCCACGTTGTTACTGTAAATGATTATCTTGCAAAGAGGGATACTCAATGGATGGGGCCTATATATAACTTTATAGGACTGTCAGTAGGAGCAATACAACATGACAGTTCTTTTATTTATGACCCGTCTTACTTTTCTACAGATAAAAGATTGGATTTCCTAAGACCTTGTACAAGGCAGGAGGCTTATTCAGCAGATATAACTTACGGGACTAACAACGAATTTGGATTCGATTTTCTCAGGGATAATATGAAATATGAAATATCCGATTACTGTCAGAGAGAATTAAACTATGCAATAGTGGACGAAGTTGACAGTATCCTCATAGATGAAGCAAGGACGCCACTTATTATATCAGGACCATCAGAGGAATCAACGGACAAATATTACAAGATAGATAAGATTATTCCAGGGCTTCAAAAAGATAGTGATTACACGATTGATGAAAAGGCAAAGACTGCAATCCTTACAGAAGAAGGCAACATTAAGATAGAAAGATTGCTCGGCGCAGGCAACCTTTATGATCCAGCAAACATTGAACTTGTACACCATGTCCTGCAGGCACTCAAGGCGCATACTCTTTTTAAAAAGGATGTCGATTATGTTGTCAAGGACGGTGAGGTGATTATAGTAGATGAATTTACAGGCAGGCTTATGCCTGGCAGGCGCTGGTCAGACGGACTTCATCAGGCAGTAGAAGCAAAGGAGGACGTAAAGATTGAAAGCGAAAATCAAACCCTTGCAACTATCACTTTTCAGAACTACTTCAGGATGTACAATAAACTTGCAGGTATGACTGGTACAGCAGACACAGAGGCTGCAGAATTCGCAAAGATCTATAATCTCGAAGTGATTGTTATACCCACAAACAAGCCGATGATAAGGCCTGACTACCCTGATGTGATTTATAAGACAGAAAAAGGGAAGTTCAATTCCGTTATAAGAGAAATAGAAGAACTCCATAAAAAGGGACAGCCTGTGCTCGTAGGTACTATATCTATAGAAAAGTCTGAGATATTGAGCCATCTTTTAAAGAAAAAGGGCATCCCGCATTCTGTCCTTAATGCAAAACACCATGAAAGAGAAGCAGAGATCATTACCCAGACCGGAAGAAGTAGCGCAGTTACAATAGCAACTAATATGGCAGGTAGAGGAACTGACATAATACTCGGAGGTAATCCTGAAGGCCTTGCCAGAGACTTTCTTAAGGACAAAAAGGATTATACAGAAGATGAGTGGAAACAGGCATTATCAAAAGCTGAAGATATCTGCAAGAATGACAGGGAGAAGGTGTTATCTGCCGGCGGACTTCATATACTTGGTACAGAGAGACACGAAGCAAGGAGGATAGATAATCAGTTAAGAGGCCGTTCAGGAAGACAGGGTGACCCTGGCTCTTCGAGATTTTATCTGTCACTTGAAGACGACCTTATGAGGATCTTTGGCTCTGACAGAATATCAGGACTTATGGGCAAACTCGGTATGGATGAAGATATGCCCATAGAAAACAGGATGGTAACAAAGGCTATAGAGAACGCTCAGAAACGTGTCGAGGCGCATAACTTTGATATAAGAAAACACCTCCTTGAATATGATGATGTCATGAACAAGCAGAGATCAGAAATATATTCCTTCAGAAAAGAGAGCCTCCTGGGTGAAAATCTCAAGGACCGCATCTTCAGTATGATAGATGAGATTGTTGATGAAATACTCTTTATTTACTGTCCTCAAGAAAAACACATGGAAGAATGGGATATAAAGGGTTTAAAGGATTCAGTCTACGGTCTATTTTCTATTGCTCCTGATGTCACACCTATGGATCTGGATTCATTAAAGAATACTTTGATTTCAGAATTTAAAAATGCATACGAAAAGAAAGAATCAGAAATTGGCAGTGATATAATGAGATACCTTGAGAAGGTCATTCTGCTGCAGATTATTGATACGCAGTGGAAAGACCATCTACTTGCAATGGATCACCTGAAAGAAGGCATCGGCCTCAGAGGCTATGGTCAGAGGGATCCCCTTGTGGAATATAAGAAAGAGGCATTTGATATGTTTGCAGATATGATATCCAGGATATCCACCGAGGTCCTTAAGAGGCTCTTCAAAATCCAGGTTCAGAAAAAGGAAACTATTAAAAAAGAGCCTGTAAGGCAGGCAAGGTTAAACTATAACAGGGGCGAAGGTTTGTCTACAGTTCAAACAGTAAGGCGCAGCAAAAAGGTTGGCAGGAATGAACCATGTCCCTGTGGAAGTGGGAAAAAATTTAAGAAATGCTGTGGTATAAATGCCTAAAATATTCCTGATAGGTGATATTGCATTAATGAATGACTATGAGGATGTTCTGGTATCAGGCGGCTACAACATCGGTAAGTTTAAATCTCTTGACACAGTCTTACCGAGGTTAAACGAAAAGGTTGCTCTCCTCATAATAGACAAGAAAATAAACATAGAAGCCTCTTTTAAGGAATTTCTGAAGTTATCAAAAAACATTCCCAAGATTATCATCTCGGATACATATTCCTTCAGAGGCATTACGCCCTGGATAAAAGAACCATTCGTTTCCCCTCTTTACGCACCGGGTGTGAAGGAACTCGTGCATTTTGTCAATAGGTTGCTCAGGGAAAAAGAAACATTTCTTGAAAATAACAAATTAAAATATGACCTATCTATAGCCAGACGTGAGCTGAACTTCTACGAAGAGGTAAACAAGACCCTCACTTCCTCATTAGAGTTAAACGATATCCTTACTAAAATAATGAAAAAGGCAAAAGAAATGACTAAAGCAGAGGCATGGTCTGTGCTTTTAGTAGACGAAGAGACAGGAGAACTGGTATTCGAAAAAACAGAAGGCAAAAAGACAAGAGATATGCAGAAATTCAGACTGAAGATCGGGGAAGGCATTGCCGGCTGGGTTGCACAGGAAGGCATGCCAATTGTGGTTCCTGATGTCTCAAAGGATGAACGGTTTTTTGGAAAGGTAGATAAAAACATCCATTTCAAAACAAAATCTCTCATGTGTGTTCCTATAAAAAGCAAAGAGCAGGTGATCGGGGTTCTCGAGGTGGTAAATAAAACTACCGGAGAACCTTTTACAAGGGAAGACCTTGACCTGTTAATGAGGCTTGTTGACCAGACAGCAATTGCTATAGAAAGGGCATCCCTGTACCAGAAGATGACAGAACTTTCTATAACAGATGACCTCACAAAGCTCTTCAACACAAGATACCTTAACAGAACTATTGAGATTGAGATTCAGCGTTCAAGCAGATATCGCACTTCCCTTTCACTTATATTCATGGATATTGATTACTTCAAACAGATAAACGACCATTTTGGTCATCTCGTGGGTAGTAGGGTGCTTGTTGAGATAGGTCAACTTCTTATAAAAAGTCTGAGGTCTATTGATATTGTTGCAAGATATGGCGGAGATGAGTTTGTGATTGTCCTTCCGCAGACACCTCCCGGTGCTGCAGCACAGATTGCAGAGAGAATGAGAAAGTCGATTGAGCAAAATACCTTTCTTAAAAAAGAAGGTTATTCGCTCAAGATGACTGCCAGTTTTGGGGTTGCCTCATATCCAGAGAGTGCAAAATCCAAGGATGAACTTATAAGACTTGCAGATGAGGCAATGTACAAGGTTAAAGATCAAACAAGAAATGCAGTCTATGCTATAGTATAAATGCTATGGCACTCTTCAATTACGCTTCAAAAGAGATAACTATCAAAATTGTTTACTATGGTCCCGGACTGAGTGGTAAGACAACAAATCTTCAGTACCTCCATTCTATACTTGACCCTAAAACGAAAGGAAAACTCTTATCTCTTGCAACAGAAGCTGACAGAACGCTCTTCTTTGACTTTCTGCCTGTAGAATTAGGGAAGATAAGAGACTTTTCTATTAGGTTTCAACTATATACCGTACCCGGGCAAGTCAGGTATGACGCAACGAGGAAACTTGTACTGAGGGGGGCTGATGCCATTGTTTTTGTCGTAGACTCACAACGGGAGATGAGAGAACAGAACATTGAAAGCCTGAATAATATGCACGAAAATCTCATTGCTAATAATATTAACCCTGATGATATCCCCCTTATCCTGCAGTATAACAAAAGAGACCTTTCGAATGTCTTATCTATCGATGAACTAAATAAGGACTTGAATGAAAATAGAAAATATGAATATACAGAGTCAATAGCCATAGATGGGACTGGTGTAGAGGATACATTTCAAAATATAACCAAAATCGCGATTAAGGATATTGCAAAAAGACACATGATTAAAGTACAGCCTTCTGAGGAGCTTGCTGAAGTTATTGAAGCGGAAATACCTTCAGAAGAGGTTAGCGTTAGTAAGCCTGTTCCTGAAGAGCCTGTATCTGCAATTCCAATAATCGAATCAACCCGTTATGAATACCCTGAAATAGAAAAAACTGCATTTGAAACACCAGAAGTAAAAAAAGAACCTGTTCAACCATCTGTCGAGAAAGAGGCTGCGCCACCGAAGGAGATCATTGTTAAGGAGATCAAGGAAGTACCTGTTATTTCAGAAGAAAAGCTGGGTATGATAATCAATGGCATCACTGATATATCACAGACGCTGAAAGATTTACGAGACTTAAAGGATGTGGCTTCAAAGCTTCTTTTTGAAGTTAAAGAGATGAGAAAAGATCAGAAAGAAATGAACATTATGCTACGAGATATGAAAAATAATTTTGAAAATATGAAAATTAAAAAGAGCTGGTTCAGGTTTTCATAATCACCCTCCCCTACCCCTCCCATCAAGGGAGGGGAGAGAATGGGGGCGACTTCCATTAAGAGAGAGGCCATCTAAAGAACCCCTCTCCCCTTGCGGGAGAGGGCAAGGGTGAGGGGGATAATATATTTAAACCAGTTCTAGTGTCTTTATCAGTGCCTCTGCCTTCTTGAGTGCTTCGTAATATTCCCTTTCGGGATCTGAATCAGAAACAATTCCAGCACCTGCCTGAACATAAGCCATTTCACCTTTTATAACAAATGTCCTGATTACTATATTTAGATCCATATTCCCTGAAAAACTAATATAACCTATTGAACCTGTATATGGTCCTCGCCTTACTGGTTCGAGTTCATCAATAATCTCCATGCACCTTACCTTTGGAACACCTGTTATAGTGCCTCCCGGGAATGCAGCCCTTATTGCATCGAAACAGTCTTTCCCTTCTGCAATATCTCCTCTTACATTTGAAACTATATGTATCACATGTGAATAATCTTCGGTAATCATAAGTTCATCAACCCTAACCGAACCATAGTCTGAAATCCTTCCAATGTCATTTCTTTCAAGGTCAATTAACATTATATGTTCCGCCCTCTCTTTCTCATTTAAAAGCAGTTCTGTGCGCATCAGCTCATCTTCATTGCTGTCTTTTCCTCTCGGTCTCGTACCTGCAATAGGCCTTGTCTCAATTGTTCTATCATTAACCCTCAGAAGTCTCTCAGGTGAGGAACTTACTATCTGGTAATCCCCAAAATTAATAAATGCTGCAAAAGGGGAAGGATTTATTGAACTTAGTGTCCTGTAAAGGCTCCATGGACTTTTATCTCTGATATGTGCTGAAACCCTCTGTGACAGGTTTGCCTGAAAGATATCTCCTGCAGCTATATATTCTTTAGCTTTCTTGACAATATCCATATACTCATTCTTTTTCATCTCATAGATAATCTCTATCTTTTGTTCGGAATCTCCCCCCCACCCCCGCCCTCCCCCTCGAGGGGGGAGGGTTAGGGAGGGGGTGTTACTTACCTTCTTTAATATTTTCTGTATCTCATATTCCGCCTCATCGTATTTTTCTGACCAGTCTACATATTTATTTGCCCCCTCTTGTTCTATCATATCTTTTATACCTGGGCAATATATAATCCAGCACATTTTATATAAATGGTCAATAGCGATTAATTTATCAATCATTAAAAAGTGTGCATCAGGCAGGTTTAGGTCATCGACAGAATTATTTGGCAGCCGTTCAAAATATTGTACAAAATCATAGCTAAGAATCCCTGCAATGCCTCCCTGGAAAGGAGGAAGATTTTCAAAAGGTTTTTGTCTATATCTCTTAACAAGGTTCTTCAGCACATTTAATGGCTTACTCGAAGATATATTCTTTTGTCTCAAAAATGCACCTTCAAATCCTCTTTTAACCTTTGCAACATATGGAGAGGAAACCTTCCCTCCCTCGATGGGTGGGATTGAGGGAGGGTGATAATTTTTAGAATCTTCTATGAGGCTTTTATCCGTATGGTTTATATCTGAGGTTTCTATTTCTATAAGACCATTTTTTGTTTTGAATATCAAGCACGGATCAAATCCTATAAAAGAGTAACGCGCAATTTTTTCCGGGCCTTTTACACTTTCGAGAAGAAAACTGTTTGTAGAGGCCAAAGATTCATAAATTAAAGAGGGAGATGAATACGGTATCTCCTCATAAAGCGGTGGTATTTTTCCATCCTTTATAATCGCTAAGAAATCTTTTTTTGAAGGTGAAATCATTAATTATTGAATATATCCCGAGTAGCCTTGCTATAGCAAAAGTATATCATATACTATATTACGAGATTTGAACTGGTTTAGCAGTGGGCAGATATTTGGTTAAGAGTGAAAAGTTTATAAGATGGAGAAGAAACTTGTCTCACGCCGCAAGAATCTCAAGCGCGATCAATTCGATAGCCTTTAAAGGGTCGGCCTGTTGCATGACAGACCTACCAATAACAAGATAATCAGCCCCTGCCCTGACAGCCTCTTTCGGAGTCGCAGTCCTTTTCTGGTCATCAGGAGGAGTCCACGAAGGCCTGATACCCGGGGTTACTATAAGAAATCCTCTTCCGCAATGGTTCCTCACAATTTCAGCCTCTCTTGCAGAGGAAATGACTCCATCAAGGCCGGCTTTGAGGGCAAGACCAGAGAGATGTCTGACGTGGGTCCTTACGCCATGCTGGATCCCCAATTCATCCCTGAGAATCTCACGTGTGAGACTTGTAAGCACAGTAACACCGAGAATTTTTGGTCTTTCAATGTTTTCTTTAAGACATATCTCAACAACATTGTCCCTGCATCTCTTCATCATCTCAAGGCCACCCGATGCATGTAAATTAAACATATGTACCCCAAGTCTTGTTGCAGCAATGGCTGCCTTTGAAACAGTGTTTGGAATATCATGCAATTTCAGGTCAAGGAAGACTTTTTTGTCCTTTTTATTTATATCTTCAACTATCCTCGGACCAGATGACATGAAGAGCTCGAGTCCTACCTTAAAAATTTCAACATAATCTTTAAATTTATCTACAAGCTCAATTGCATGACTATGTTCAGATACATCGAGGGCAAGTATTAATTTTTCGCCTGCTGATATTATATTTCTTTCCATTTTTTAAATTTAAGCGCTTATTTTCAAACACGGGAGGGAACTGTCTTTGAGCGGTTTTGAATTCTGTCTTTGACAGAATTCACCTCGGAGGTCGCTTCGACCGAGAATGAGCGAAAAGATTGTTCCCTCCTGTGTCCAACTAATCATGTTATAATGGCTAATCAACTACATCTTGGCCAGTGTTATCCCCTTCTGTGCCTGGTATTTCCCTGCCTTATCAGCATACGATCTTTCGCATACCTCTGAGCCTTCAATGAAAAGCAGCTGGGCAATTCCTTCATTTGCATATATTTTTGCCGGAAGCGGCGATGTGTTTGATATTTCTATCGTCACATAGCCTTCCCATTCTGGTTCAAGCGGGGTTACATTTATGACTATGCCGCATCTTGCATAAGTTGATTTTCCAAGACATATTACGAGAACCTCTCTGGGGATCCTGAAATATTCTACTGAGCGGCCAAGTACAAAGGAATTTGGCGGCACTATGCAGACATCGCCCTTAAAATCAATAAAGCTCTTTATATCAAAGCCTTTAGGGTCAACAATAGTATTATTTATATTTGTGAATATCTTAAACTCATCGGCAATCCTCATGTCATAGCCGTATGAGCTAATACCATAAGAAATAACACCCTCTCTTACCTGCTCTTTGTTAAAGGGCTTTATCATACCCTTTTCTGCCATCTCTTTTATCCATCGATCATTTTTCAGCATCTTATAAACCCTTTCTTTTCACGGCATTACTGCTCTTTACTGTCCTCAAGTTCAAAGAGTTTTTTAAAGAGTCCGAGAGTCTCTTCTGCCATATCCTCCTCAATCTTTTGAATTGCAAAACCAGCATGTACAAGTACATAGTCTCCGATTTTGACACTTTCTTCCTCAAGAAGAAGAATACTTATATCCCGCTGTGCACCATAAACATCAATGGTTGCTGTAGAATTCTCAATTTTTATTATCTTAGATGGAATTGCAAGACACACTAAATTATTCCTTTAATACTGTTAATATATTTTATGTGTTATATTATATCAGTTTTTGTTTTGTTATTGTTTACAAATTCATATTGGAAGCTATGAAAGCATTGACTAAAATAAGATGTTTTTGTTATTTTAAGCAATTATCATTTAGGAGTTCTTATGACAAAAAAACAAAGTACTAAAAAGCATGATACAAAAAAATTAAGAACTAAAAAACAGAATATCAAGGTATCTGTAAAACCAAAGGTATCTGTAAAACCAAAGGTATCTGTAAAACCAAAGGTATCCGCAAAACCAAAGGTATCTGCAAAACCAAAGGTATCCGTAAAACCAAAGGTATCTGCAAAACCAAAGGTATCTGTAAAACCAAAGGTATCCGTAAAACCAAAGGTATCTGTAAAACCAAAGGTATCTGTAAAACCAAAGGTATCTGTAAAACCAAAGGTATCTGCAAAACCAAAGGTATCCGTAAAACCAAAGGTATCTGTAAAACCAAAGGTATCTGTAAAACCAAAAACAATCAAAAAACTACGAATCCCGCTAAGAAAAAAGAAGATTCAGGAGATCAAGAAAAAACTTATAGCCCAGAGAAAGGTACTCCTTACTGAGGCTGTGGAAGCACTTAATGAGCTTCCGGGTCAAACTGTGTTCCCCGACCTCGGCGACCAGGCAACTGCCGAGATAGACAGAAACTTCATGCTCAGGTTAAGAGGAAGGGAGCATAAACTTCTAAAGAAGATAGATGACGCTATAGGAAGGATAGACCAGGATGTTTTTGGCATATGTGATAAATGTGGAGAGGAGATAGATATAAGAAGGATTGAGGCAAGGCCTGTTACAACTATGTGTATTGAATGTAAAATACAACAAGAGGAAGAAGAGAAGCTAAGGGAAAAGTAGGGAGTATACCTTATAAGTTATTTCATTCTATCCTTTTATTTTTAAGCCATACCTGTTTCTTAACGCATCACCCAGGATATTAGAGCATAGAGCAACAATAGCAATCATTAACCCTGGAAAAAGCACCATCCACGGAGCTGAAGAAATATAAGCCCTATTCGTACTTATCATAGAACCCCATGTAGCTGTTGGTGGCTGAGCACCTAATCCTAAAAAACTCAATGACGCCTCTGTCAATATATAACCTCCGAGTTTTAATCCCATAATTACGAGCAGAAGCGGAATACACTGGGGCATAAGATGCACAAATAGAATCCTTGTATTACTGCATCCCAAGGCCCTTGCTGCATCGATAAAAAGTGCTTCTCTCAGGGTTAATATATATCCCCTGATAAGCCTTGCAACTGAGGCCCATCCAACCGCAGCAATTGCTATCATCACAGTATAAATACCAGGCGGGAGTATAATTGAAATCCCTATAGCAAGAAGGAGTGCAGGGAAAGAAAGTATCAGGTCAACGAATGCCATAATAGCAACATCAACCTTGCCTCCAAAATACCCTGAACAAAGACCAATAATAAGTCCTATACTCATAGACAGTAATGCAGCTGTTATAGCTATACCTATAGAGATTCTGCCTCCATAAAGTATCCTCGAGAGCATATCCCTTCCCTTACTGTCTGTCCCGAATAGATGTTTAAGGCTCGGAGTTTCCTTTAGACTATCAAGGTCTATCCTGTCGGGATTATAACTGGATATAAAAGGTGCAAATATAGAAAGTAAAGAAACTAAAATCAGTATTGTAATAGAAATTTTACCTGATATTTTCATGCAACCTTACCCTTGGATCAAGATAATGGTAAACAATATCTACAAGCAGATTGATAAGCACGAAGATAACGGTGCCCACAATTACACACCCCATTATCACGGGATAATCCCTCTTTATAATCCCATCCATGGTAAATCTTCCGATGCCATCCCATCCAAATATTGTTTCGGTAAGTACTGCTCCGTTAAGATAGCTCCCAAAGTCAAGTCCTATTACAGTAATAAGAGGGATGAGCGCGTTTTTAAAGATGTGAATGAAATTTATTTTAAGCTCTGTTATTCCTTTTGCCCTCGCTGTAGTAATAAAAGGCATATCAAAGATTTCTATTAATATGGTCCTTGTAACCCGTGAGAGGGTTGCGAGGGCAGGTAGGGAGAGGGTTATCGAAGGCAGGACAAGAAACCTTATGTCACCGGTACCAGAGGGGGGCAAAATTTTAAGTTTTAGGCTGAAGAAAAGCATGATCAACAGC
>Ga0214474_1001382_pt1 | contig 11208 bp, 10 predicted proteins | sample RVTome_2_FD_187335 | JGI IMG/M metagenome (GOLD analysis project Ga0214474, IMG submission 187335) | Soil microbial communities from uranium-contaminated site in the Upper Colorado River Basin, Wyoming, United States - RVT95D214 HiSeq ...
TGACAGAGGCGGAGATGTCGACATATTGCCGAGTGTGTGGGAGGCCGATGGAAGAAGGGCAAGGCAACATCTGCGAAGTTTGTCAGGAGAGCATTCGAGCAGAGGCTTTGGGAAAACAAAGAAGGATCGTCAAGAACGCCCCCAAAGGGGGTGGGAAGCCACGTGTACGCCGCGGACAGGGGGCAGTAAAGGAGGGAAAACCCCTCCCGACGCCTCACGAGGAGGAGGGAGAGAAAAAACCTCATCATTTCAAGAGCATGGCAGAATATCTGGAATACTTGAAGGGGAAGGAGTAGGGTTCTATCTAAGCTTATATTCCAGGTTGATTATGTTACCCTTGGTAAACCCCACGGCCTTGAAAAAGCACATCAAATCCCAGTCCTCCCATTTAACCAAGGCATAGATATTTTCTATCCCATCTTTTTTGAACTCTTCCACGATGGCTTTAAATAAGAAGGCGGCTATCCCCTTCTTTTGATACTCGGGATTTACTCCGATGGTGTCAATCCAGCCGATGGTATTGGGCACCCCAAATTCCCAGCCGCTGACCGTTCCTATAATGAATCCCTCTATCCTTCCATCGAGTTCAGCCACCAGGGATTTAGACGGTTCTTCTCCTCCCGTTTCCTCAAACTTCTGGTGCCAATACTCGGGCCGCTTCGTCCCCAATATCTTATGGTCTATCTCCACTATGGCATTAAGGTCGTCGAATCTAAGCTTCCTGACTGTTATTTTTTGCAAAAGATTTTCTGCTAGCACCTTCGATCCTCCCTTGCCGACATTGTGATAAAAATCGCATATTACGAATGACATGTCAACAACAGTTTTTTCTAAGCCACCCCTCCTTGCCTTAAAGGTCTCCAATTCAGCGCGGAAAAGGATGCCGCAGGGGACTACTCAGAAAGACTCTGAGAAAATTAGGTTAGAAAAAGACTGATAAAGGTGCTAAATTTTATCTTGACAAAAGTAAATGAGGCAGATTATCTTTTGTAATTCTCCTGTGAAGAGTAGTCTCCAGAGAATAAGGAGAAGCTCGGTAAACAGGCCCCAGGGCAGCGAAGGTATCTCTTGGCGCAGCCTGTTGGGAAGCTCCGAGAAAGGATATCAATGAGGCGGGAATAGGCCGAGTGGTAAGACTATGCATGATAGGGAGGCGTCTGGGTGATGGTGAAGGCAGATGAGGCACGGTACGAGGAGTTGAGGAAGATGCTCATCGAACTCCGGGATGAGATCTTGCGCAAGATCGCCCAGGAGATGGGGACCAAATTGGATGAGGATCCACGGATGTCCACACTCTCCACCCTGGATATCGGGGATTTATCCCAGCTCGATTTTGATGAGAATATAGATTATACCCTTTTAAATATGCAGATAGAGCGACTTCGAGAGGTAGAGGATGCCCTGGATCGGCTCGAGGAGGGGACCTATGGCATCTGTGAGGAATGCGGCGCGGCCATCAATCTGGAACGCTTGAAGATCCTTCCCTTTACAACCTACTGCGTCCAGTGCCAGGAGCGACGGGAGCGGATGGGTCAGGGGAGCAAGCTCAAACAGGTGGGGAAGGAGGAGGAATTCGATTAATAAGGAAAATTTGGGGGGATGACCTTGACAAAGACGAAGGGCGTACTTATATTTTTTGTGTTTTAGAACTTAAAAACGGGTCTCCTTTGTCAAGGAGATCAAATAATAAGATAAAATAATAACAAAAATAGGGAAAGGAGGAAGGGTATATCATGAAGATCATACCTTTGCAGGACAGGGTCTTGGTAAAACGTCTCGAGGAAGAGGATAAGACGAAAGGGGGGATTATTATTCCTGATACTGCCAAGGAGAAACCGATTGAAGGCAAGGTCATTGCCGCTGGTAAGGGGAGGGTAAAAGAGGATGGTACCGTCGTGCCCTTAGAGGTCAAGGCGGGAGATAAGATATTATTTAACAAGTACGCGGGTACTGAGATAAAGCTTGATGGTGAAGAGCACCTCATGATGCGTGAGGATGACATCTTAGGAATCATCAAAGATTAAATTCGAGAAAAGGAGGGAGTAGACGATGTCTGCCAAAGAGGTAAGGTTTGACCAGCAAGCGCGCGATGCCATCTTGCGCGGGGTTGATATCCTGGCCAACACCGTGAAGGTTACGCTAGGACCTAAAGGGAGAAACGTGATCCTGGACAAAAGTTGGGGTTCTCCTACGGTCACCAAAGATGGGGTTACCGTGGCTAAGGAAATCGAGTTGGAGGACAAGTTCGAGAACATGGGGGCCCAGATGGTCAAAGAGGTGGCCAGCAAGACCAGCGATGTGGCTGGTGATGGGACCACCACCGCCACCGTCCTTGCCCAGGCTATCTATCGCAACGGGGTAAAGGTGGTGGCGTCCGGCGCCGACCCCATGGAGGTCAAGAGGGGGATCGAAGCGGCGGTAAAAACGGTGGTGGATGAGCTCAAAAAGGTGAGCAAACCCACCAAAGAGCAGAAAGAGATCGCCCAGGTAGGCACCATTTCGGCCAACAATGATGAAACCATCGGTGAGATCATCGCCGAGGCGATGAACAAGGTGGGCAAAGAGGGGGTTATCACCGTCGAGGAGGCCAAGGTGATGGAGACCACCCTTGAGGTAGTGGAGGGTATGCAGTTTGATCGCGGCTACCTCTCACCCTACTTTGTCACCAACCCGGAGAAGATGGAGGCCGATCTCGAAGATTGCTACATCCTGATCCACGAAAAGAAGATCGGCAGCATGAAGGATCTCCTGCCCCTGTTGGAGCAGATTGCCAAGATAGGGAAACCGCTTGTCATCATCTCTGAGGACGTGGAGGGCGAGGCCCTTGCCACCCTCGTGGTGAACAAGCTCAGGGGCACGCTCAAGTGTGCCGCGATCAAGGCGCCTGGTTTCGGCGATCGCCGCAAGGCCATGTTGGAGGATATTGCCATCCTCACCAATGGACGCATGATCTCTGAGGATCTGGGGATTAAGCTGGAGAACGTCGGTCTTGAAGACCTCGGGAGGGCCAAAAAGGTCCACATCGACAAGGATAATACCACCATCGTCGAAGGTGCCGGTTCGAGGTCCGCTATAGAGGGAAGGGTCAAACAAATCAGGACCCAAGTCGAGGAGACCACCTCCGACTACGACCGTGAGAAGCTGCAAGAGCGGTTGGCCAAGTTGGTCGGGGGGGTGGCGGTTATCAATGTCGGCGCAGCCACTGAAACAGAGATGAAGGAGAAGAAGGCCCGGGTCGAGGACGCCCTGAATGCCACCAGGGCTGCAGTGGAGGAGGGGATCGTTCCCGGTGGCGGGGTAGCGTATCTGCGGACCATCCCGGCCCTCGAAAAGCTCAAACTCGATGGTGACCAGCAGATCGGGGTGAACATCGTGATGCGGGCTCTCGAAGAGCCGGCGCGGCAGATCGCCCAGAACGCCGGCAAAGAGGGTTCTGTCATCGTGGAGAGGCTGAAGGCGGAAAAGGGTGCCTTTGGCTTCGACGCTGCCAAGGAAGAGTTCACCGATATGAACAAGGCGGGGATCATCGATCCTACCAAGGTGGTCAGATTCGCCCTGCAGAACGCGGCCAGTGTCGCCTCCCTACTGATCACCACCGAGGCGATGGTGGCGGAAAAGCCCAAGAAGGAACAACCAATGCCTCCGATGCCACCTGGTGGCGGCATGGGTGGTATGGATATGTACTAAAACGCAGCAGGTTGAGTAAGAATGCAGGCCTGCTCCCATTCAGGGAGCGGGCCCTTTTTTACTTAGAATATACCACCAAAGAAGTCCCCTCCCGTGTCGAAGATCCCGCGGACTTTGTGTGGGGGTGGGAGGGGATGCAGTCCCGCACCGCTTTGCATAAATCAGGGAATACGGGATGCCGCTCCCGCTCTTCCGAAGGTGGCCCTTTGACCAGATCTGTCGCTTTGCGACACCCCATCCATATAAATATCTGAAAGTCCCTCTCCACTTTCTAATGAATATATAATGATGGGATGTATCGCCTTGCGATACAGTAGGGGGCGCGTAGCGGGAAAAGCGGCAGGGAGGGGGAGCAAGGTGACACAATCTTCACCCCCACCTTAATCCTCCCCCATCTAGGGGGAGGAGATAATTTTTAGACCACATATTCGGTAGGAAAATACTCTAGTACAGGTGAAAATCCTTGACAAAAGTGTGAAAAGAGGTTAAATAGTCTATTCTTACTTAAAGGAAAAAAGGGAGGTATTAATTAGTTGGCCGTTCATAAGTCTGCTGAAAAAAGGATGAGACAAAATGAAACCCGCCGCATGAGGAACCGCCACATCAAGACTGGCATCAGGACCATGGTCAAAAAGGTGCGGGAGGCGGTTCAAGAGAAGAATGAGGCCAAGGCAAAAGAAGCCCTGGCCCGGATTATACCCCTTGTTGATAAGGCGGCGAGCCAAGGGGTCATCCACTGGAGAAACGGCTCGCGCAAGATCTCCCGGTTGACCAAACTGGTCAACACCATGGGGGCTAAGGGTTGAGGAGTGATTGCGACGTACCCTTCCGGCAGTTATCTTCCCGTAGCCTTCGAGTCATAGAGTTATATCTTAATAAAAAATTTACGATACTATGTTAAGCATACCCCGCAGCAAGCTGCGGGTTTTTTTTACATAAGAGGTGGTTTTCTGGTTTGCTCTGTGCGGCGCATAGTGATTATCGACCTGAATCAGCCGCCGCCTTTGGCGTTCAACTGGATTTCGCTGCTGGGCGTGGGTGAGCAAGGGGAACGATAGTAGAAGTCATTTACTATGACCCGTCCGGTAGCATCGCAGGGAATACCTTCCATTGCAAGCAAGGCCCTTTTCATTATGCGGCCACCCTGGTATCCCCCGAGCGTTCTATCAGAGCGTACGGCACGATGACAGGGGATAAAGATCGGAAATGGATTTCTGGCCAAGGCGGTGCCGACAGCGCGGGCTGCCAAAGGACGGCCGAGAAACCCCGCGATAAGACCATAAGTACTTACCAGCCCACGAGGTATGCCATACTCGGCACGCAGCACCCTTCGCTGAAAGTCGGAACAGAGATCCATGCGGAGGATTTCCAGGGGGAAATGGACATCTTCACCATGAAGGAACGCCTCGATTAAATCGGCGGCCCCATCGATCTCCGAACATGTGTCAGCCTTTGCGCCGGCGAATAAGACATTGAAGGATCGAGCAGCTGAGGCTCTCGGTTTCGAGAGGACGATCCGCAAGATTTTTGATTGGCCTTCGTGAATAGACCAGTGGATGGCAATCGGACCGAACGGGGTCTGCCGAACATGGTGGGCCGTCTTTAATTGTTTATTTTTTTTCATGCGCTCAAGAATAGTCTTGGATAAAAAAATTGCCTGTAATAACCCTTATAGCTCTTAAATTTTTCCTATGTTAGCCATCTTATTGTAATACCATGGAAGGTTACTTGCAAACACCTTTACAACCTACTCGTGGAGAACTATAATAGCCGCAACATTGTAAGAGGAGATAGGCAATGAGGAAATGTTTTATTCTGCTGGCTGCGGTGTCAATCATCGGTGCATCGGCATATGCCCGGGGCGCGGAGCAAGTCGCGCCAGTCGCCGCCGCTCAGCTCGATAAAGAACGACTTCTGAACCGTCTTGCCGACCTTAAGCCGTTTCAAGCAGAAAAGGGGGGGCTAGGCGCGGGGTCTGCTTTTCCCGTCACCAAGGAGGAATTCAAGAATTCCTTACTCTTCCTGTCACCGGAGCGCACGGACGAGGTGATGAAAGACTTTGGCATGGCTATAGCGTTTTCATTCAAAAGCAACACCCAATTTTTAATCCTTACCCAGTGGCAAGATCAGAAATCTGCCGAACACTTCATGCAGGTAGAGGGCGAGTTATGGCGTTTAAAGGACGAAGAATATAAGAAGTATATTAAACAGGTTGACTATAAAGATATAGAGATAGCCGAGGGTGAAAAGGCCCTGGTAACCAGAAAGACGATTGAACAGGGCGGGCAAAAACAAGATGTTACCTCCTTTGTCTCTGCGAGGAAGGCCTACTTTTTTGAATGCACCCTCATGGGAACCTACGAGGATAAGGAGGTGAAGAAATTAATCCTGCAAATCTGGAAGATCGTTGAATCAGAGGCCAAGAAAGGGCAGCGTTAAGCTTAGTCAGCAGGAAAGGGTGGATAGAGCCCTTTACGAGGGCATGGCCAGTTTTATGATCAATCCCTCCAGCAGGAGCCGTCTTGACAGGGAGCTCCTCTTGAGTTTCAAATCAGCCTGCCACAGGCTCTTTATTGCTCTTTGCAAAGAGGCCTGAGAGAAACCCTTGGCTTGGGCAGTCAGCTCCCGGAGATAGTAAGGATTCGAGATCCCGACCTCTTTTTTGACTTCCTCTGTTCCACCACCGTGTGTCAGGACCTCCTTGGTCATCAGGAGGTGACGGAATTGCCGCGAGATCATCCCCAAGATCTTCAAAGGGGGTTCCCCACTCTCCCAAATCCGCTCGAGGGCTCGAAGCGCCCGCTTGAGATCCCTTTCGCCGATGGCCTTGGTGAGCTCAAAGATGGTGGTGCCCCGCACTTCGGATACCACCTTTTCCACATCCGTCAGCTCTATCCGCTGCCTCTCACCGATGTAGAGGGAGGTCTTGGAAAGCTCATGATAGATTCCTTGTAAATCCCTGCCGACTGCCTCTTGAAGATATCCTGCCGCCTCAGCGGTGATCTCCTTGCCCAGTTCCCGGGCGATCGTGCGGATCCACGGGATGACCTCTTTTTGCAGGGGGCGTTCGAGATGGAAGGCACCATCTTTTACCTCTCTCAGGAAGTCCGCCGACATCTCATCGGCGATGAAGACCAGCGAGGTCGTAGGGGAGGGGGATTGCAAATAAGGGCTGAAGGAGTTCAGATCGCCTTTGCTGTATTGATGAGCACCCTTGACTAGGACTATCCGGCGCTGGGCCATGCAGGGGAGGGTGTTACTGGCATTGATGACCTCCGCGGGCGGGGCTTGGCCCCCATCATACGAGGTATAATTGAGTTCTCTCAATTGGGGAAGGAGGGTATCTACTATCCGCCCTCGCGCCCTTTCTACGAGATACCCCTCATCCCCGTACAGGAGATAGAATGGCCGGGCCTTGCCCTTGGCCAATTCCTCTTCCAACCGTGCAAAATCTGTCTCCAGGTCTCAAAACCTCTCTTTGATCATGATATAGATCTTTTCAGACAGATCAGCCGCGATCTTTTGGATCGCTGTGTTTTTGTTCCCCTCATTGACCATCACGTCGAACGAGGCCTTATAATGCCACGTGCCCGCGATGTTGTCACCTTTCCAGAGGATAGCATTGTTTCCCCGCCGGACGAGGCGTAAGTTCAGGGTAATAGTGATGTCATATTCTGTAGCCCGCCCTTCACTGTCATAGGCAGTAGAGACAATGTTTATGGAGGTAATGGATCCTTGAAGTGCGGCCTCTGCCTTTTCCTCCGCCACGATCTCCACGTCACGACGAAAGATAAACTCACGGCGGAGGGCCGAGGTGAAGATGGAGGTGAGATTGGGCTCCTTGGTCTTGTTCTCCAAAGGGATGATAGCCAGCGAGGTAATCCCTTCAGGGAATTCTCCCCCCTTGCCCATGATATGATAACCACAGCCGAGGGTTGCGGAGAAGAGGATGATGATAGAAATAACGCGGGTTATAGTTTTCATACGCATACGATATTGACCAACTTCTTGGGTACGAAGATGGTCTTTCTAACCTCCTTTCCTTCAATATGCCGTCTTACCTTGGGGCTGGCCAGGGCCATTTCTTTAACCCTTTCTTCCTCAGCCGAAACAGGGATACGGAGGCGATCCCTGAGCTTGCCGTTAACTTGCACGACGACGATGACCTCTTCCTCGACGATGGCTTCCCGGTCATACTGAGGCCAGGCGGCCTTGATGACGCTTTCGCCGTGCCCCACGGCCTCCCAGAGTTCCTCGGCGATATGGGGGCAAAAAGGGGAGAGGAGCACGATAAGCGCCTCCACAATCTCCCTCCAAACCGATTTGGCCTGGGGTGTTGCCTCGATGCCATCCTTAGTCTGGTAGATATGGTTCACCAGTTCCATGATGGCGGCGATGGCGGTGTTGAAATGGAAGCGCTCGATATCTTCCGTCACCTTTTTGATGGTCTTGTGTGCCTTGTGGCGCAGCCCTTCCAGTTCAGGGAGAAGGTCAGCCGTGATTACCGGTGAGGGCTTCCCTGCGATGCCGTCCCTTAATTCATAGATCAGCCGCCACACGCGATGGAGGAAGCGATAACCGCCCTCTACCCCCTCTTCTTGCCACTCCAAGTCCTTTTCCGGGGGGGCGGCAAAGAGGCTGAAGAGGCGTGTGGTATCGGCCCCGTATCGTTTGATCATATCTTCGGGGTCCACGATGTTCCCCTTTGACTTGGACATCTTTGCCCCGTCCTTGATCACCATCCCTTGGGTGAGCAGGTTGATGAAGGGCTCATCCAGGGATACCATGCCCATATCCCTCAACACCTTGGTGAAGAAGCGAGAGTAAAGGAGGTGGAGGATGGCATGTTCTATCCCGCCGATGTACTGATCGACAGGCATCCAGTATTCCAACCGCTTCCTATCGAGAGGTCCCTGGTTGTAATCCGGGCAGGTGTAGCGGTCAAAATACCAGGAAGACTCCACGAAGGTATCCATGGTATCTGTTTCTCTTCTGGCCGCCCCGCCGCAGGTAGGGCACGTGGTCTCGACAAAGGGACTGAAATCGGACAACGGCGATGCGCCATTCTCCTTCGGTCCTACCTCCAAGGGGAGGACTATGGGTAGGTCCTCTTCTCGAACAGGCTGGATACCGCAGCGATCACAGTAGATGATGGGGATAGGGGCACCCCAATACCGCTGGCGGGAGATACCCCAGTCCCGAAGGCGGTAATTGATGGCCCTCCGCCCGATCCCCTGTTCCTCCAGGTAGTCGGCAATGGCCTCCATGGCCTCGCGATTGTTCATGCCGTCGAAGGGGCCGGAGTTAACTAAGACCCCGTCCTCTATATAGGCCTCGGTCATCAGAGCTGGGTCGAGGGCCTTACCAGGCGGCTCGATCACCACGATCATCGGTATCGCGTATTTCTTGGCGAACTCGAAATCCCTCTGATCGTGGGTGGGCACGGCCATGACGGCGCCGGTGCCGTACTCCATGAGGACGAAGTTGGCGGTATAGAGGGGCATCCGCCTATTGGTCAAGGGGTTGATGCAATGGGCGCCCAGGAAGACCCCCTCCTTTTCCATATCCTCGGCAGTGCGGGCAGTCAAATCCTGTCTTCTCACCCGTTTCACAAAGGCCTGCACCTCGGCCTCTTGTCCCCCTCCTTTACAAAGCTCTAAAACTAGGGGATGTTCAGGCGCCAGGACCATGAAGGTAGCGCCGAAGAGGGTATCCTGACGGGTGGTGAAGACGGTAATGGCCCCCCTGCCGTTTTCCAGGGGAAATGCCACATCCGCCCCGATACTCTTGCCGATCCAGTTCTTCTGCATGGTGATGACCCGCTCTGGCCAACCGGTGAGTTTATCGCAGTACTCCAGCAGCTCTTCGGCATAAGCGGTAATTTTAAAAAACCACCCCTCGAGCTCCTTTTTTTCCACCTCACCGTGGCACCTCCAGCAGGTTCCACCTTCCACCTGTTCGTTGGCCAGGACCGTTTGGCATGCCGGGCACCAATTGACAAGGGCCTTTCGCCGGTACGCCAACCCTCGCTCATACATGCGGATGAAGATCAGTTGTTCCCATTTGTAGTAGTCCGCATCGCAGGTGGTCAGCTCGCGCTCCCAGTCATAACTGAAACCCATCCGTTTGAGCTGAGAGCGCATGTGGGCGATGTTGTCATTGGTCCATTGGGCAGGGTGTATCTTGTGTTCCAGCGCGGCATTTTCCGCGGGCATGCCAAAGGCATCCCACCCCATGGGGTGCAGGACGCTATATCCCTGCATCTGCTTATATCGGGCTACCACGTCGCCGATGGAGTAATTGCGGATGTGTCCCATGTGGAGCTTTCCCGAAGGATAGGGAAACATCTCGAGGAGATAATACTTCTCCCGTTTCGAATCCTCCTTCGCGCGGAAGAGCTTCTTTTCTTCCCACAAGCGCTGCCAGCGTCCTTCGATCTCGTGGGGGTCATACCGCTCCTTCATCGGCCCAGCAACCTCCTTATCCTGAGCCTCAAGGCGTTGAGCCTGATAAAGCCCTCGGCGTCTTGTTGTCGATAGACCTCATCCTCCTCGAAGGTGGCAAAGCCGCTGTGGTAGAGGGACTTTTCCGATTTCCTGCCGACCACCATACAGTTTCCCTTGTAGAGTTTCAGCCTGACAACCCCGGTGACGTCGTGCTGGGTTTCATCCACGAGCCTGCGCATCAGCGCCATCTCCGGCGCGTACCAATATCCGTAGTAGACGAGTTCCGCTATCTTGGGGATGAGGGCGTCGCGCAGGTGCATCACCTCGCGGTCCATGGTGATCGATTCCAGGGCGCGATGGGCACTGTGGAGGATCGTCCCCCCTGGTGTTTCATAGACACCACGGGACTTCATCCCGACGTACCTATTCTCCACCATGTCCACCCTGCCGATGCCATTGGACCCCCCGATCTCGTTGAGCCGTGTGAGGAGTCGAGCAGGAGAGTACGCCTTCCCATCGATGTTGATCGGGATGCCATTCTCAAACCCTATCTCGCAGTAGAGGGGCTTGTCAGGAGCCTGCTCCGGGGCCGTGGTGAGGCAAAACATCGCCTCATTAGGCTCTTGCCACGGGTCCTCCAAGATCCCCCCTTCGAAGCTGATGTGCAAGAGGTTCCTGTCGCTGCTGTAGGGTTTCTTCGCGGTGACGGTAACGGGAATACCACGCTCCTTGGCATAGCGGATGAGATCCTCCCGGGAGCGGAACGCCCACTCCCGCCAGGGGGCGATGACCCGTATGTTCGGGTCGAAGTGGTAATAAGTGAGTTCGAAGCGCACCTGGTCATTCCCTTTACCGGTGGCGCCATGGGCCACGGCATCTGCCTGCTCCTTGCGTGCCTTCTCCATCTGGGCCTTGGCGATGAGGGGACGGGCGATGGCGGTGCCGAGTAGGTAGCCCCCTTCATAGACGGCGTTGGCCTTGATAAGGGGGAAGACGAAGTCGCGGACGAACTCCTCTTGCAGATCCTCGATATAGACCTTGCTCGCACCGGTGGCCACTGCCTTCTGACGCACCT
>Ga0214474_1001383_pt1 | contig 11200 bp, 7 predicted proteins | sample RVTome_2_FD_187335 | JGI IMG/M metagenome (GOLD analysis project Ga0214474, IMG submission 187335) | Soil microbial communities from uranium-contaminated site in the Upper Colorado River Basin, Wyoming, United States - RVT95D214 HiSeq ...
CTCGTTTCTCTTATCGGTCTTCTGTTCGTTCTTTCGAGCTTTGGAGGCTCGATTGTATCCAATGCCGACTCTGTCGACGCGCAAGCCTTGGCCCACAACGGGGCTGACATCCCATCCCATAAGATGACACAGTCCGAGATGGAGGACTACAAGGGGGATCTAGGCGTCCGAGATTCGGCCTTGAACTACAACGTCCTTGTGGACGGCCGCGGGACGGGCAAGGCGCCGCCCACGGCTGAAGACTATGATTCGCTCGTGGGCAGCCTCAACATGGTGGAGTCTGTCTCCATCGATGCCTTGACACTGCCCGCGTCGTACGACCTGTCGACGTCCCCCTCCTTCCCCGCGATAGGAGACCAGGGCTCACAGGGGTCGTGCACTGCGTGGGCGGCGACATACTACGCGTACGGGTACATGGAAGCCGTGGACAACGGGTGGACGGGCGCGAAGTCGGGTGTCCTGTCCCAGCTGCTGTCGCCTGCTTGGACCTATAACAAGGTCAACGGCGGAGTCGACGGCGGCTCCTGGGAATGGGACAACATGATGGTCCTGAAGGACTGGGGGGCGGCGACGATGGCTACGATGCCCTATACCGACCTCGAGTACACCGACTGGGGCCCGCCTGAGAGCTACAGGGAGGCGCCCCTGCACCGCATCCTCGACGCATATCACATACCGTATGTCGACCTCACAACGGTCGATACGGTCAAGACCCTGATAACCCAGGGCGCACCAGTGACGTTCGGGATTGACGCAAACGAGTACAACCAGGCCTTCGCGGACGGAGGCCACGTCATCTCATCGAACGAGTACAACTCGAGGAACCCGAATCACGCGAACACTTTCGTGGGGTTCGACGACTCGATCACGGACGACGGGGAGGTCGGGGCTTTCAGGGTCGCCAACTCGTGGGGCCAATCCTGGGGTGACTCGGGATACTACTGGATGACATACGAGGCCTTCATGGAGATAGGTAGCTGGGACTTGCTGGACCTGAACTTCATCGAGGACAGGGCGGACTACTCGCCATCGATGGTGGCCGTCTGGCACTTCAGCCCTTCGCCCACGGTCGACGCCGGGTTCTATGTTGGGATAGGGACGGTATTGTCTCCTGTCTTGGCCAAGAACCCGTACTACTGGCTGAGCACGACTGCGGACGTTAGGTTCCCGGAGTACATGTCCATCGACATCACCGAGTTCAGGGACGCGTACGACGCTGGCACTGAGGACTTCTACCTCAGCTACGGCCCGACCAGCGTCACGGGCACGATGGAGTCGCTCAAGATCGAGCTGTTCGACACAGCCTACACGCCAGGCGAACCCACTCATTCCTCGGGCGAGTCCTACAACGCTCCTCAGCAGACCCCTGACCACATCGACGTCACGTTCCCGCGCTACAGCGCCATCGGCGTCTCCGAGGCACTTGACACTACTCTCACATTCGAGTTCTCGGGCGATGTTCAATGGGTCGGAGTGGAGCAACCCTCGAGCAACGACGGCGACGCTCTACAGAGCGGGAACATCGCTAACTCAGAATCGTCCGAGCTCAGCACTTCCGTGACCGGGCCTGCGAGGGCATCCTTCGACTGGAAGGTCTCGTCCAAGGTCGGGGGCGGGGCTCTGAACTTCTACGTCAACGGCTCGGCCGTCGGATCCATCAACGGCGATGTCGACTGGACGACCGAGACCTTCGAACTCGGCGCAGGCAACCACGCTCTGATGTGGGAGTATGCAAGGTACGCTGTCGACTCCGAGCTGGACGACTGTGGCTGGGTCGACAACATCATCGTCTCTACAATCGACACGGTTGCGCCCGTCGCAGACGCGGGAACTGATGCTGAGGTCGTCGTGGGCACGACGGTCACCCTCGACGGCTCGGGGTCCTCAGACAACATAGGCGTTGTGAACTGGACCTGGACTTTCGCCGATGGTGGGCCCAGAGTCCTGTACGGCGAGGCCGCGCAGTACACGTTCAACAATCCCGGACAGTTCAACATCACTCTCTCTATCGAAGACGCGGAGGGGAACAGCGACACCGACTTCGTCTCGATAACGGCGCTCTCTCCACCGACAGCGGCGTTCTCCATCTCCCCCGAAACCGGAGACACCGTGGTGATCTTCCAGTTTGATGCGAGCGGCTCGTCGGACCTCGAGGACCCTGTAGGTTCGCTTCAGATGAGGTGGGACTGGAACGCAGATGGCACCTGGGACACGGACTGGTCTTACAGCTTCACTGAAGACAACTGGTTCGCCATCGCGGGCAACTACACGGTCAGGCTCGAAATCATGGACAGCGACGGCCTCACGGACACCGCGGAACACTGGGTCATCGTCACCTCAGAGGTCCCGGAGTTCCCGTCTCTTCTGTTGCCAACAGCCGGGCTCGCGGCGTTCGTCATAGCCGGAGTATTCCTGATGGCCAGAAGAAAGGCCGATGAACCGGGCCAGTGACAGCTCACACGATTCTCTTGCTACTCTCTCGGGCCATGATCCTGCGGATGTCGTAGCACGCGATCGCGGCCCCGAGTATGCACGCGATGAACTCTATCCACTTGATCGACTGCGCGTCCGGGAGCTTCCCGCCTCTCGTGCCCGTGAACTCGATCCATCCGATCGCATCGCCGCCCTGACCCGGGATCGTCGTGTCGAGATAGTCCGCCTCCAGGCACTCGTTCGGGGAGGTTCTCTTGACGTCCAGCATGACCTGCCTGTTGTAGGTCGACTTCTCCCCCTCGAGGTAGGGCGTGTCCTCCGTAAGGAAGAGCCTCGTCTGCCGGCTGATGGTGGTCGACTTGTACTTGCTCTCGTTCCAGAAATCCGACTCGGTGTACTGTATCGCCTTGTGGGCTTTCTCGGCCTCCTCACGATATCCCAGGAGGATCTCGTAACGGTACATGCCGTCGGTGTTGTTCTTGAGGCCGATGGCGACTTCTCTCATCCCGAACTGCCGCTGGATGAGGCCCGCTGCCTCCTCTAGCATCCCCCGGATGCTCATCTGAGGCTTGTAGAAGTGCTGGAGCATGGCGATGATGGCGTCCATGACCCTGGAATCCGCCTCCCGCTGGTTGACGGAGTAATCGAGCCTCATCCTCTGCGCGACGTCGTTGTGGTCCACCTTGCCGAACACCTGGGTCGGTATACTGGACGGTGAACGCGCGGGTGCAACGAACGGCCTGACATTACCGGAGCTAGAATCGTGCGAGTTGGCCTGGGCTCCCATCAGCTTGCCGCAGTCCTTGCACACTCCGGCGCCTGCTGTGTTGTAGGCCCCGCACTCGGGACACTTCACGCCATTCCTCCGCTGAAGATATGGCGCTAGGATGACTTTTGTCTTTCTGCGGCTGGTTATATGCCTACTTCCCCTTCCTGGCTGACCTGGTTCTAGCCCCTATGAGCAGGATGGCGCACAGGAGCAGGATCGTGGGCAGCGCGGCCGACGGGTACTCGGGTATCGTGGCCCACGGGTCCCCCATGAGCGGGTAGTTGTCCCTCTCGCCAGTGAAGACATACGGGGTGTCCCCGATGCCGTTGTTGTCACCGTCGACGCCCGAGTAGTCGCTCCAGTAGTTGCCCAGGTAGCCGTTGTACAGGGTTCCCGCCCACCAGTAGTCGACCATGACGGACGTGTTCCAGTAGTTGTTATTGCCCGACCAGCCGGAGAAGGCATTGACTGAGTTGTCGTCGAACCTGTTCAGGTAGATCCAGTTCCTGTTCGTGTCAGTGCCACTGACGTAGATACCGTAATTGTTCTCCGAGATGTTGTTCCAGCATACTGTGTTCGCATCCGCGTAGGCCATGTATATCCCGTAGCCAGAGTTCGAGCGTATCTCGTTGTCCCTGACGGTCACGCCAAGGACGTTCTGGATGTTGCTCCCCTCGATGTCGACGCCGTGGCTGTTGTCCACGAGAGTGTTGTTGTGTATCTGGTGTGTGCCGCCGTACGACACCCTGATACCGTAACCAGAGCCTGTGCAGTTGCTGATATCGTTCCATGAGACGAAGCAGACCGAGGCGGCGTACAGGTAGATGCCGCCGTTGCAGTGGTGTATGATGTTCTCCATGATGTTCCACCCGGTGCCGCTCGGGAAATACACCGCCTGCGCCGTGCAGTACGCTATCGTGTTCATGCGCACGATCACGGAGTGGGCCGACATGCCCATCACTCCGATCCCGCAGTTGAGGATCGTGCACGAGACGACGGATAGGCCGTTGGACATGTACGCGTATGCGCCGTAGCCGGGGCAGTCGCTGAGGTTGCAGCTCGTGACGTAGTTCCCGTTCGAGCCGGCCGTCATTGTGACCCCGTACATGTTGAACATCAGATTGCAGCTCTGGATGTCCACTCCGGTCGAGTAGTTGGCCACGTAGATTCCGTAGATGTTGCCCATCGAGTTGACCCCGAGGATCTTCGAGTCGTCCGTGTTCCAGAACTCGATGCCGACGCTGACGTTGTAGAAGTTCGTGCGCGTGATGTTGATGTGCTGGCAGTTGTACGCGATGACCTGGCCGACCTCCCACATGATGTTGACGTTCGAGGTGTCCTCGAGGTACACGAGCTGCTCGCCGTTGACGATGTTGTCCTCGATCCTCACTTCTCCTATGCCATTGAAATCGACAAACAGGCCGCATCCGGAGAAGTCATTGTTCGCTATGACCGGGTCACGGGAGTTGCTCTCGACGTAGACCCCGTAGTCGCCAGCGTAGAAGATGGTGTTGTTCTCGATAGAGATGTAGTCGCCGCGGACCCGGATGCCCCCTTCGCCCGTTCCCTCGGAGATGACGTTGTCGACGATGTCGACTTCATCCGCTTCGGCGTAGATGCCCCAGCTGTCGGCCCATTGGATAGAGTTGTTTGAGACCGTCACATTCCCCAGGTCCCCGCCGTAGCCGAGGTAGATCGCCTCGTCATAGGTTCCGAGGAAGGTGTTGTTGTGTATGAGGGAGTTCTGAATCCCGTACACGTCCAGCCCTCGGCCATCGGTGCTGGATATCGTGCAGTCGCGCAATGTGAAGTTGGTGCAGACATCGTAGGCGTATATCGCAGTGTAGTAGCCCCCGCCGATGTTGCAGCTGACAATCTCGGTCGACTCGACTTCACCGTCGAAGTAGACGGCCTCGCCGTATCCGACGTTCGTGATCGAGCACCCCCGGATTGACGAGCCATAGATGCTGTCGTCCGCATAGAAGGCATAGTAGTTGTCGTTGTCCATCGTGTTGTTGACACACTGCAGGCCCCAGGTGAGGGTGTATATGAGCACTGAGTTGTCGTTGGCGTCGAGGGAATTGTTCATTATATTGACATCGTCCGAATAGCTAAGCTGCACTCCTGCCAGGTTCGCCTCGATCGTGCAGTTGCTGACGACGGATCCGTAAGCAGAATCAAGAACCACTCCCATGCCGTTGTTTGTCAGGACCGAGGATGTGACACTTCCATTGAGGAGCGAGTCGAGATATATGCCGGCGTCCCCATAAGTCTGGTCGCCGTGTATGTAGACTCCGGTTATGACAAAGTTGGCGGTCGTTCCCGAGATGAAGATCCCGTATCCGGAAGTGGAGGATATCTCCCATCCGGAGATGATGTACGGGGTAGCTGCGCTTCCGTCTCCTCCGGTCACTCCGTTCGCGACCGTGAAGCCCGCATCGTTAGTGATCGAGATTGGCCCCCTGGGCGTGTATGCAGACGTCTCGGACGGAAGCCATGTGAGCCCGCTCACCAGGCTCAGGACGAGCAGTATGCCTATCAAAGCGGGCTTCAGGACGCCCTTGGCCACAGACCGTCGGCATGAGCGGACCACCGGGCGACGGACATGCGCTTGCTCATCGAGCCGACCGAGTCGTCCCCTGTCCAAGACCGGCATGAAAACCATCCTCGGCTCCGCTAATGAACGCTCTCTGATCCCTGCTCTCGAGATAATACTACCTCCTAGCCTTCGTGAGTCTGTGCAATCCCACCCAGGACGCCCGGACTGGTCGTGTATAAACGCGCCGAATCAAAAGCCTTCCGGACGAGCCACGACTAGAATATGCGGCTCTTCGGGGCGATCGTACCCCTGGCCAAAGCCCCGATGCCAATCATCGTGCCCTCGCCTATGATGGTGCCAACGTCTATCGTGGAGTTGATGCCCGTCTTGACATCGTCCCCCATGATGACCCCGAGCTTCCGCCTCCCGGAGCCGACCTTCCGGCCGTCGACGACGACCTGCACTTCGCGCTCGTCGAGCCTCAGGTTCGCGACCTTGGTGCCAGCGCCGAGGTTGCACCTCTCGCCTATGACGCTGTCCCCGACATAGCTCAGGTGCGGGACGTTCGTCCGGTCCATGATGATGGAGTTCTTGATCTCGACCGCCGCGCCGATCTTGCAGTGCTCGCCTATCGATGTGCTCGGACGGATGTACGCGTTCGGGCCTATCTCAGAGTCCTCACCGATGATAGCAGGGCCGATGATGTAGCTCCCCGGGAGCACTTTCGCGCCCTCCCCGACCTGTATGTTGCCTATGACCGTCGCGCGCTCGGAGACCTCCCCTTTGATGTCCTTCTCGAGGTCCTCCATGAGTATCCTGTTTGCCTCCAGCAGGTCCCAGGGCCTTGCGACGTCGATCCATTCGCCTTTGAGCAGGTGTCCGAACAGATGTGTCTTCGCCATGAGCTTCTTGAACGAGTCTGTTATTTCGAACTCGCCCCTCGGAGACTTCTTGGTCTCCGCGATGGCCTCGAATATCTCCGGCTCGAGTATGTACGCGCCCGCGTTGACCGTGTTCGCCTCGGGGGACTCCGGCTTCTCGACAATGTCCGTCACGACGCCGTCCTTGACAGTGATGACGCCGTAGCGCTTCGGGTCATCGACCGTGGTCAGGGCCATGATGCTGCCCTTGACCTTCTTGTGGTGCTCGACCATGCCCTTGACGCTCTCCTTGGTGAGCACGACGTCCCCGTACATGCACATGAAGGCCGAGTCGACCTTGTCCTTGACCATGCCTATGGCATGGGCCGTTCCGAGGCGCTCCTTCTGCTCGACGTATTCTATCCTGACCCCGAACGCCTTCCCGTCCCCGAAGTGCTCCCTGATCCTCTGGGCCCTCCAGCCCACGAGCAGGATGATGTCCTTGATGCCCCCTTCTTTGAGGGCCTCGATGTTGTGCTCCAGGAACGGCTTGCCGGCCACCGGGAGCAGGGGCTTCGGTATGTTCGCGGTCAGGGGGCGCATCCTAGTGCCCTCTCCGGCCGCCAGGATGTAGCCCTTCACTTGACGCACCTCTTGACAGCAGATGACACGAGCGCCATGATCTGTCCGGCCCGCTTGGCGTCGCGGGCCTCCGCAAGGAACCTTATCTTGGGCTCGGTCCCGGACAGCCTGACAAGAGCCCAGCCGTCCTCGAACTGCAATCTGAAGCCGTCCATGGTCAGGAGCTCCTCGCACTCTATCGCCTTGAGCTCCTTCTCGACGGATGCGAGAACCTTCTTCTTGTCCTTGGGGTCGAACTTGACGGAGTCCCTGAGAACAGGGTACTTGGGAACTGCTTTCCTCAGCTCGGACAGCTTCTTCTTGCCGCACATCTCGACAAGTCTTGCAGCTGCGAGGATCCCGTCCGGGCAGTAGGTCTGGTCAGGGAAGATCCAAGTGCCCGATGGTTCCCCGCCGAAGTCAGCCTTGATTCTCTTGACTTCCTCGCTGACGAAGACGTCGCCCACCCTGGTCCTAACGACCTTCGCATCGACGTAATCGTCGATGGCCATGGACGCGTCGACCGTGACGACGATCTTCTTCTTGCCAAATCTCTTTGCGAAAAGCGCGAGGAGCTCGTCCCCGCCAAGGAACAACCCCTTGTCGTCCACGGCAACCATCCTGTCGGCGTCGCCGTCATGCGCTATGCCGAGATCGGCCTTCATCGCGACGACCGCGCCCTTGATGTCCGAAAGGTTCTCGTCGGAAGGCTCAGGTGACCTCCCCGGAAAATGGCCGTCAGGGTTAGAGTTGATAGTGATGACCTGGCATCCCATGCGCTGGAGCACAAGCGGCGTGATGGTGGACGCCGGTCCGTTCGCGCAGTCGACGACCACCCTGAGCTTCGACCTGCCGACTCCGGACATGATCCTCATCGCGTGACATTCGACGGCGTCCTGCAATGCGTGCTTCGTACCGACCGTGTCCCACTTCGCCAGCTTGAACTTCTTTGTCTCGACGAGCTTCTCGATTCCTTTCGATTGCTCGACCCCGAACCCTGATCCGTCAGGGTTCCAGAGCTTGAGCCCGCCGTACTCCGGAGGGTTGTGGCTCGCGGTCACCATGACCCCGCAGTCCATGCATCTTGTGGCCTCGGCCAGCGTGGGCGTGGTCACCAGCCCTGCAAGGAAGACATCGCACCCCGCGGCCATGAGCCCGCTCGAGACCGCCGCTTCTATCATCGGGCCCGAGGTTCTGGAGTCCGTGCCGATGACCGCGCGCTTCGCCTTTGACCCGACGGCCATGCCTATCATAGCCGCGAGTTCGGAGGTGAAATCCTTGTTGACTACGCCCCTCACGCCCGAGGAACCGAACAGGCCCATCTTCCAGCTCACCTGGGCCTCCGATTGGGCTAGGAGGTTAAATTAGGTTTTGGGAGGGTGGGGACTTGCAGGCTTGCCCGGGAAAGGTTCTTTAGACCTCATGGGCATCCAAGCACGGAAATGGCGCGATTCGTGTGCCCGCTGTGCGGGATGGAGAACATCAAAGAGACTTCATCCTGCGGATTCTGCGGGGGCGACCTGAGGAAGTTCTCCCTGAGCCCCCCAGCCGAGGAATCTTCGGCGCCGAATGACCCTGCGGATGAGATAATCTCACTCGTAGGCTCGCGAAGATCGACCGACAGGAAGATGACGAGGCTGTGGGCCATAATACCAGTCGGCGTGCTCTCCATCACCTTAGGGTACATTCTGCAGGCCATTCGGATCATGTCGTTCCCCTACGATCACTGGGACTATGATTGGCTGGATGTCTTCTACGCGGGCTCGCTCATCGTCGGCCTCCCTCTCTTCGGGGTCCTGTTCGGGGCCATGGTGTACAAGATGATCAAGAGGATCAACCTGCACACACGCCGAGAGGACGCCCTGCGCGCAGCCACCATGGCCTACCTAAGGACGACTGCGGGGTCCGCTGAGAAGGAGCAACAGATCTTGACAGAACTGCTCCGTATGAGTGCGTTCGACGGCCAGGCCCTCGCCTACGAAAAGAAGCACAAGCCGGCCCAGTGGGCTGCGGGTATAACGCTCTTGTTCCTGGCATATCCGATGTACTTCGGCATCATAATCATAGCGCATGCGTTGATCGATGACCCCTGGGGGAGTTTCCGGATCTCCATGTTCTTCAGCCTGTTCAGCTACGGCATGATGCTCGTCACGCTCGTCGCATCCGCCTACATCGTGAACTTCTTCATGCGGACGATATACACGCACGACTTCAGGTGGAACGGCTTCACGACCACGACGATGATGGTTCTCCACAGGCTTGGCAAAATCGAGTCAAACAGATGGGAGCACAGGCCCCTCAAGGAGAGGTCGATGATCAAGTACGCCATAATAACCATACTCACCGGGGGCATCTTCCTGTTCTACTGGTTCTACGCCCTTGTCGACGACCCGAACAAGCACTTCGAGCAGCAGCACGCGTTCGAGGACATGCTCAAGGAGGTCGTCAAGGCGGACAAGGGGTCCGCCTGACCGTCTCAAGTCGCATGGACCGCACATGCCTTCACTTTGAGTCGAAGTGTATCCCGTGTTCGGGCAGTTTTCCGTACTCCTTGAACCCGACGTTGCGGTAGAGCTTCAGCCCCTCGGTCGTCGACAGCACGACGACGAACTTGAACCCCATGTCCTTGGCGTCCTTCAAAGCGGCGAGGATGACCGCAGTCCCGACGCCGTTACGCTGCGCCTCCTTGATCGTACCTATTGTCTGCAGGCCGGCGATGTCCTTGTCCCATACGAGCATCGATGTCCCCGCGGGCTTTCCTTCCAGGAAGCCCAGATACTTCCTCCTGTGGAGATGCTTCTTCCCCATGGCCTCGTGGCTGAGGTTGAAGCAGGCGTTCTCGAGCATCCACGGTGCGGCCTCCTTCGGAGACTCCCAAGAGGACGTCAGGCAAGAGACCCAGTCAGCGCAATCACGCTTGGTCGATACACGTCTTACTTGCACTCTGGACGAATTCGTCCAGCTCCAGTCGATTGGGCCGAGCTCGACGGCCATCGCTGCGAGATCGTAATCATGCGGGAATCCGCGCGCGGTCAGCGTCTCGCCCAAGTCCCGAGGTTCAGTCGATGGGCCGACGTGCCAAATGCCTGGCAGGCCTCTTGCCTTGAAGTAGCGCAGGACCTCGTCGACCCTCTGATCTACCTGGCCTCTCTCCAATTTCGACCGCAGCACGACGTTGAACAGGTCCTGGGGAAGGCCGGTCGCGCACATGACGACGCCTCCGTCTTCCGAGTATCGCGCGTTGGCGGAAGAGCCCACGCAGCGCCAATACTCGATGTAGTTCTCCTCGCACGCGCGCACTACGTCCTCCGGCGAAAGTTCCGCCAGCGGCTTCGATTTCCCCTGAGCCACGGTCCCCGGAGCCGGTATGGCGACCGCCTCTAAGACACTTTCGAGACTTGCTGGCTATGAGAGGTGGACACGGCCAGTACATCTGGCTCGAACGATATTCGAACGGTCTCCGACAATAGCCAGATATCCCGAAAAACATAGCCAGCATTAGAAAATCATTAAATACCCGCCATCATGATACATATGCTGGCCTGTGCCTGGATGGCATGGCCAGAACCCAACATTAAGGTGGGATAACACATGGTTATGGAACCGATAAGCATCGAGAAGGCAATGGAAATTGCCAAGAAGAAGGGTATCAAGCCCGGCCGCGTGAAGGGAACGAACGGAATTCAGTTCACGAAGGGCAGGAACTCGCGCCTGGAACTAATCGACTGGGACGAGTTCAAGACGACGCTCTCGAAGAGGAGACTCGCAGTATACGAGAGCGGCGGCTGGATGAAGATCATGAAGAAGTAGGCACATGCCTACTCTTCTAAACCACTCCTGAAACCCTTCTTCAGCCCTATCTCAAACCCCTCTGGAGTTTCCTGTTTCTAATCATTTTCCCTTGTTGCCAGAGCGGCGCTTGTGGGACAGCGCGACGATCGCAAGCATCGCCGTCACGGGCATGACGATAGTCGTTAG
>Ga0214474_1001385_pt1 | contig 11192 bp, 9 predicted proteins | sample RVTome_2_FD_187335 | JGI IMG/M metagenome (GOLD analysis project Ga0214474, IMG submission 187335) | Soil microbial communities from uranium-contaminated site in the Upper Colorado River Basin, Wyoming, United States - RVT95D214 HiSeq ...
CGTGGCCCAAGCAAGCCTGCGCGCGATCGCTAGGACACTGCCATCCCGGCGACTCCCCAGCTCAAGGTTGCGCTTTACAAGATTTTGGCGCATCCTTTATCACATCGTTACCCTGATGCCGGTTGACCTCTCTGCATAGAGAGGTCATGGCGAAATGGGAGTGATCTCATGAGTTCAAGGAGAGCGATTATAGCGGCTGTGGTGACGGTCCTGATTCTTGCAGTGGTACTTTCACCCGCATTCGATCAAGGTTTGAACGACAGGCAGAGGATGGGCACTCTATCCATCCTCGGGACGCTTGAGTCCGCCATTGTGGCGGCCGCGCCTGCTCTGGACGGCGAGACCACGGACTCTGTCTGGAGCGAGGCGACCGCGATCACGATCACGGTCAACGGAGGCGCGAACACGGCGGGGAGCACGCAGATCACGCTGAAATCAGTCTTCTATGAAGACTCGATATACTTCGTGGCACAGTGGGCAGACTCGCAGGACAGCAGAGACAGGTTCCCATGGTTTTACAACACCACTTCCAGTCAGTGGGAGCAGAAGGGAAACACAACTAGCGGCGACGATAACACGTATTACGAGGACAAGCTTGCGATGTTCTGGAACATCGGGGACACGATTGCAGGATTCAACGATGATGGATGTTTCGTCACGTGTCACGTCGGTACTCCATCAAAGCACTACACGAACGCAGGTGGAGAGCTCGCGGACATGTGGCACTGGAAGAGGGTCAGGACGGGGGCCGTCGGGCAGATCGACGATCAGTACATGGACAACACTACATACAACCCTGTTACGGCCAAGGAGGCCGGAAGGAAGAGTGATCCGAAGACCGCTGGTGGGTATTCTGACAACAAGGTCACGCTGAGCTACGCGGACGTGCCATCCGAGAGCACGACCATCCCGAAGGCCTGGATCCCTGGCGCGGCTGCGGGCACCGACGACTACTACTGGATTCTGAACGGCGACCTGGGCGTGAGAGCGTTCAACTTCACGCATGTCTATAAATCGAACGGTACACTGATTGACGAGGTCGGTAATGTTCTGGAGAGCCCGACCGAGACGGCCCATATCCCAGGTATCATCGTCTCCGCGTTCACGGGGGACAGGGGCAACATCTCGGCAGCTTCGAAGTGGGCAACCAACCAGTGGACTCTCGAGTTCGGCAGGAAGCTCGTGACCGGAAGCCAGTACGATGTTCAGTATGAAAACACCGGCGCAGCCGCCAGATACTACTTCGGCATCTCGACGTTCAACAACGCCCAGATAGACCATAGTATCCACGCAAACGTGTACGCACTCGCATTCGAGCAACCGAACACCGCCCCGGGGACTCCCACTATCGATGTCGACTCGCTGACAGTGCGGGTCGACGAAGTTGTTACGTTCTCGGTTAGCGCGACAGACCCTGACGGCGACACATTGACCTACAGCTGGCAGTTCGGAGATGGCGCAACTGGTTCGGGAGCCAGCGTCACGCATTCGTATGACGAGGCTGAGACCTATATCGTCAACGTGACTGCGTCTGACGGCAAGGGAGGCACTTCAACCACGTCGGTGACAATAGTCGTTGAAGATGAATCGGATGCTGGTGGCCTCTCGACGACGACCCTTGCCATCCTGGCACTGGCAGCCATCGTTCTGATTGCAGTTGCTGCGGTCTTCCTGATGAAGCGGAAGAAGACGCCTCCCACGGGACAACATTAGAATCTGAGGCGCCAAACCTATTAGCATCCGGAGGGCAAACGCCCTCCTCGAAACACCTTTTCTTCACCTTCTTGTTCGTGTACCCAGATGAGGTCTGCGAAGAGTATGTCAAGTGCGATAGCCCAGGACTAGTCTCGAACATCATGATCGCACCCCGGATTGCGGTCCATGATATACCCCCAGATTAAGGCGGGTGCAATAATCCTCTGATTGATGGCATGCTAAAAGAGGCTCCCCGCCAATGCGGCCGTTGCACAACTGGCCCAAGGCGGGAGAACCATGAACTACATAGGATTGGACATACATAAGAAGAGCACCCAGGCTTGCGTGATGAACGACAAGGGGAAGGTCCTGATGAATGTCAGGTTCCTCTCCGATTCCAAGGAGATAAACGAGTTCCTGGACAAGATCAAGCCTCTGGGTACGGTCTCCGTCGTCATGGAGGCGACCGGCTTCTGCATGTACATCTACGACATCATCGAGGCCGCAGGCCACGATGTCAAGGTAGCTCATCCCTCGAAGATCAAGGCGCTGACCGCGGGCAGAGCCAAGACGGACAAGAACGACGCCGAGATGCTCGCCGAACTCCTCAGGCTGAACGCCATACCCGAGTCGTACATCCCGCCCAAGGAGCTGCGGGAGCTCCGCGAGCTGACGAGGTTCAGGCAATCGCTCGTGTGGAATTCCGCGAGCATCAAGAACCAGATACACGCGATCCTCGCCATGCGTGGGATCAAGGTTCCGCCCAACCTCCGCTCTCCCTTCTCGAAGAAGCACGTGAGATGGCTAAGGTCCCTCGATATCGTCCAGCTGGGCGATCTCCTGGACATGATGGAACTGGTCCAGTCGAAGACAGCGAAGGTCGACGAGGACATCGAGAAGATATGTCAGGACGATGAGGACGTCCAGAGGCTGAAAACGATTCCTGGCATCGGTGATGTCGTAGCCACATCGTTCGTCGCGGAGATCGGGGACATCAACAGATTCTCCTCGTCGGAGAGGCTGGCATCCTATGCAGGGCTGGCCCCCATAGTACGCCAGTCTGGAGAGAAGGAGTGGACGGGGCCGATATCCAAGCACGGGAACGCCACGCTGAGATACCTGTTGATCGAGGCGGCGTACAGCCACGTCCGATGTGCGAAGGATTCGAAACTGACCAGGTTCTTCGAGAGGAAGAGCCAGGCCAAAGGCAGGAAGAAGGCGATCGTCGCGACAGCGAGGAAGATGCTCGAAGTCATCTACTACATGCTGAAGCGCGGGGAGGCGTATCACGCTCATTGATCCGACCGCTGTGTTTTTCATGCGTCGGTGGAGCGCGTCTGATTGATTGCGGCGGATCCTTGAGACCAGATGACGAATCAGTCATCATGCGGCGCCTGGCGACCGCGGATAGGTGTTTGTCGGATCGACGCAATCGAAACGCGCTCGAGGGTAGGAGGAAGGATGAAGTACAAATGATGAGATACCGAGGATGCGGGAAGCCCCTTTTACATAGGTGAAAAAGAGCCAGGCTTTCGAGTATGCACACGGCTCCACATGTAGTTCAAACACTGGTTCATTCCGCTGAACTAGAATGTGCGAGGGCCCGGATGTTTGTCTGGAATCTGCTGGAGACCAATGCCTCATGATATGATTCTCCGCTCAACTCGAGGGCGAGCGGCGATTCACCTCACACCATCAAGGAGGCCAGGACTCCCTTCAGCCTAGCATCAGTGGCCCTCCCCCTAGGGCCTCATGCGAGGCCTGAGTAAATCTACGACCTCCGGTGACCAACTTGTACACCAAGGATTGTATTCGCGCTCGAAGTAGATGAGATTGGGTATCACGGCGAGAACATCCTCATCTTCTCTGATCGCCTTCAGAATATTGCGTATTTCGGTCATTCTATCCGATGAGATCAGGCCGAGCAGGAAGCTCGGTAGGTTGCCGAAGGCCCTTATGTAGATGAAGTGAATCGGGTCGGTCAATAGCAACCTCTTTGCGGATTTCACATTGTTGGCATCCTTCTTCAGGGTCACGGACACGATCGTGACCATCTCTTCCCTCGAGGGTATGTCCCAAGGCGAATCGAACTCCAACAAACCCTCTGTTTTCATCCGCTCCATGAGCCGCTTGACAGTCCTGCGCGATACTCCGATATCTTTGGCGATGTCGGCAATCGGCTTCCGCGCGTCCTCTTGGAGCGAGGCAATTACCTTGAGATCGAGGGCAGAGAGCTTCCGGTAGCTCTCCCTCCGTCGTCCTCCGTCATAGAAGATGGGGTTAATGCCATCACCGTAACAAGGGAAGCCCACCGTCGTTTCAGGCATCTCGCCCGCGTTTCTCACGAAGTCGACATACTTAGCGAGGTCTGATATCTTTCTCAAGTATGCGAAGATGAACAATTCGTTCCCCCCCGCAACGGTCACGCGAGTCGTGAACTCGGTCTCTCCCAGACTTTCCAGAACAGTGTCAACTGACGTCGCTCTGGACCTTCCCCAAACCATAACTGGAACTCCGTCAAGGTAGTAGCTCGAGACCGCAGCCTTGATTTCCCTGAACACCCCCGCCTTCTTGAGGGTCTGCATATGGTGGTGAACGGCTTGCCTTGAGATTCCAAGCCTTCTGGCAAGCTCCCTGACGGGCATCCTGGGATCCTCGAACATCAGGAGCATCAGCTTCCTGTCGGTGTCGTCCATTTCCTCCGAGGGTCATCAATCAACAGAGTATTCAACCTTACGTCCAAGCGCCCATTTAGTCAATCAATGCATGACTTGGAGAACGCCTCGTGTCCCCTCCCGCTGCACTAATGTAATGCTCCCCTTGACATAGAAATGAAGCTTCCCAGGCCAATATCCATTGAGTCCTCGAGGGTAGTTCGAGGGGGAGGTGAATCGGAATGAGAAGAATATTGCTACCAACGCTCGTAGCCTGCTCGCTTGCACTTCTGTCGTTCACTTTGGTTCCTTCGGCGGTTGTTGCAAAGCCGATGACCGTGTCAGGGACGGTGACCTACTATCCCTACATCATATCTTCGCGAAATGCCGGCGGCAACACATTCCTGGAAGGAGCTGAGACGGCCAACTGGTACGGGTCCTTCGAGGGGACCTCGTTCGACACATGGATCGTCTGCGCGCATCCATCGGACTTCTGGGGCCTGCCAGATGGAGTCCACGTCTCTTTCACGGGTTATGCCTGCGGAATATGGGGAACGCTTGAGATCCTCCTTGTTGGCAAGGGACCCCTCGCCGACAATGTGCCACACTGGACCGGTCATTGGGTGATTCTCAGCGGAACGGGCGATCTGGCAAACCTCGAAGGGAATGGCGACTGGTGGGGAGTAGGGACCTCACTTGAATACTCGGGTCACGCAGAGTTCGCTTGAGATATTATCTGCGGACCGCCGACCAGGACGACAGGTTCGTGATTGGCGTTTGCAAATCCAAACACTAGCCCATTTCAACAGTGATTCTCTGCCTTGGGGTCTGCGATCAGCAAATCGATGAACTGGACAGCATCTGACCAGTCTGATTGTGCCAGTCAGCATTCCGTCACTCCACCCCTCACGAGGCATGATGTCGAGACCCTGCTGATGCCCTCATTTGAAAGTCCACCCGATCAATGAGCATATTAATTCGTCCTCTACAATAATAAAGTGCGACGGCCGGATTTCAGCCCAGAACTTCCCGGCGATCAGAGATCAGTGCTTGAAGGTTCAACGCGGGTTTCTCTACCAGTGAGGAGTGAGTTCGTCGATGTCACTTCTTTGCCCTGACATATGCCGAGTGCTCCTTGAGGTACTTCCTGAAGAACCACTGGATGAACATGCTGTCATTCTCCTTCACCTGGGAGCGTTCAAGAGCATTGTAGTAGCTCCGACGACCCTCGTAAGGAATGTTCAGAGGAGGGAATCCATGCCTGTGCAGCACGAAGTTCATCAGCAGTCGGCTCATCCTGCCGTTCCCGTCGGCGAATGGGTGGATCGTCACGAATCTCAGGTGGACTCCAGCTGCCAACTCGACCGGGTGCATGGTGGACTTGTTCCGGTCGTACCACCGGAAGAACTCCCTGAGCAACGGCTGGACCTCGACCGGAAGAGGAGGCATGAACCGGCTTCCTGAGATTGCGACCTGGTGCGCTCTGACCTTGCCGGCTATGTCAGGCTTCGTCTCCTCGAACAGCCTCTTGTGCCATATCAAGATGACCTGCAAAGATAGGTCCTTCTCGCACCGCATAGTTTCGCCGAACACTCTGTCGTGTGCCTCGGCTTCCTTGATGTCCTCAATCGGTTTCTGCCTGGGGCTGAGACCTCTTTCCAGAAGGTCGGCCGTTTCCCGGTAGGTGAGTTTTGAACCCTCGATCCGGTTAGTATCATACGTGAACTTGACCGAGAACGAACGGTCTTGCTTCTCAATGGCGCTCGGGGGTAGCGCACGCTTCTCCTTCTGGAAGTTGGAACGTGCCTGGTCAAGAAGCGGATACCACCGCTCTCTGTATATCTCCGTCAGGAAATCCCTCTTCACCCTTTCGATGCTGGGGGCCAGCTTCGCTCCAAGATACTTCTCACGAGCCTGCACGCCCGTCGGGGTCCTGATGGTGTGCTGGAGATAGAAGTACTCCCGACCGTCGACAACCTTCTTCCTGACGACGACCATGATGTTCCATACCCTTACATATTCATATAAGTGTCGATTACATGCAATATGTAAGGGTAGAAGAACCTCCCCCTGAACGGAGGATCGACGACGGGGCACCCAGACCACGGCAAACATCAGGGAAGTTGGATGATGAAGTGCGAGGGCCCGGATTACGGCCCGGAATTTACTGGTGATTAACGGTGGGAGCTATACTTGGCGGTATGAAATGACGATGTTTTGATCTCCATTGTTTGACTGTAAAGAATCCTCGAATTTGGGATCCTACCCCACTGTGCCGCGGTAGGTGTGATTTAAGGCGAAATTTTAGGCTTATCAGAAATCATTATAAACTCATAATTACATTGATTGTGCGTGAACGAAGAAATCGTCAGGCAGATGGCGGTCTCGAACCCACAATGGAAGGGAGAGGGACTTGTCGAACACATCGGCAAGATCCATTCGAGAGATGCCATGGAGGAGATCGTGAAGTACGTCCCGGATCGACAGATCGTGCTCGTCACGGGGCCGAGGAGGTCTGGTAAGACCACTGCGATGACCCAGGAAATTCAGGAACTTCTTGACAAGGGCGTCAATCCCAGGAACATCCTGTACTTCTCGTTCGACGAGGTGCTTTCCAGAGAGCACACAGTGCTCGAGGATGTCGTATCGTACTTCCTGAGCAATGTTGTTCCAGCCAAGCTGTCAAAGAAGGCACGCGCCTTCCTGTTCCTAGACGAAATCCAGTTCATCCATGACTGGTCTACGATGCTCATGCGTGTCTATGAAACGCAGCCGAACGTGAAGATCTTCGCATCGGGATCCTCATCGCTTCGGGTCAGGAAGGGCATGGGCGAGAGCCTGGCTGGGAGGGCATTCGACATCACAGTCCCGACGCTGTCGTTCCGAGAGTACCTCAGGTTCAGAGGTTTGGATCTACCGCGAGTTCCCCCAATCTGGTCGAAGTCTCATGTCCCTGAATCGATCATGCTCGTCAAAGACGAGATCACCAACGCGTTGACGAGCTACCTGCTGAGGGGCGGATACCCGGAGACGGTTGACATGCGTCCCATCTCGAAGGTGCACAGGTACATCCGTCAGTCGGTCCTGGAAAGGGTTGTGTACCACGATCTGCCCGAGACGGAAGATGTCGCCAACCCAGCCAGCATGATGCACCTCCTCAAGATACTAGCCTCGATAAGTTCCCAGAGATTCGAAATCTCCAACATCGCACCTGACATCGGCATGAAGGCACAGACCGCCTCGAAGTACCTATCCGTCCTGGAACGTGCGATGCTCCTGTCCACCTGCTACAACTACACGAAGAGCATGGTCAAGCAGGCCCGGTCCTCCAAGAGGGCCTATCTGACGGACACCGGGCTGATAGGCTCGCTCCTCGGTTTGGACGAATCGACCGGCAGTCAGGAGCTTGGCAGGCTTGCAGAAACCGCTGCGTATGACCATCTGTCAAGGGCTTCACAGGTCTATTTCTGGAGGGACCCACAGGGGAACGAGGTGGACATCGTTCTTCCGTCGAGACGCGGCCCGATTCCAATCGAGGTGAAGTACCAGAGCAGCATATACAAATCGGACGCAAAGGGTCTTGTCAGATTCTGCGAGGTCCACAATTGCGACAGAGCCTTCCTCGTCACGAAGGACAGGCAGGGGAGCATGGAAGTGGGAGGGTTGGCAATCAAGATGTTCCCGCTGTGGAGACTCCTTCTGTCGACGTGAGGATTCGTCAAGCATTCAAGGAGTGCGGGGGCCCGGACAATGGCAAAGAATCTGCCGGTGACTAAGGCTAGGAGCCTGCCAACCGAGGGTGGATTCTCCAATGGCAAGAAACATCCAGAGGTCGGGAGAGACTGGTCCTATCCTCTATCTGGGGGCAACCCTCTTGAGTGTGATCCGCTCTCTTCTCTCATCGAAGGTAATCTCGAACTCCTCGAAAAACCCTTCTCTGCCGATGAGCACGGGGATACTGGATTTCGGGTCTAGCACGACCTTGACCGGGATATCGAAGGTGTAGTTCTCGTGTCCCTGAACGATCTTGACCCGAACATGATCCTCCGCGGTCTCCACTTCGCCACCGATCCCACCGCACGGGCTCCTGTTCTTGGTCAGGTCAAGACCGAGTTGCTCACCCACCTCCAAAGGGAGCACCGAGATGTCAGCCCCAGAGTCAAGAATCGCCACGATGTCAATCGAGTCACTGGGACCGATGAACGTCACGGGAATAGTAGGCGTCTTTCGGGGCGGGCCGTCCTTCCGGGGCAATGACTTGTACTTGAAGTTCATGCGAGCCATTCCGTCAGAAAATCATTGTGTCCTGGTCGGGCACTCTCGTCAGAAGGGGCCTCTTGGTCGGACACTGCCTCTTCGCCTCAATGTACGCCTTCTTGAAGCTCGGATTGTGGGAGATCACCTTGCCATTGCAGATCGCGACCCACTCGCCGATGTATTGCCTCAAGTCGGCAGTCATGAATCCCAAGTAGTTCTCATTAGTTGGCATGGCTTTCCGACACCTCCTTTGGCTGGCTCCTGTCCTTACTATTACTGGGTTCATATTTAAGCGCTTGCCCAGCACGACCACCCAGGGAGTCCGACCTATGTGAATGTGGACACTACAACTAATGTGCGTACCCGCAGGTCCCTGCGACCCATTCCCTCTCTTGGTCATAGCCCGGATATTGATCTGGAATCTACCGGTGATTAAAGTTGGATGCTATACTTACCGGTAAGAAACCAGAGGATTTAGGCTGCATTTTCTTACCGGTGGAGAATGTTGGTTCCGTTCCTCCCCTATGGGCTTTTCCGAAATCGAGGTGAAGAACGTAGACTACACTAGGCGACGGTACCGTCACTCCCTCAGTCAAAGCTACGGGCTGCAGGTCGTCGGTGCCGGGAGTCATCATCTTCCCCCAAGCTTTAACTAGGCTCGTCGTCTCGGTGACTCAATGCGCTGCTCCCATTGCGAGAAATGTTGCGAGGATACGCAGATGGAGCTCTGCAATAAGGACATTGCGCGGCTAGAACGCCGTGGCTATCACAAAGACGATTTCTCCTGTCGGGGCGCCGACGCGATACCTAGGCTGCGAAACGTCGGGGCTCACTGCTTCTTCTATGACCATGATCGAAAACGGTGCAAGGAATATGCCTCACGGCCGCTCGGCTGTGTCATCTATCCAGTCAACCTAACGTCTGAAGGCGAGGTCGTCATCGACGGCCTGTGCCCTGAGGCGGACACTTTGACGCAGGATGAGATTGAGAGCAAGGGTCGGCGCCTCCGCCTGCTGCTGGATACAATAGACCGGGAAGCGCGGGAATCGACGCGATCGGGTTGATGCCCCGAATGGTTGAACCGGAGTCTCTTGATGGTTCAAGAAACGGTTTCGGAACCAATCCGGGCACTCCATCCATCGGGGTGTAGAGCCTCTGCTGTTGACGCATGCTTGCTGTGCCAGTTGGAAGGACATAAACCCCTTTCCTTTTCCTCTCCTATGGGCTTTTCTAGGGCAGGGGAAAAACATATCGACTATTCTGTTCCCTATCTGTCGCCGGGCTCAGTCGTATTGACCCTTGGACAATAGGAGATGAAGTCGGCTGGACACATCGACCCACTTCTCTGGAGGCAAGCGAAGATTGACGGCCTCTGCGAAGAAAGGGAGTCCCATCAGGTCATCGTTCAGAGTAATCTTCATGCCATTCCCATTGACAACGAAATCTCTCCTCCACAAGGTGTAGGAGATTGTCTCCACGTCCTCCCATCTCAAGAAGCGTATTCCTCGCCAGACGGACCGCTTCTCCAGACCCTCCAGACTCACTGTAGCTCTGGTCCAGAAGGCCTCAAGGAAGATCATCCAGGGCAGGACTATGCTGAAGAACAGAAACACGGCGAGAACATAGACTTCGTCATCAGGACTCGCGGGAGGAGGATTGGTGATGATTCGTATCGATAATAAGAGCGCAAGCCATGCGAGAAGAATCGCGATGGGGAATGCCCTGTAGATTGGCCCATACTGAAGCACCCCTCCAGACTGAGCGGTCGAGACGCCAATAGAGTCGGACTGGCCATCGCCTCTCCTCCCTGTGTTGTTCTCCCAGCGCACCATTTGAAGGCTTTCCCTCTTCTGCATCGCTCTCCTTTGATCCCACCAGACAACCGCAAACGCAACGATTCCGAATGGAGCAAGTAAACTGAGCGAGGACATTGCTGCAGCCAGAAGTAGATATCTGTAGTGCGTCATCCACACAGAGTAGACAAGGACACCTAACGCGGTGGCATGGGTGAGAGTAATCGCCAGATAAATAATCCAATCTTCGGGAGCCGTGGGGAAGTCATATGAGGGGTCACCGGCCAGGTCCATCATGAGCCAGATCATCACCCCGGAAGATAGACAAATGAATAGACTTGCCACGACTACAACCTTCGATTTGAAGGAAGCTAATAACATGACTGCTATCGTGAGAACGATCTCAAATGCGATGAAGATCCAGTCAGAGCTCACGCGAACGGTCCTCCATTACTCTATCCGCGTGCTGACTTGAGGTTCTTCTTAGCATCTGATTGCTGGATTGCCTTTCCTTCCCTATGGTCTTTTCCGAGAGTCTGGGCACCGAACCACACGCTCGGGGTTCTTACATCGAGTGATAACTGAATCGAAAGAGTCTAGGCCCTTCCATCTATGGGCCTCTCCCAGGAGATAGCATGAGGGTACCATACATGGGATTGCCTCTCCAGGAACCGGACAAACACTGCCGGGATTGTGAGAGGAAGCAAGAGGTTCGAATCGCACCGATCGGTTGGATCAAACGCTGAAGTATCAACTGCAGGGTACATCTAGGATTGGCAGTGAGCATCCCTCT
>Ga0214474_1001386_pt1 | contig 11189 bp, 8 predicted proteins | sample RVTome_2_FD_187335 | JGI IMG/M metagenome (GOLD analysis project Ga0214474, IMG submission 187335) | Soil microbial communities from uranium-contaminated site in the Upper Colorado River Basin, Wyoming, United States - RVT95D214 HiSeq ...
CCTTCGCTTAAGCGAGGCAAATTTAAAAATGTAACCAAAGCAAGTTATTACAAGTTGGGAGGTTTTCTTGATCTTTGTCGCGGTCCACACGTGGCAAACACTAGCAATATTGGACATTACAAGCTATTAAATATCGCCGGCGCTTATTGGCGCGGGTCTGAAAACAATCCTATGCTCACTAGAATCTATGGTACGGTCTGGTCGGCTAAAAAAGAGCTCGAGAAACATATTTCACAGCTAGAGGAAATAAAGAAACGGGACCATAAAAAGCTAGGTAGAGAACTTGAACTTTTCATCTTTAAGGAAACGGCGCCAGGTATGCCGTACTGGTTACCAAAAGGATTGTCGATTTACAACGAGCTTCTTGCTTTCTGGCGCAAAGAACATACGAAAAGAGGCTACCAAGAAATCTCTTCTCCTCTCATAAGTGAGAAGAAACTATGGGAAATTTCTGGGCACTGGAAATACTATAAGGAGAATATGTTTGTTATCCCAATCAATAAAAACACAACTTATTGTTTGAAATCGATGAATTGTCCCGATGCGATGGTGGTGTTCGGTTCAAAAAATCGAAGTTACAAAGACTTACCGTTGCGATTGTCTGATACTGATATTCTTCATAGACTTGAAAAATCTGGTACTTTAAGTGGGCTTCTTCGAGTTAGGAAGTTTCAACAAGACGATGCCCATATTTTCATAACCGAGGATCAAATCGAAAAAGAGTATGAAAATATATTAGAAATTGCTGATCGCTTCTATTCAATTTTTAATCTAAAGTATCGCTTACGACTTGGAACTAAACCTGAAAAATATTTAGGTGATCCAAAAATTTGGAATAAGGCGGAAATAGTTTTGAAACGGATTTTAGAAAAAAGCGGAAAAGATCATTTTATTCTAGAAGGTGACGGTGCTTTTTACGGACCAAAGATCGACATCTTGGTGAAAGACATTCTGGGAAGAGAGTGGCAACTAGGAACAATACAGCTGGATTTTCAATTACCAGCTCGTTTCAAATTAAAATACACCAACCAAAAAGGAAATCCTAGGACACCGGTTGTTATACATCGAGTAATTTATGGCTCTATTGATCGTTTTATCGGCATTTTAATTGAACACTACGGTGGTGCTTTTCCCACTTGGCTTTCGCCAATACAGGCGGTGATAATACCAATTGCCGAAAGGCATGTTAGCTATGCCGAGCGCGTAAAACAAAAACTAGCCGATTCAGATATCCGAGCTGAATTTGACCCCCGAAACGCAACCATGCAGGCAAAGATACGCAACGCCCAAGTCCAGAAAATACCATATATGTTAATTATCGGCGATAAGGAAAAAGTTCAAAATAAGGTTGCAGTTCGCTCTAGAGAAAAAGGTGACGAGGGCGCCTCCTCTCTAGACAACTTCATTGAAAGATTAACAAAGGAAATAGCCGACTTAAAATGATCGAAGAACCAACCAAGCACTTCAGAGCCGGTCAGATTGTCATATTTCCCACAGATACTTTATATGGAGTTGGTTGCAGGGTAGATAGTGAAAATTCAATAAAACGTCTTTATGATATTCGGGAGACTCCATACTCCAAACCTACTTTGATCTTAGCAGCAGATTCAAAACAAGCCTTTGAATATGGGGAGTTCGACGCGATTGCTAAGAATTTAGCCAACGCTTTCTGGCCAGGACCACTAACAGTAATAATAAAAGCAAAAAACCTCGTACCAAAGATGATCCAAGGAAAACTTGAGACAATTGCGGTCAGAGTGCCAAATCAACCACCGGTTATCAACATTATTAAGAAACTAGGAATGCCCATACTTGCTCCAAGTGCAAATTTCCATGGAAGGAGGGCACCAACTAATTTTTCTGAAATTGACAAAGATCTTTTAGCTCTGGTAGACTATGCAGTCGATCTTGCTAAGCTAGATGGTGGCAAACAGATGAGACGGAAACCATCCACATTGATTGATTTGACAAAAAAACCTTTCAAAATAGTAAGGCCAGGAGCAATTTCCGAGAAACAAATAAGAAAGGCTTTTGGAGGAGCCTAGCAAATAGGAAGGTTTTACCATCTAAATCAGAATATAACAGCCAAAAAGGTTCGCTTGATCGATAACGAAGGAAAGCAAATTGGTGTTGTTGGCATAGACGAAGCTCGCAAGAAGTCCAAGCAGCTCAACCTCGATCTTGTCGAAATTGCCCCAAAAGCAGACCCACCGGTAGCTAGAATAGTGGATTTCAAAAAATTTAAATACGAGGAATCCAAAAAGGAAAGAGTGGCTAGAAAGAAAACTCGTGAAGTCGACACAAAGGAAATTTGGCTGGGACCTTTAATTAGCCCTCATGATTTGCAGGTCAGAACGGGTCAGGCAAGAACCTTTTTAACAAGCGGTGACAGGGTCAAGTTGACGGTAAAATTCGGCGGACGAGAAATTGTCCATCCGGAGTTTGGTTTTAAAGTTTTAGATGAAGCTGCCGAAATTCTGTCAGACGTCTGCGAAAAAGATTCGGAGCCAAAATTAATCGGACGTAATTTAAGCTTAAGCTTAAAACCAATGAAGAGTTAGGAAAAAATGAAACAGAAAACAAGAAAATCAGTCGCTAAAAGATTTAAACTAACTACTAAGGGAAAGTTGCTCAGAGGTCATGCATACTCTTCTCATCTAAAGCGTAAGAAGAGCAAAAGTAGAATCCGACGTCAAAAGGAACCAGAGAAGGTGAAAACTAGTTTCGAAAAGAAGCTGAAGGATCTTTTAGGAGCCAGCCGTGGTTAGAGTAAAAAAAGGTTTTGTTAAACACAGAAGACATAAAAAAATCTTAACCAGCGCAAAAGGTTATCGAGGAGCCAAAAGAACTCTTGTAAGAAGCGCGAAAGAGGCGTTGATGCATGCTGGAGATTATGCTTTCGCTGGCCGTAAGCAGAGAAAGAGGCAGAAAAGAAGCCTTTGGATAAGTAAAATTAACGCAGCTTTGGAATTAGAGGGTGTTCCCTATAACAGATTTATTAAGGGCTTAAAAGAAGCTAACATCGAAATCGATAGAAAAATACTCGCAGATCTTGCCGTTTCAGATCCCGCTATATTTAAACAAATCATTTTGAAGCTAAAACTATAGACTCATAGTTATAGATAGCCGAAACCCATAGTCTTGACAGAATCTCTACCTTGTGCTAAAGTTTAAACGCGATTTTGGCCCTGAAGTGGGGAGCTCATGTAGGGCAGGCGTGAGCTTCCCACCTCGGGGCTTAATTTTTTAATTTTTTCCTCTCACTTCTATTCAAAATTACCTTGTGATAAAATTATAAGAAATATGAAAACAGAATTAGAAAAATTGTTAATTAATTTTAAAAAAGAAATAGAAAAAATAGAAAGGCTAGAGGATACCGAAACTCTAAGAGTAAAATATCTAGGACGCAAAAGTGGCTTGCTACAAAAAATAACTGCTCAGATTCCGAAGCTTCCTACCTCACAACGTTCGGGAATTGGAACAATGATCAACGAAATTAGAGCGCAGATCGAACATATTTTAGAAGAGAAATCGGCTAAGCGAAAGGTATCAGGCGAGGAAACCTATGTTGATGTAAGCACACCAGGGAAAAAATTCGAAACCGGCAGCTTGCACCCAATAACGTTAGTTATTGAAGAAATCAAAGAAATTTTTTACTATCTTGGATTCACCTGGACTGACGGCCCTGAAGTTGAAAGCGACCTCTATAATTTTCAAAAATTAAACATGCCCCCGGACCATCCAGCTCGTGATGCTCAACAAACCTACTACATAGACAGTGAAACGCTGCTGCGCACTCACACTAGTAATATGCAAGTAAGATTTCTTGAGAACCATAAACCTCCTATTAGAGTACTATTTCCTGGCCGCTGCTACCGCCGTGATATGCCCGATACAACGCATCTACCATCCTTTTATCAAATCGAAGGCTTACTAGTAGACGACCGTTCTAAAATGACGGATTTGCTAGGCAGTCTAGATTTTTTCGCTAAAAGATTTTTCGGTAAGAAAACAAAAATACGGGTATACGGACATCATTTTCCTTACACAGAACCATCCATTGAGGTTGAAGTTCATCACCCCAAGAAAGGCTGGATAGAAATTTTAGGTGCAGGAATGGTTCATCCAGATGTCTTAAGAAATGGCCGTTTGGACCCAGGGAAATACCGTGGTTGGGCTTTTGGTATGGGTCCCGATAGATTAGCTATGCTCAAATACGGCATAAACAACATCCGTATTCTTTATAACAACGATCTACGATTCCTTAATCAATTTTAAAGATGAGACTACCACTTTCTTGGCTGAAAGAATATGTGGAAATAAAAGAACCGCCGCAGAAGCTGGCGGACGATCTTTTATTTTCTGGCACCAAGGTTGAATCTATTGAAAAAGCAAACGATGACATAGTGTTTGACTTTGAAATAACACCGAACCGTCCCGATTGTCTCTCTGTGATCGGTATTGCTAGGGAAGTAGCAGCGATTTATGATAGAAGGCTTGCTATCCCATCACCTTTTTCAGAAACCACCCCCGCAAGGAGGAAAAAATCTGTTTCTTTTTCTGTCACCGAAACCAAACTTTGCCCCGCTTATAGCGTCGGTGTGATTGATTCGGTGAAAATCGGCCCCTCGCCCGATTGGCTAGCTTCCAAGCTAGAAAAGTCCGGAGTCCGTGCCATCGATAACATCGTCGATGTCACTAATTATGTAATGTTAGAAACTGGTCAACCAATGCACGCCTTTGATTATGATAAAATTAGTGGCAAAATGCGGCTTCGGTCTTCGCGAAAAGGAGAAAGAGTAACAACTTTGGATAGTGCGGAGAGAATCTTACCTGCTGGAGCTATCATTATCGAGGACGACGAAAAGTTAATAGATCTAGCTGGTCTGATGGGTGGAAAAAATAGCGAAGTAGATAAGACCACTACGACACTCGTCCTCCATGTACCGCTCTACGATCCTTTATCTATACGTCGTGCTTCGCAATACCTAGGCTTAAGAACTGAAGCATCAAACCGATTCGAAAAGAAATTGGACCCGGCTGCTCATCGCTACGCGTTTGAAAGAGCGGTCCAGCTGATTAGTCTAACCACCGGTGGTAAGCTGTCTTCCCCTATAAAAAGTGTCGGTTACCCTCCCCAGCAACGAAGTGTTTTGGTCCCAATATCATTAATTAGGAAAACGCTTGGTATCTCAATCAACAGAACGCAGATCGAAGATATTCTCGGTCGGCTTGAATTTGCAACTACCAAGCAATCAGAAGACAAGGAAGATGCTCTTAAAGTTACCATCCCTTCTTTTAGAACCGACATAAATGAGCCGGTTGATCTAACCGAAGAGGTCGGTCGAATTTACGGCTACAACAATTTCCCCAAAACACTCCCAGAGGGATCTCCATCAGCAACTGATCATCCCCAAAGCAATTCCGAGCGAGAATTAAGACAAATTTTGTCTAATCTTGGCCTCAAAGAAATCTACAGCAACTCTCTCACCAGCGCCAAGATGTTGGAAGATTTATCTTTCCCTTCACAAAATATGCTTAAAGTCTCGAATCGTTTGGTAATAGACTATGAGTACTTGAGACCGACACTACTTGTTGGATTGATAACCGCTGCCTCCCTGAACCTAGAAAATTTTGAAAAGTCTTCCTTATTCGAAATCGGAAGGGTGTTTGAAAAGAAGGAAAATGGCGACCCACTTTCATCTCAGTCAAAGAAGATTTCTGCTATCTTCGTTAACTATAATTTTTCCGAAGCAAAGGGTGTCGTTGAAACCACTTTTAAGGATTTAAATATAAAAGAAGTAAAATTTAAAAGGGCGGCAGACCAAGCTCCATTTGGAAAAACGTCTGCAACTATCTTTTTGGGCAATAGACTTCTAGGCATTGTGGGCGAAATAGAAAAGAGGATTCTAGAGAAATTTGATATCCCAACCCCCACCTATGGATTTGAATTAGACTTGGAAGTACTTCAAGCTTATGCTAAAGCACCTTATTATGAGCCCACACCAAAGTTTCCAGTGGTTAAAGAAAACATTTCAATGTATTTACCTAAAACCATTTATTTTTCAGATATTGCGAATGGAATCAAAGCTGCTGCAGGCAAAAACTTCTACAGCTTAGAGCTACTTGAGGATGATATTATAAAGGGCCAACGTTCAATTCTTATTGATATTAAATACTACGATCCTAATCATACATTGAAAAAAGAAGAGATAGCTAAAATCAGAGGCCAGGTGTTGGAAAAGTTAAAGAAAATTGGAGCGCAGCCTAGAACATCACCCAACTTCTAGGGAGGTAAGTAGATCAAAGGTATTCCCCCCACCACTTTAACATCAATTGAATCTTCTACTGAGTCTCCAGAATCATCATACGCTTTTACAGTTATCGTGTGATCACCTGCAGGAATATCGCTGTAGGCGGCATTGTACGGATCAGAGGTTTTAGTAACTATAAGCACATCATCGAGATAAAATTCAACCGCTACAATCGTGTTCGGACCGACGGCTTGAGCTTTTACCGTAAAACTGCTTCCTACATCAGCTTCATCTTCAGGTAAGGTAATAATCACACTTAAATCATCTGCCTTGGGTGTGTATACATTTGGATCTGTCTTGGTTGGAGGACAGGGGTTGCAGTATTTAAAACTTGGGTTAAATATCTTTGTGTATGGATCATACATCACGAAATAGGTTTTCGTTATTGCTTTACCAGCTGTTTCACATGAGGAGTTCGCCAAAAGACCAGTGGGCTTACAAACTCTTTTCTCAACTCGCATATTATCTTCAGGCGGCGGCTGCCATTTGGCAAAAATCTCCGTTTTAACTTTTGAACCAGCAACAGGCTTCTGTCCCGTAGCAGCATCTACTTTCATACTTACCACTCCTGATGGCCTTGTGAAATTATCAATCTTCTTACCCTTTAGCACTTGCTCCGTTATTGCCCGGTAGATAGGTGCCGCACCAGTAATACCCGAGGATAAAGAAGGGTGCATAGGAGAATTATCATTGTTCCCCACCCAGATACCAACGACATAGGAAGGAGTGTAGCCGAAGGACCAGTTGTCAATTTTCATCTCGCTAGTACCCGTTTTTACTGCGATATTTGATTGAAAATTTAGACGATGGGCCCAATAATTACCGTAATCTAAATATTTTGCTGTTGGATCAGCAAGAATATGATTTATCAAATAAGCGTGTTCAGCTTTAACTACTTGCTTGGGTTTTTTTTGAGGTTTATACTCTTCAATAACGTTTCCTTCAGAATCAGTAACCTTCAGGACTACAACCGGTGAAACCTGCCTGCCACTATTACCTAAAATCGCGTAAGCGTTAGCTAATTCAATTAATTTTATCGCACCTCCGCCCAAAGTCAGTGAGAGCCCGTATTGATCAGGATTGTCAAGGGTAGTGATACCAAAATCCTTCAAGGTGGCAATCATACCAGAAACACCATTAACACCTAACATCTTAACGGCTGGTACGTTGCGGGAACTACCTAAAGCCACTCTTACAGGCATTGGCCCACCAAAGCAATCGCAGTAGTTACCTGGCGCATAACCTCCACCAAAATCTGTCTTCACATCAATAAACATCGTTGCCGGGGTATACCCATTTTTAAACCCAGTAATGTAATTAAATGGCTTTAGTGCCGAACCAGGCTGTCTCAACCCTTGAGTAGCAACATTGAAATTACCTTGGATATCTTTGGCAAAGTAATCTTTTGAACCGACCATAGCCAATATCTCGCCTGTCTTTGTATTTTCTATCACCGCCGCAGCATTACTCATACGTAAGGCCGCACCGTTTGCTCCAACTTCGTCGGCTATAATTTTTTGGGCCATATTCTGCAGTTTTATATCCAAGGAAGTAGTAACTCTTAAACCGCCTTCCTGAACTGCTCTCGCGCCGTATTTTTCCTCAAGATAATTCTTGACATGAATTGAAAAATGAGGTGCTTTAATATTTTGGCCGAAAGCAGCAAATTTTACTTTTGCTAGCTCTTGGGCCGCTTTTTCTTCCTGCTCTTTGGTGATATAATCATCTTCTCTCATCCTTCTTAAGACATCTTTTGTTCGTTCAATGTAAGCCTGCGGGTCTGGACCAAACGGGGAATACGCAGTTGGTGATTGAGGAAGACCGGCTAAAATAGCACTTTCAACTAGGCTTAGTTCCCAAACGTGTTTAGCAAAGTATTGATTTGCAGCTGCTTCGGAACCCCATGCCGTACCACCATAAGGAATTTCGTTTAAGTACATCTGTAAGATCTCATCTTTCGTGTAACGCCTTTCTATTTGAATTGAGAGTATAAATTCTTTAATTTTCCTAGTCACCGTACGCTCAGGTGTTAGCAAAGCATTTTTCACTAGCTGCTGAGTAAGCGTGGAGGCTCCTGTAACCTTTTTCTCAAAGATAGCTCCTCTAATTGCCCGGGCTATTCCAAATACATCGAAACCCCTGTGTTTATAGAAATTCTTATCCTCAATTGCTACAGTAGCGTTTCTTAGATCCTTAGGAATTTTATCGAACTTCACCAAGGTTCTATTTTGCTCGCCAAAAACATTATACAGCAGAACTCCGTTGCGATCATAAATTTTGGTTGCTTGTTGAAAATTGTGCTCGGAAAGTTTATCTGGAGAAGGTAGGTTTCGGGCAAAGAAACCAAAAGCTACCGCTGTGCTTATTAGAAACAGTATGAATAATACAAAACCAACGGTAGCCAAACCGCTAACTACTCTCAGTTTAAGCCGCCGGGATTTCCTCCGCGATAATATTTGCTTAATCCTCGGAGGAACTGATGTAAAAGAAGGGTTCATAGCGTCTTCGCTGTTGTATTTTACCACAAAAGGTCTTATTATGGGAAGAATGAGCGATTTCAATCAAATCCTCTTACGATTTGTAGACTCGGTGTATCCTTCCAAAGATAGCCTCCTGGAAAAACTAGGTAGAGGCGATAAGCTGCGTATATACCATGGGATAGACCCAACCAGCCCACGAATACATGTAGGCAATGCTGTCTCCCTACAATTGTTGAAGAAGTTTCAAGATGAGGGCCACAAAGTAATTTTGGTATTCGGTGACTTTACTGGTTTGATTGGCGACCCCTCAGGCCGGGACACCCAACGCTCCCCTTTAACTAAAAAACAGGTTGGTGACAACTGCGCATCCTACAAAGAGCAGGTACGAAAGATTCTTGATTTTTCAAACAATCCACCAGAGATTGTTTACAATTCAAGCTGGTGGAAAAAAATGAAATCAGCCGAGTTTTTTCAAATACTTTCACATTTTACTCTGGCCCAGCTTATGGAAAGAGATCTTTTTGAAAGAAGGATCGAAAAAGATCAACCTATTGCTTTATCAGAGTTTCTATATCCAATTTTGCAAGGTTACGACAGCGTCGCCTTAGATACAGATGCAGAGCTGGGAGCGACAGATCAAACCTTCAACATGCTCATCGGACGTGAAATGCTTAAGATATTTAAGCGAAAGGAGAAATTTGTTCTTACCACACCGCTTTTAGAAGGCCCCGACGGGGCAAAGATGAGTAAAAGCTACGGTAACACGATCGACATAACTGCACTCCCTGATGACATGTTCGGCAAGCTGATGTCAATCAAGGACAACCTTATGGAGAAATATTTTACCTTGACGACTGATCTCGATCGAGAAGAGGTTAAAGATACTTTGGCTAAGTCAAAACCGATAGATGCGAAGAAAAGGTTGGCTTATGAAGTGGTTAAAATTTACCATGGCGAGACTGCGGCGAAAAAGGCACAGTCTGGGTTTGAAAGAGCATTTCAAAAAAGGGAAGGAGCAGCCCAGATTATAACCATCCATCAACCACGTTCAATATTACCACTATCCTATGCATCTTTAACCACCAAAGTAGGAATAACTTCCAGCATATCTGAAGCTGTCCGTTTAGCAGAAAATAAAGGCTTGAAATTTAATGGAGAAATTGTAAAGAAACCGCGAAATAAATTGAGCAGAGAAGTAGGTGCCGAAACCATTATTGATATAGGGAAAAGAAAATCTGTTAAAATAATTTGGGGGCAGAAATGAATTACATCAGCAAGCAAAAATGGATTTGGATAATTATCACTATTCTAGTTATTAGCGGACTTGTACTTATCCAATTTTTCTACATATTTAGCACCGGAATTTAGCCAATGGGCCCCAACACACCAATAGAGCAAGTACCTAAAGTAGGTTCGATTTTCGTTAAAAGGCTGAAGAGGTTAAAAATAGCAAGCGTAGAAGACCTCGTACATCATTACCCCTTTAGGTACGAAAATCTGGGGACGCCGACAAAAATAAGTGAAATACCTCTGGGCAACGTAGCATCAGCAAGCGGCGAAGTTTGGCAGATAAAAAATGTAAGAACCCGCTACGGAAAAAGCCTCGCTTTAGCTACAATAAATGATGGCTCAGCAAGTATTGAAGCCGTTTGGTTCAATCAACCATTCCTCATAAAAACTATTAAGCAAGGCGCTAAAATAGGCTTGGCTGGTAAAGTAGGCTTGTTTTCCCATCGCCCCACATTTATTAATCCTGAGTATGAGGTATTAGGCAGCAAGGCGACTAGCAGAAGAAGTTTACACACTAGGGGATTTGTGTCCATCTATCCAGAAACTGCGGGAATTACTTCCAAATGGCTTCGGGCTAGGATAAAAGAAACCCTCCCAACCATCTTGCCAAGAATAGGGGAAACCTTACCCAGGGATTCTCTAACTAGGAATACTCTTATACCGCGAAAACAAGCAATTTGGCAAATCCACTTCCCAGAAAACAAGAAGCAAATAGATTCTGCAAGACGCAGGCTAGCTTTCGATGAACTTTTAATTACTCATATCGCGGCTTTGGAACGGAAATCCACTTGGACAAGAAACATCAGCGGGATAAAATTAGCGGTTCAACAAGAAAAAGTTTTATCACTTATTTCCAACCTTCCTTTTAGGTTAACCAACTCTCAGAATAAAGTCTTGAGGGAAATATTGAATGATTTAACCGGCGAAAAACCAATGAATCGCTTACTTCAGGGTGATGTCGGTAGTGGCAAAACAGTTGTCGCCGCAATAGTAGCTTATGTCCTTTTTTTGAATGGATACCAAACTTCCCTCATGACCCCAACTGAAATACTTGCGGTTCAACATTTTAATACACTAAGAACCATCCTATCACCACTTGGTGTAA
>Ga0214474_1001387_pt1 | contig 11188 bp, 10 predicted proteins | sample RVTome_2_FD_187335 | JGI IMG/M metagenome (GOLD analysis project Ga0214474, IMG submission 187335) | Soil microbial communities from uranium-contaminated site in the Upper Colorado River Basin, Wyoming, United States - RVT95D214 HiSeq ...
CAGGGAGTCAAAAATGGCAACGACGACCGCATCAATCGGAAGATCTTCTCTGCCAACGGCCTTCTGCGCCGGTGTCCCCTCAATGACGCCGACGATCTCCCCTTCTCCAGCGCCCACCGCATCCAATGCGACGAACTGATCCAGCACCACCCCAGGATCGATTCCGAGTCGCCCGACGAGTAACATGGTTTGACCTGCCAACCGTTTGTCTTTAATCGTTGAGACTGCATTTCCAATCACTTTACAGACAATCACAGCCTATCGCCTCCTTTCTTCTCGGCAAAACAAATATCCTGCTCAAATACGATGATCCAAACCTTTTGAAAACAGTGGAAATATTAGCAAATGGAATTCATTCGGTCAAGTAAAAACCCATGCGTTATTCCGTTTTTTCGGACCTGAATTATCTCGATATCGGGTGCTCACATATCTTGCAACTTCCTCTTGCCGGTCTCATCACGAAGCATTTTTCGTCTGAGAGGGACCTCAATAGTTTATACCAATCGGCACGGTCTCTTTCTAAAGATTTTTGTCCTCTCAAACTCTTTCCATTGGCCCAGAGGGATGGTGGCGTCGATCCCTAATTTTGACTGATGGATTCGAAAAGGGTCACGATAAAAGCCCGCAGAATCCTGAATCAAAATCGTCCCCCTTTCGGGACAACTCCTGGTACCGATCGCCCACCAAACATCTTTAGGATCGAAGATATCCACGTCATGATCCACCACCACACAATATTTCAGCCAGGGATAGTTTTCAAAGGCATTGGAGATCACCCTCTTCGCTTCATCCTCAAGCCTCTTTCGGATGGATATGAAACAGTTGAAGAGCATGGTGTGAAGGCTTACCGTTTCCACCTGGACTCCTTTCTCTATTAATGAAGAATAAATATCAGCCTCCCTTGGCAATGAGAGGAGATGAACATCTTCGATGGAACCTGCTTTGATGGCTTGGAAGATGAAGTTTCTACGATGGGTGATCGCTTTCAGACGGAATAAATGACTCATCGTCATCGGCACATAATAGCCCATGAAATCCCCAAAAGGACCTTCTTCCTGTTTCGTATTCGGTGGTATTTCTCCCTCCAAGATCACCTCTGCTCTCGCAGGGACTTCGAGAGAAACGGTCTTACAGGGTACAAGATCAAGGGCCTCTTGTCTCAGGGCTCCCGCGAGATCAAATTCATCCACTCCGAAAGGAGGTTTGGAGGAGGCAGCCATCATTTCGAAGGGATGGTTCCCAATCGCCACGGCCACCTCCAGGGGTTTTCCCATGGCTTCCGCCTTCTTTTGAATCGCGCCCAGTTGTTGGGGAATGTTGATCAGAAGTTCTTGGGATCCGATGATCTGAATCCGATTGAAGGAGACATTCCGTGAACCTGTTTCCGGATCTCTTGCGATGGCCAGTCCTGCTGTAATATAAGGTCCCGCATCCTTTTCATGGTGAATGAGTGCGGGAAGCAAACGCACATCCATCTTTCTCCCAGTTCGAACCACCTCTTGGCAAAGGCCGGAGGATAGAATATCCGGTTTTCTTGGCTGCTTTGTTCTCTGAACATACTCCTTCAGGACATCCTTTGGAGCGCAGCCAAAGGCAAGAGAGAGGAATTCTCTGCCTCCGAGGAGGTTCGAGATTAAGGAACCCTGACGTCCTTTAATCTTTCTGAAAAGGACTGCCTTTTTCCTCTTTTCGTTCTTCAGAACCACGTAAGGAATACTTTGAATATCGACCGGGGTCTGGATGACCCGAAGCATTTTATTCTTCCCAAGAAGCCTTATGAAATCTCGTAAGTCCGCAGGTCTTCTCTTCATCGGTTCACCATGCCAGAATTGCTCTCTTTTCCCTGAATGGCGTGACATAAATCGCCTCTTTGGGGCATTCGATCTCGCAGAGAAAACAGGATTGGCAATCCCTCAGATACTGAATATGTGGTCTTTTCTCCTTAGGATCAAAACGGAGAACGTCCTGAGGACAGATTTGAACGCATCGCTGACACCCGTTACAAAGCTCTCGATCTATTTTTTGAATTCCCATATTCACCTCAGTGATAGCGCTCATTGGCTTCAATGATCGGGTGTTTGATTCGATCTGCAGAAGGTTGGAGCGGATATCGGCTGATCGGTACGGGTTCTTTCCGAAATTTTAGTTTACCGTCCTTCTGTCGCAGGATGATCCATTTCAACCAATTCTTGTTATCCGTAAAGGAAAAATCTTCCCGGAGATGGGATCCCCGGCTCTCTTCTCTCATCAGGGCCGTCTTTAAGAAGCATTCGGCTGAGAGGAGCATATTCTTCGCCTCGACCGCCATTCTCAGGTAATGGGGATCATGGGCTTTGATGTAAGGGAGGAGATTTCTCTTCAGATCTTCAATCTCCCTAATTCCTCTTAAGAGACGATCCCTATGCCTGAGAAGGTACCTCTCCATGGGTAGGATGATTTCTTGAACCCTGAGCGTAAGCACCTCTGGTTCATCGCCATGTTTTCGCAACAGAGGTTCCAAGAGTTGATTTGTTTGCCTTCGTATCTGGGAAGGATCGAAGGCATAACCCCTTTTCCTATTCCGAATGAAGGCCGCTGCGGAATAACCGGCTTTTGCTCCGGAGGTCGTGGCGAAGGGAATGGCATAAGCACAGAAACCCTCCACACCTGAGGCCGGCCCACAGGTTGCATCCCCAGCGGCAAAGAGCCCCTCAAGGCTACTCTCACAGGAGAGGTTGATTCTCACGCCTCCTCCGAAACCCACATTCCCGCAGTTCACAGAAACCCATTCCAGCTTTGGAACGATCTGATCTCCTCGGATGAGACCACCACGGAGGAAAGCGAGATAAAGGATGGGGAGGACTCGCTTGATGAGTTCGATAGACTCAGGTGTATATTGAGAGAAGTCGAGATAGATTGGGCCCCGCCCCTCTTTGACCTCCATGGCCATGGAAGCAGAGATGGTATTCAGGTTGGCCCGGTTCCCATGTTCCGGGTCATATTTCTCCATGAAGGGATCTCCATGGCGATTGACAAAAATCCCTCCAAGTCCCTGGAGTACATTCATCCCTGTTGTGTCAAATCCCGCATAGGAGAGGTGATGATCGGTGAATTCATAATTGGAGAGCTCGGCTCCGGCCTCCAAGGCCATGATGTGGCCATCGCCCGTAACCATTTTCTGAAAGGCATAATTTGATTTGTAGCTTTGCCCTCCACAGGCGAGGATCGTCGCCTTGGCAGAGATCGCCCTCAATTCTCCGGTCTCCAAATGAAATCCCAGGCCACCTGTGATCACTTCCGGTCTTTTTCTGGCATGAAGAAGATGGGTGACCATCACCTTATCGAGGATGGGAATCTTCGCTCGTTTCAAGGCCAGACGAAGTTGATGCATCAGTTGAGGTCCATGGAACATGAGTGTCTTGATCGGCCTGAGATCGGATGATCCCTGTCCTTCGATCCGACGATAGGATCCGTTTGGATTTTTCTCAAATTCGACACCCCAGGTCTCTAGGTCCTTCACCCGTTCGAAGACCCCCTGCAGATGAACCCTTGTCCAGTCTTGATCGTTCATGTAACAACCGGCTTCGACGGCCTTTCCAAACCATATCTCGTAGGAGTCTTCTTGAGGTATAAATCCCTTGAAGGAACCCGCCCCAAACGTGGCACAACCGCTCTTCCCGACGTACCCTTTATCCACAACGAGGATATCTCGAACTCCAGCCTCTTTTGCTTTAAGGGCTGCAAAACATCCCGCAGGCCCTCCTCCAATGATCAGTAAATCAGAGGAAATGGATTGAAGGTTCTTGTCAAATCTCATACGCCCTCTACAGGAGCCACAACCGCTTCGGGTCTAAATCTCTTTTGAAGAAGAGTTACAAGGGCTAAAAAGATGAGGCCGATCCCATTGTAAAGAAGCGTTGGCCAGAGAAGTAAAAAGGCCGAGATGCCCAAGAGAATCTGTTCAAAAATTTTATTTTTCCGGAACATGTACCCCTCAAGGAAACAGGCGGCCACAATAAGACCGAGTGAACAAGAGATGACAGCAATGGCCACATCATGCCAGGGACCATTCAGTAGAATAGGCCGATAATAGAAGAGAAACGGAATGATCCAAAGGCCTTTGGAGTATTTCCAGGAGGTGAACATGGTTTTCATCGGATCAGCATGGGCGATTCCGGCGGCAGCCATGGCGCAGACCGCGATCGGAGGAGAGACATCCGAATCGATGCTATACCAAATCAGGATCATATGGGCAATAAAGATAGGCATGCCAAGCTGAAGCATAGCAGGCGCGCACATGATGGCTGTGATCACATAGGTGGGCCCGGCCGGAAGTCCGGTTCCCAGAATCAAGGAAATCAATCCCACCAGCAAGATGGCTAGGAAGATTTGGCCTCCGCTGATCATTGTTAGAATAAAGGATAGCTTGAAGCCAAGGCCAGTGAGTCCTACAATGGCAAGCATAATCCCGATCGACGGCACGATACAACCGATGGTCAGGGTATAGCGACCACCAAGGACCATTGCCTCAAAAATGTTCTTCAAATTCATCCGATTCTTTTTCTTTAGCTGGCTTGCTAGAACCATCGTAACAATCCCAGCAAAGCCAGCCCTATTCGGGGTATATCCAATGCCGATACAAGCGACAAGGACCACAAGAGGTGTGAAGTAAATCCAGCCTTCTCTTAGGACCTGCTTCGCCCTCGGAATGCTCTGATCCTCGGAAACCCTTATCCCCGTCTTTCTCGCTTGAAGATGGACATAGGTGTAGACCGTCATGTAATACATCAGTGCCGGGAGGACAGAGGCCAAGGCGATCTTGGCATAGGGGATGCCCGTGAATTCCGCCATGATGAAGGCCACGGATCCCATGACCGGAGGCATAATCTGTCCTCCGTTGGAACCAGCGGCCTCGATGGCAGCAGCCACATGGGGTTTGTAGCCGACTTTTTTCATCATCGGAATGGTGAAGGTTCCAACCATCATGACATTTGCGACGCCGCTCCCTGAGATCGACCCCATCAAACAACTCCCTGTGACAGCAGCTTTGGCAGGGCCTCCAACTGCCCTCCGGGTGAGCGCAAAAGCCAAGTCAATAAAAAACTTCCCAGCCCCAGATCTTTCGAGAAAAGCTCCAAAGATGATAAACATGACGACGTACTTCACCATGAACGCTGTGGCCATGCCATAGTAACCTTCCATGGCACAATAGATCTGGGTTACAATGACTTGAATGCTAAAACCCCGGTGCCCGAGAAGGCCTGGGAAATAGGGGCCAAGAAATGCATAGAGAATAAAAAAGGCTCCAAGCGCTGGCAGCATGTAGCCCAGACCTCGCCTTCCCACCTCAAGACCTAACAGAATCATGATTGATCCGAAGAAGACATCCCAACGATTAAGGGCACTCAGGCGTATGATGAGGTCTTTGTAATTGAAGATGATGTAGAGAGATCCCGCCACTGCTCCAGCGATCAGAATCCAGTCAACGACGGAAGGTCTGCGCTTGGGAGATTTTTTGCCAAAAGGAAACACGATAAAGCAGAGGGCCAGGGTGATCATCAAATAGGTGGCCCGCTGGACCATGACATCCGAAATCCCAAACACGGTCCAGTAAAACATCAGAAGGGGGATGAGAAGGGTGACTAAAGTTACGATGTGGCCAAAGGCCCCTTTAAATTCTCTCAGACTCTTCCCTAATTCGAGCTCTTGCGATTTCTTGGTTTCCAACGCTCTCATCCTCACACGGCTATCCTAGAATTGGATCACATAGTCCTCTTTGTCCCCAAAGCGAAAATAGCAAGAGAAAGAATCGATACGATTCCTCTCCCGGGATTTCTGGGAATGGTGTGTCCATCGGCAAGATTCAGCAGGGACAGGAGAGGAAGAAGTTTTCCTCTCCTCCCGTGCCTCTGTTACATCAAGCCTGCTTCCTTGTAGTATTTGATCGCTCCTGGGTGGATGGGAATGGGCATATTTTTAGCAGCGTCCTCTCGGGTGATGCTTTGGGCAGCAGCGTGGACCCTTCTCAGATAGGTCAACCCCTCATCGCTATAGATTGCTTTTACCATCTGATAGACCAGATCATCCGGCAGATCCTTACGACATGCCCAAATGGCTAACATACCCACTGTCGGGACGTCCTTATCCACGCCCTTGTATGTTCCAGCAGGTACGGTTAGAGGGACGAACATGGGATTGTCCCTCAAAAACTTCTCTCTTAACCCGGGTGCAAACTGGATGATGGTGATGGGTTGGGTGACTGAGAGGTCGGTGAGAGCAGCCGTGGGAATCCCAGCAATCTCCATGACTGCATCGATCTGGCCGTCACGGAGGGCGTCCACCGATTCCATCGGGGGTAAGTGGACGAGCTTCACATCTTTTTCTGGATCGATCCCATGGGCCTGGAGGTACATGGACATGAATTTGTGCATGCTCCCACCCGCAGCCCCCACACTGATCTTCTTGCCTTTCAGGTCGGCGAAGGTCTGAATGCCGCTCTTCTTCACGGTGTAGGGCTCGGACCAATTCTTGAAAAGGATTCCCAGCCCCATCATGTTCGTAAACTTCTTTTTGAATTGTCCCTCTCCCTGGTAGGCCTGATACGCGTCCCAATGGGAGGAGAGCCCAATATCAGCCACTCCGGTGTCGAGACGATTGACGTTCTCGTTGACACCGCCAGAGGCCTGGGCCGTCACAGAGACGCTTTTGACCGCGTTATTGATATGAGCGGCCATGCCTCCTCCAATGGCGTAGAATCCTCCGCCCATGGCACCCGTGGTAAAGATGAGTTGTTTGGGTTGAGCCCATGAGCAAGGAGTAAAGGATATAGTCCCTAAGAATAAAAATACCGACAAAAAGATGTAAAGGCATATTTTTTTCATTTTCCTCTCCTTTCTGCGTAAAAATTTTAGACTCTCGATCATTCCGCCTCGAAACTGGTTAATCATACCTCGTCTTAAGAGCCTATTCAATCATAAACACTTCCGTTCTTTTCAAGAACCTACCATCTTCAATACCCCCTCGGGTTAACCACTTTGTTTTCAAATAACCAGTTTTTCCCGATCCATGTGAGTTTCCTGAAAACGCTCCAGATGAAGTCCCCCAATATCAAGGGAAGGTCGTTGACCTGTTAAGATCTCAGAGAGAACCATGCCGATGGCGGGTGCAAGCATATACCCATGGCCGCTAAAACCCGTCATCAGCGTATATCCTTCTCTTCCGGATACACGGCCGAGGACCGGCTGCCCATCGGGAGTTGTATCATAATGGCCCTCCTGTATTTTCAACACCCGAAGTTCGGCCATCTTTCCCGGCATCATGTGAAGGGCCAGTTCAACACATTTCTCGGTGTAGCGGTGATCTGAGAGAGACTCCTCGGCCTCTCTCAGGTAGCCCATATAGACATTCCCTTCCCGGAGTTGTTTTCCTGCCCAGCCCTTGTCAAAGGCAACCACCAACGGTTCGAGGAAGCGTTCCTCAATCCTTGCGGTATAGAGCAACCGGCGTTTTTGAATTTCAATAGGCAATGGAATGCCCACCCAATCTGAAACCTTTGGAGACTCACAGCCCGCAGCGTTGATCACGGATTTTGTTTCGATAGTCCGCTTGGGGGTCTGCACGCCAACAATCTTTTCGCTTTTTACTTTGATACCGATGGCCTCTTCAAATAATATCCTTCCCCCCATTTCTCTTATCCTTTTTCCCAGCAACTGAGTCAACCCATGACCATCCTCTAAGAAACCATCCGTACGACAGAAGGCTGCACCCAATAGGCTCTCGGGGCTCATCCCTGGAACGATATCCAGGACCTCATGGGGTGCCAGCATCTGGCTTGGAATATCCCACCGGTTCTGTTCTTCCACATTTTCTCGATAGCCTTTCAGTGTGTTTTCCGTGTGGGCAAGAAACATGTATCCTGATTGAATAAAGGGTAAGGGATATTCCGGATGGAGCTCCTCATCAATTCTTCCAAAAAATTCATCCACCGATTTTTTTGCAAGACGCGCACAGAGCTCATTGGTATGCTGTTGCCTTATGCCTCCGGGACAAATGCCGGTTTCTTTACTTGCCAAATAGTCCTTTTCAAGAAGAACAATGTCCCTGACCCCCTTCTTCGCTAGGAAATAAGCCAGGGAGCAACCGGCAATACCCCCGCCGATAATCACGTGCTCGGCCATATCACTCATAAGAGACTCTTATTGCTTGAAGCGAACTGTTTATGGGATCGGGCTTCGGCGGGCCGACCCTCTGTCAGCCCACCGAAGGGATTCTTTTTTCGTCAGATCATTGGTAGAGGACAGCTACACCGTCTTTGACAACATAGATGAGCATGTCACGAACCGTGTCTCCATTCTCGTCAAATTTATTTTCACCCAGCGCACCCATCACGGGTTGCGTATACGTGCCGATGGAGGAAAGTCCCATTGCCAATCCACGCCGGTTGGCGCCGCCCACTTCAATGGCTTTAGTGATCACAAGAACACAATCATTGGCCAATCCCTCGACCAGGCCGGGATCCTCATTGAATTTTTTCTTAAAGTCAGCCGCCCATTTCTGAATGTAGGGCCGCTTGTCAAGCAGTGAGAAATAGCCGAGATAAAGGGTCCCTTCGGCTGCCTTGCCAGCAACTTTGATGTACTCCGGATGACCGATCCCATCCGTGCCCAGGATCTGAGCATTCAAACCCAACTCCCTGGACTGTCGGGCGATCAATGCTCCCTCTTTATAGTGGCCGGCGATAAAAAGGACATCCGACTTCAAGTTCTTTATTTTTGTAAGCTGGACTGAGAAATCTGTATCATTAGGGAGATAGGCTTCAGAGGCAACGACTGCATTTTCAGGAACGCCAGCCTCCTTTAATCCCTTTATAAAAACTTCGCTCAGCCCCCGACCAAAGTCATCGTTGACGTAAATGACTGCATAACTTTTCCATTTTCCTTGGTTATTGGCCCACTTGGCAATATATCTCCCCTGGAATTCATCAGTGGGGCAAACACGGAAGGAGTATGGGCCTGCCTTCGTATATACCGGCGCAGTCGCTCCGATTGCCACCATGGCCAGACCATTTTTGTTCATGATGGGAGCACCTGCCAAGGCCACGGTACTGGTAATCGGGCCAACCATGGCCAGGATCTTTGAATTATCGACGAACCGCTGCGCAATCGCCGCTCCCTCACGTGGGTCATTCTTATCATCAGCCACTTCCATGAGCTTCAACATTCGTGCCTGCTTCTCACCCATTGGCACGACGCCACCTGCTGCATTGATCCGATCGATAGCAAATTTTGTCCCCACTTCAGCTTTCTTCCCCCAGGACGCAGCTCCTCCGCTCATCGGCGCACAGAGCCCGATGCCAAGGGGTTCCGCTGCCATCGCATTCATCCCCACCATCACCGCTGCCATCAGAACAATTCCTACGACATAAAACTTCTTTTTCATACTCCGTCTCCTCCTTTCCTGATGTTTTTAATGACCTTCACTCCTACTGTTTCTCGCCGAGATAAGCCTTGATGACATTTTCATTCTTTAGCAGATTAACCGCTGTATCTTCCATGGCAATTTCGCCACCGTTCAGGATATATCCCCGGTTAGCAATTGACAGTGCTTTTCTAAGATTCTGCTCGACGACAAAGATGGGAATGCCAACCGCACTCACTTTCTGGATGATCTGAAAGACCTCATTGACCAGCAAAGGTGAAAGTCCCATGGAGGGTTCATCCATAATAATCATCTTGGGTTTGGCCATCAGAGCCCGTCCGATGGCAAGCATCTGCTGCTCCCCGCCACTGAGGGTACTGGCATCTTGACTCAGCCGCTGCTTCAGCTTCGGGAACAGATCGAAAACCTTTTCCATTTCTTCTCCGACAAAATAATCCGGCTTTTTGCGATGCATAAAGGCGCCCAATTCAAGGTTCTCTTTGACTGAAAGACGAGCGAAGATCCTTCTGGCTTCAGGGACCGGGGAAATTCCCCGACGGACGATCGTGTGGGTGGGAAGACCGTCGATGCGTTCTTCCATGAATTCTACTGATCCAGTGGTCGGCTTCACGATGCCCAGGATCGTTCTCATGGTAGTTGATTTACCTGAAGCGTTTCCTCCGAGAAGGCAGACAATTTCCTTCTCCCCAACTTCGATATTGAGACGATGGAGAACCCGCAGGGGACCATAGTGAGTCGTCACATTGGTCAACTTGAGCATCGGTTCGGGCATGGGACATCCAATCTATAATAGATAGACCGTTCGGTCAAGGCTCAACCTTCTTCAACCTTCTTCATTTCATTCTCTCCCCAGGTAAGCCTCGATCACCTTCGGATGATTGCGCACCTCATTGAAGGTCCCTTCCACAATCTTTTGACCGTAATCTAGGGCAACGATGCGCTGGCATAAGCGTTTGATGACATTCATATCATGTTCAATGATGAGGAGGGTGACCCCGGTCTTATTCGTTTCAAGAATATTTTCGACCAATTGGATGGATTCGGCCGGATTCATACCGGCCGTGGGCTCGTCCAGCAGAAGGAGTTTGGGCTGCGAAATTAATGCCCTTGCAATCTCAAGACGTCGGCGGTTCGCATAGGAGAGAGTCCAGGCCGGTTCATTCTCCATGCTGAGCAATCGATTGCCAAACATGGCCATCACCTGTTGAGCCTTTGCTCTGAGTCTTCCTCTCTCTTTCCTTTCTTGGGGAAGGTTTAGCAAGGCGGACAAGATTCCCCCTCTCGTCCGACAATGTCCCCCGACCATTACATTTTCGATCACAGAGAGATTGTTAAAGGGTCGCTGATTCTGGAAGGTTCGGGAAATACCTAAGCGGATGATCTCATGGGTCTTCTGGGTCAAGAGATTTTCCTGAACCCCATCCAAGAAGATCTCTCCCCCGTTGGCCGAATACAAACCGGTCAAGAGGTTGAAGAAGGTAGTCTTTCCTGAGCCATTGGGTCCAATGATCCCAACGATCTCACTTACTTCTATCTGAAGATCAAAATTGTCCAATGCCGTTAAGCCACCGAACCTTTTCGTTAACGATCGAACATCGAGCATAGACATACTTTTCAAACCTTATACGTCTGTTCGTACAATTTCTTACCAAACAACCCTTCCGGCCTGAAAATCATCATCAAAACCATAAAGGCGCCCAAGATAACCATTCGATACTCACTTGCTGCCCGAAAAATTTCAGGAGCAGCAATCATCACGATCGCTCCGATC
>Ga0214474_1001388_pt1 | contig 11186 bp, 11 predicted proteins | sample RVTome_2_FD_187335 | JGI IMG/M metagenome (GOLD analysis project Ga0214474, IMG submission 187335) | Soil microbial communities from uranium-contaminated site in the Upper Colorado River Basin, Wyoming, United States - RVT95D214 HiSeq ...
CAGGAGGGGTTCGATCTTCATTCCCCTCGCAGAGGGGACAGAATCCACCCGCTGATCTTTGCTCCTCGGCCGCAAAATCAGAGGGTCTTCGACTCCTCTCTGTGGAAATAATCACCCATCTTCCATGGATGGGGTCTTTTCTCAGTTCAGGCATAGAGTATTTTTCTTCTGAAGGGAACGGGCGGCTATGAGGGAAAACTTTTTTTTGACTTTTTCCCTCTTTGCCTCTCCAATCGCTCTTGATTCTCTCCTTCGGTTTTGCATTCGATGCACAGCGTGGTAACCGGTCTAGCCATCAGCCTCTTTTCAGAAACAGACTTTCCACAGGACTCACAAATCCCAAATGTTCCATTATCAACCCGGTCCAATGCCTCTTTAACTTTCGTGATTAACTTTCTCTCACGGTCCTTAATTCTCAAAAGGAAATTTCGATCCGATTCCAAAGAGGCTCGGTCGGTTGGGTCAGGGAAGTCCCCGTTGCTGTCTTGGCGCATGTCACTACATGTCTTTCCAGCTTCCACCAGCAAGTCATGGAGCATTCCCTCAAGCAATCCTTTAAAATAGAGAAGCTTTTCCTGATCCATTTAGACTCTCCTTATGGCTAACTCAGGCTCCTGAAAAGTAGGAGATATGATACAATCTAATCTTATAATAATAATATATTTTTTTAAAAGAAATCAAATGATAAATGGGGCTTCTGATCCGCTTAAGAGACAAAATGGCAGGCGACGAGGTGCTCTTCTCCCTCGTCCAAGAGCAGGGGTTCTTCCGTTTGGCACCTTTGTCTGGAATGGGGACATCGTGGCTGGAACAGGCACCCTTGATCCGAGGGCAAGGGATGGGGCTCCTCTCTCAAGGGGGTCTTTTCCCTTCGTTGGGAGGGTTCCAATTTTGGAATAGCCTTAAGCAGGACCTGAGTATAGGGGTGTAAGGGTCGTTTGAAAAGATCCTCACTATTTGCCATCTCTATCATCTTTCCCATATACATCACCGCGATTCGATCGCTGATATGTTTAACAATACGAAGGTCGTGTGAGATGAAGAGATAGGTGAGTCCCAGCTGATCTCGCAGGTCCATCAAAAGGTTAAGAATCTGAGCCTGGATGGAGACATCCAGAGCAGAGACGGGTTCATCTGCAACTATCAATCCAGGATGGAGGGAGATGGCCCTGGCAATCCCAATCCTCTGGCGTTGTCCACCGCTAAACTCATGTGGATAACGTTGGGCATCTTGGGGATGGAGCCCCACTTTCTCAAGAAGCTCAGAGACCCTTCGCGACTTTTCTTTTCCCCGGGCAATCCGATGGACCTCCAGACCTTCACCCACAATCTCTTCGACCTTCATCCTGGGGTTCAGGGATTCATAGGGGTCCTGAAAAATGAATTGCATGTGGGGTCTTAGTTTTCTCATGGCCTCGCGATCAAGCCCGAGGATATCTTGGCCTCTAAAAGAGACCCCGCCGGAGGTCGGTTCGATCAACCTTAAAATGGATTTGCCCGCAGTGGTTTTACCACAGCCACTCTCTCCCACTAATCCCAGTGTCTCTCCTTTTCGAATTGAAAAGGAAATGCCATCCACCGCACGGATGGGTCTCTTATCTTTAGAAAAAAGACCTTCTTTGTAAAAATACTTTTTTAAATCTTTAACCTGGATCAAAAAGTTATTCTGAGCCATAACTTTTGGTTGTTAGTTCGGAGTATTTTCTTGTATCTCCGAACACCGAATTATTAACTCTGAACTCGGGATTCCGTAGTTAGCAACACTCCTTCCATCGAATGCAACGGCTGAAGTGGTCCCCGTTGACCTGGAAGAGAGGAGGTTCTTCTTTCTTGCATTCTTCAATCATCAAATAGCATCTCGGATGAAACTTGCACCCTACACGCAGATCCATCGGATCGGGAACCTGACCCGGAATGGCATTTAAACGGTCTTTCTTCTCGGTCAATTGAGGGATAGAGGTCATCAATCCACGGGTGTAAGGATTCCTCATCTTTCCAAAGATGGCTTCGATGGGACCGTATTCAAAGATCCTTCCCGCATACATCACTGCCACCCGATCGGCTATTTCTGCGATCACACCCAGATCATGAGTAATCAGCATCACTGACATTCCCATTTCCCTTTGGATCTCTTTCAAGAGCTCAAGGACCTGAGCTTGAATCGTTACGTCCAAGGCCGTGGTGGGTTCATCAGCAATGAGAAGTTTCGGCTGACAGGAGAGGGCCATGGCAATCATCGCTCTCTGTCTCATCCCTCCACTCAACTGATGTGGGTAAGAATCAATCGTTTTGTCTGGAGAGGGGATTCTCACACGATCGAGCATTTCAATGGCTCTCTCCCTCGCCGCTTTCTTATCCAATCCTTGATGGAGGATGATGGCTTCCATAATCTGGTCTCCAATCGTAAAGACCGGATTGAGGGAGGTCATGGGCTCCTGAAAGATCATCGAGATATCATTTCCCCTTACCCTCTCCATCTCCTTTTCTTCCAAATTCAATAGACTCCTTCCATCGAACGTGATATCGCCGTTCACAATTCTACCCGGCGGGATGGGGATGAGCCTTAGTAGGGAGAGGCCGGTTACACTCTTTCCGCACCCGGATTCGCCCACAAGACCAAGGATCTCTCCGGGATAAATTTCAAAGCTTACGTTTTGAACAGCCTGGATCACACCTTCTTCTGTGAAAAAATGGATGGACAGGTCGCGGACCTCCAGCAAAGGTCTATTTTTTGAATTTTCAATTTTCATTTCTCAATTCTCAATGATCAATTGGCAATTGAAAATTGGTAACTGGTCATTCCTATTTTCTCCCTCGAAGCCTCGGGTCGAGGGCGTCCCGCAACCCTTCTCCCAGAAGATTAAAGGAGAGAACAGTGATGAGAATAGCCAGCCCTGGGAAAACCGTCAGCCACCAAGCGTCGAAGATATAGGTCCTTCCCTCGGTGAGAATATTCCCCCAGCTTGGGGCAGGGGGTTGAACACCAAACCCGAGAAAACTCAGACCCGCCTCTATCAGTATCGCTGAAGCCACCTTGAGGGTGGCCGTGACAAAGACCGGGGCTAACGCATTGGGGAGAATGTGCCGGAAAATAATCCTGGAATCCTTAACCCCCAGAGCCATGGCTGCCTGCGTAAAGTCCCTTTCCCGAAGGGAAAGAAATTCGGCTCTCACAAACCGTGAGGTTCCCATCCAGGAAGTCACTCCGATGACGACCATGATATTAAAAATGCTTGGGCCCATTAAGGCAACGACCGCTAAGATGAGAAAGAAGGAAGGGAAACAGAGCATCGTGTCAACGAAACGCATCAGCAAAGAATCGATCCATCGACCGTAGTATCCGGCGAGAGCCCCGACGAGGACCCCGATGAAGATAGAGATTCCAACTGCGACGAATCCCACAGATAAAGAGATTCTTGATCCGTAGAGCATCCGGCTGAAGATATCCCTCCCGAGTTGGTCTGTCCCGAGTAAATGTTGGAAGGAAGGGGCCTTCAGTTTCATAGAGACCTCGGTCTTCCCCGGATCATAGGGAGCGAGAAAAAAAGCAAGGCCCGCAATCAAAAACGTGATCAAGATCAGGGTTAAGCCTCCGACCGCCATCCGCCTTTTCTTAAAATAATGCCAGAAAGTTTTTTTCTGCGATTCCATGTTTTATTGATATCGAATCCGGGGATCTGCAATCCCATAAAGTATGTCGGCGATGAAATTTCCGATGAGCGTAAGTACTGCGGATATCGTTAGAATCGTCATCACCACGGGATAGTCTCTTGCCAGGACGGCCTGGTAGGAGAGCCGTCCTATCCCCGGCCAAGCAAAGACGGTCTCCATAATGATCGATCCCCCGATCAGGTCCGGAATGAGAAATCCAAATATGGTGATGATGGGTAACAGTGCATTCCGTAAAGCATGTTTATAATAGACGGTTTCTTCTGAAAGCCCTTTTGCTTTGGCTGTCCGGACATAGTCCTGGCGAACCACCTCGAGCATGCTGGATCGTGTGTATCGTGAGAGGCCGGCGATCCCTCCAATGGCCAGAATGATGGAAGGGAGCATGAGATGCCAGATACGGTCCATCACGATCTCCGTCGTGGTGAAGTCTTCTGTCACGAACGACCTCATCCCGAGAACAGGATAGCCGAAAAGCTCGACCGTTCCCAGGATGAGGAGATAGGCCAGCCAGAAACCTGGCGCGGAAATTCCAAGATAGGCTCCAAAAGTCCCGAGATTATCCAGGAAGCTGTATTGTCGCTTCGCCGAAAAGATGCCAAGGGGAATCGCTAAGGAGAAAATGATGATGGTGGCCACCAGGTTAAGGAGGAGAGTATTCCAAATCCTTTCGCTGATCTTCTCCATGACCGTTCTTCCATCCTTGAAGGAGTAGAGCTTGCCGGTAAAAAGCTTCTTAAGCCACAGGTAGTATTGCTGATAAATCGGTTTATCAAGGTCGTAATTCTTCATCATCTGCTCGATGATGACCGGGGAAACCTTGGGGTCCATCGTCAAAGCGATCGGGCTTCCCGGCGCCTGAGTAATCACGACCCATGAGATGATGCTGATTCCTATCAGGGTGACGAACAATTGGAATAGTTTTTTCAGGAAGAAGGATACCATCTTTTATTTCTCCAAGACAGTTTCTTTTGGGACATACCATTTGATGAGATCATACATCAAGCCTGCTTTTTCCATTTTGATAGGCTTATAGATCTTTTGGCGCGATGGGCCTTCTTCCGTCAATACGAACTTTTTCTGGAGAGCAGAAATTCCAAGAGGTGAAAAGAGAAAAGTGTAAGGTTGATCCTCGGCCATCAGTTCGTGGATCCGCCAGTAAATCCGTTTCCTCTTCTCAACATCGTATTCACTTCTTCCTTCTTCCCAGAGCCGGTCCACCTCAGAATTCTTGTATGAGACGAAGTTGAAACCTTTTTCGATCTGGCTGGAGTGCCAGATCTGGTAGTCATCCGGGTCCGGCGAGAGCCCCCACCCCAGAATACAGGCATCAAAATGTCTTGCATTGATAAAATTCTTGAGAAAGACACTCCACTCATAGATTTCCAAGGTTACGTCTACCCCGATTTCTCGAAGTTGGCGTTGAACCAGAACTCCAACGTCCCGCCGGGTATCATTCCCGCTATTCGTAATCAACTTGAAACGAAAGGGTTTCCGGTCTTTGTCCAGGATGCCATCTCCGTCGGTATCTTTCCATCCTGCCTCAGCCAGAAGCTGGCGGGATTTTTCGGGATCGTAGGGGAGGGGTTTCACATTCGGGTTGTAATACCAGAGGTGGTTTGGGAAGGGACCGCTTATTACAGTTCCCAATCCATAAAGGACGTACTGCACGATTTCTTCACGGTTGATGGCATAGGTGAATGCCTGTCGAACCCGTTTGTCCTGGAAAAGGGGGTTTTTAAGATTATATCCAATGTAAGTGTAACTGAGAGTTGGCTGGGAATAGACTTTAAGAAAGGGTATCTGATTCATCCTTTGGGACTGGTGGGGTTGTACGCCATAATAATCAACCCCCTTGGTCAGAAGTTCCATTTCACTCAGGGATGTATCCGGAATGATCCGATAAATGATCTGGTCCAGATAGGGTTTCCCTTGGAAATAATTTGGGTTTGCTTCCACAACGATCTTTTCATCGCTCACCCACTCTACGAAACGAAAAGGGCCTGTCCCGATAGGTTTACGGTTGAACGGGGTGGTGTTGATGTCCCCCTTTTCCAGAAGGTGCTTCGGGATGACTCCCATGCCCCACGTCCCTAATCCCGGAGAAAAGGGCTGTTTGTATGTCACCCGAAATGTATAGGGGTCCAACACCTCTGCCGTCTTGACCAGTTCATAGTCACTCCGACGGACCGTGTTGGTCTTCTCATCCATGATCTTATTATAAGTAAACTTCACATCTTCGGCAGTAAACTCTTTTCCGTCATGCCAGAGGACACCCTTTCGCAGGAAGAAAGTAATGACAGGTTCCCGACCTTTCTCAATCTTCCATGATTCCGCTAATTCCCCAACGAAGCCATCGAGATTTTTGTTATATTTGATCAGCCCGTTGAAGACAAAAGAGTTGATGTCGCTCGAGGCGGAATCCTGTGCAAGAACAGGGTTGAGATAAGAAGCATCCCCGATCGAACTCATGATGAGTTCATTGACATTCGGAGGACGCACGGAGCCAGCGAAGATAATGCTGATTAATAGAAGAATAAGAAAAAGGATGGGAGGAATAAAAAGAAAGGTTTTGATCTTCAGAAGGGATTTCCTTTCATCAAGGAATGATTAAAAACTATTATAGAGGAAAAATTACTACTCTACAACCTAACAATTCTTGGAGGATTTCTAATCCGCATTCCGCCATGCACCACGTGGGGTGCATGGCAGCCCTGAACCTTACATGGTTCGGGGCGAAACTCCGATTCTGCTATGACTTTATCGGCTGGTCACCAGGACATTAAAACCCATCTGGGAGAGTTTTTCTGCCATGACCGAAGCAGATTCTCTGGTTTCGAATTGTCCGACTCTCACCCGATGATATTTCTGGGTCTGCGTTTCCATGGTGGTGACGTGGACATTTTCGAAGCTTTTCCGGAGTTGCTCTGCTAATCTCTGAGCATTCGTTTCATCAACAAAGGAGCCCACCTGGAGCGTGAAGCGCTGAACCTGCTCGATCACAGGACCAAACACCTCTACCTTGACCATGGCCGTTCCTTTTTCACACATGTCAAGCATTTTGGCAGCGGCATAGGACACATCGATAATTCTGCCCTTCACAAAAGGCCCCCGGTCATTGACCTTCAGCTCTACAGATTTTTCATTCTCCAGATTGGTGACCATGACCATTGTCCCCAAAGGAAGGGTCTGATGGGCGCAGGTCAGTTGGTACATATCATAGACTTCACCACTCGAAGTCTGTTTTCCGTGGAAATCTTTTCCATACCATGAAGCAATTCCCTGTTGAACCTCGCGGGTCTCCCTCTTTTCGATCTTAGTTTCTTTTTCAGGAGAAGGAATTCTCCTTTCATAAACGACGCGATGTCTGGGGCCACAGGCCGTGAGAAGAAAAAAGACGACTATCAGCAAAGCAGATAAGAGAACCTTTAGCCTCCCATGATTCATAAAAAACCTCTCCGTATTTGATTTATACTCATATGAAAGGGCCGTGTGTATAGAAATTGCTTAGCCAACAAAAAAGAATTTACAGGACACTTTTTAAATGTTGTAAGCATAATTAATTTGTAAATTATATCGCATGCAACATAATTTACAACTATAATATTTTATCCTTATATTTTAACAACTCAGAAATGCGTCCCCCAATTGTTTTCTTGACATTACCTACAAATTTCCATAAATTTTACTAAAAATAGCCATTAAACATAAAAGATAATGCTGGGCACATAACGTATATAGGTTAATCTATGGAAATTGGTGATGACCGGCTCATGACATGCCCTCACTGTGGCAATCAAACACCACATAAGCTGGTCTTTAAGCATACTTACGATGGCAGATGGTATGGTTCCGATGGGAAACTTAGTGAGGAACCAGAGCCATCGTCCATTTATTTTGCCTTCGAATGTGCCACGTGTCACGACATCTCCCTCTATCATTTATTTGAGCCTCAAGAGTATAAAGATGCCACCCTGATGTATCCCCAAAGCGGTACCTTAGATGAATCCGTTCCATCCGCTGTTGCAAATAATTATCGTGAAGCGAAAGCCGTTCAAAATGTTTTCCCAAATGCATTCGCTGTTCTTATTCGGAGAGCGTTAGAGGCAATGTGTGATGATCGTGGCGTTCCTACGGGCCGTTTGCAGCAACGCCTCGAACAGCTTGCGAAAAGACGTGAAATACCACCAATTCTTGCAGAAATAACTTCAGTGCTCAGGACGCTTGGGAATTCCGGTGCTCATAATACAAGCCAGTGCGTAACTGTTCCGATGACTTGGAAGATGGATGAATTTTTTAGAGCACTTGTAGAAGTAGAATATGTATACATTGCACCATCAAAGCTTCGCGAATTTAGACAGGAAATAAAAGACGATCAAGCAGATACTTAAAGCAAATGTACAGAAACGAATCTAAGCACACGAAATAGAGGCGTGGTTATGAACGCAGTTAAACAAGTCGTGCCTTGGAAATGTCATATTTGCCATGGGGAGTTCGATACCCCGAGCGGCGGAATATGCTCGCGATGTAATCGAGCGACTTGCCATGCCCACCTCTATCAAATCGGAAAGAAGCTCAAACTTGAATCCGAGTGGGTTTGCTACGGCTGTTTAACAAACGAAGAAAAGGCATCAAAAAAGAATAAATTCACAGTGAAACTGCCCAACTTGTCCCTCAAACGGACGCGCAAAAAACTGCGCGTCGCTTAGCTCATCGTTAAGCACTGAAAAAAATGACTAAACCAAATAAACAACAAACTTCCGACCGGCAGAAACTGAAGGATTTGGTTGATATGGTAGTAAGGATGGCACAGGTTAAAGGGTGGCAATCAGAGGTAGCCGCTCTGGATAATTCTAATTTCAGGTACGCTACTATTGCCGTTTCCCGAGTCACGCCTGGGAGTTCTGTCCATGTTAGCGGCTTATTCGAAATTACTTGCGATCAAAGGACCAAGATCACTTACCAATGCACTTCATTTCATAACTATGGCTTAGCCGACCTCTATGACGCAATCGGAAATGAAATCTGGAAACTTCCTTGGGTCAAACCTAAACATTCTGACAAATCTCCGGCTAATTCTCAAACATTCGTCAACCTGGAAAGACTGCTTCGGCGGTTTCACAATATTACACGACAATTAAAACACCGCCATGAAGATCGGCCAACCATCATAATGAAAGATGAATACGATGTGCAGGATTTACTACATGCCTTGCTTAGGGGACTTTATGACGATGTTCGCACTGAGGAATATTGTCCCAGTTACGCTGGCAGTTCCTCAAGAATGGATTTCTTACTTAAACAGGAGCGAGTTGTAATTGAGACAAAAATGACAAATGAAAAATTTAAAGATAAGCAAATAGGCGAGCAACTTATAATCGATATTAAGAAATACCAAAAACATCCTGATTGCAACAGGCTCATTTGCTTTGTTTATGATCCAAGTGGATATCTCAAGAATCCTATATCCCTGGAGGCTGATCTTAGCGGCATACATGACAAGATGGAAGTAAAGGTTATTGTTGTATCTGTTTGACCGTGTGGGTAGCTGCACAGCTCACTTTAAAAAATGACGAGGAATGCTTAACAAAAAAATCCAGCGGAAGCGGAATAAACCTGTTCGTTTTGCAAAGGGTCTACCGGCCCCGCTGATTTCGGTCGTTGAGGCTGTAGGAAAAGTCCCCAAGCAGATTTTTGGGTGAGATGCAGAAAAAAGTGACCCCCTAGAATGTGCCACAATCAACGATCTCATGCTTGGGAAGGGTCAAGTGACCCCCGAAGACACCGTTCTCACTCGTCAAAAGGACTTTTTCTACAGGCTCGTTAGGTGAAAAATAGAATCATGGGAAAGTCGTTTTTATACAGGTTTAAAGTTTATAATGTGCCTCTCCTCCTCCAGCCGGTATTCTACCTTTACAGTTATTTTGTTGCTCTGATTTTGTTTGGTTACGCTTTAATTGTTCATTTTACGAGTAAGATTAAAATCATAGGGCAGGAACACCTTGATGCCCAGCGAAATTATATTTTCTGTTATTGGCATACCTTTGTTCCTTTGTATGGTGCTGTATTCTTGAACAATCGGTCACAGGTTTGGATGCAACATCCCTTCTGGTTTATGAAGTCAATTCATTTATTCCTTCGCTTTACGGGTGTTAAGAAAATAATCCTTGGGTCTACAGGGCATTCTGGACGAGAGGCAGCTGACGAACTTGTGGAATACCTAAAAAAGGGATATTCCACTGTTCTTTTACCAGACGGGCCGAGTGGCCCCGCTTTTGTGGCAAAAAAGGGAATGCTTCATATTTCATTACAAAGTCAAGTTCCCATTGTTCCAATGCAATTTAAGGCTTCAAAATTCTTAGAGAGTCATGGTTGGGACCGAAAGAAATGGCCAATGCCTTTTTCTGCAATAAAGGTGCAATTCGGAAAACCTATTTTGATATCAGACGATAACATCGACGAAGCGTATGGTGAAATTACGAAGGCCTTAGGGTGAGGATATTTATTGAATATTTCTATAGACACCTAATAACTGCATGAACCTGACGCGGATTAGCCGCGTCAGGTTCATGGCATTGGTGATTGCCCGCGCAGGTTATGCAAATCGTTGAGGCTGTAGAAAAAGTCCCCAAGCAGATTCTTGGGCGAGATGCATAAAAAAATGACCTCACAGAATACGCCACAATCAACAATCTCATGCTGGGGAAGGGTCAAGTGACCCCCGAAAACATCGTTCTCACTGGTCGAAAGAACTTTTCCTATAGGCTCATTAAGTGCCAAAGAAGAAAGGCCAAAACATGAATGCAAAAAAAGCAGTTCCTCTTATACTCTGTATTTCATTGTTCTTATCGGGTTGTTCTGTGGCGATTAGCCCCAAGGCAAATAGTATCGCTGAAAACAACACTCCACCAAGCGAAAATAGAGAAAATGAAAATATACTCGAAGCAAAGAAGATCCTGGCTGAAATTAAAGAAAAGAATAGTCTATTGGCCTTGGAACTGGCCAAATTGCCGGAAGTGAAGAATAATATATCCAAGAAAGAAGTTGAGTCATTAAAGAATATTCTTGCGCTATATGAGATCGATCCAATTGTCTTCAATAAAGCCTTCGATCAAATGTACAAAGAAGGAATACCTGCAATCAGGAAATTTTGCACACCCTTGCAGGCCCTTCTCTGGCTCTCAGGGAAAGTCCAGTTTTCAAAACAAGATAATCCATTACTTAATTATGATTTGGAGAGTTTGCTGAATAAAGCCTGGGGAATCCATGGCATTGTTCTACCTGAAGAAGATGTAAAGAAGATACTTGCAGGGCGTGTTTATGTGGAAGATATAAAAGATATACGATCAGTCTTATCAAAATTTTCAACTGACACGCGCATTTTCAGAAACAGTTCCTATCAAAAAGAAATTCAAGAGAAATGGTCAAATCTTGAGGAGGTTACCGACAGGTTAAACTCGCCGAGGCTAATATTCAAATATATCAAACCGAATATCTACTACCCCAATTCGATACGC
>Ga0214474_1001389_pt1 | contig 11186 bp, 8 predicted proteins | sample RVTome_2_FD_187335 | JGI IMG/M metagenome (GOLD analysis project Ga0214474, IMG submission 187335) | Soil microbial communities from uranium-contaminated site in the Upper Colorado River Basin, Wyoming, United States - RVT95D214 HiSeq ...
GATTTTTCTTAAGAAATCTCTCATGAGGGGTTCGTCACCCACAAACAATGAGAATCAATAACCCCCTCTGTTCCCCCCTTAGCTTAAGGGGGGATGAGGGGGGGGTAAGGTTACGGTTACGAAGCCCGTTTCGTTTAGGGTTAAAGGGTTACGTAAATTCCTTAAGACGAACGACTTAACCGATTTGGGAACGGATATCTTTACCCTTGCCGTAGGACGTAACTTTATTTTCTGAGCAATAATAATAAAATTAATTAACGAAATCATATACTTGTGTAAAAAATGATTTGAGGCAAAGATATTTCTTGACAAACTATAAATTCTATATTATTAGTAAAATCAATAAATTCCGCAAAAGGAGAAAATAATGGAAATTCTAACAGTGTCTCAGGCTGGCAAATATTGTAAGGTTTCTTCCAAGACAATCATTAACTGGATCGATGGGGGCTATATCAAGGCTTACAAAACCGTAGGAGGACATCGGAGGATTAAAAAAGAAGACCTGGATCAGTTTCTCAAAGAGAAGGGAATGCCTTTGCCAGAAGAAGCAAAAGCAGAGGAGAGGAAGAAAATTCTTGTTGTGGATGATGATAAGATCATCGTGGAGACCATCGTTCAAGCCCTTGAGGAAGATGAGTTTGGGTATGAGATGATCTCCGCTTCAGATGGTTTCGAGGCAGGTCTTCAGGTGAGCCATTTCAAACCAGATCTCTTGATCCTGGATATCATGATGCCTGACATCAATGGATATGAAGTCTGTCAGAAGATCAAGTCCAATCCCGAAACGAAAAGCACCAAGATCGTCGTGCTGTCCGCCTATCTCGATGATGACGCCTTCCAGCGGATGAAAGAATACGGCCCAGACGCATGCTTCTCGAAACCCCTTCCTTTAGAACAATTAAAATTCGAGGTAGCCAAACTATTGGGTTTGAAAAAGTGAAAGGTTTTGGAATACTACCAAAGTTATTTTAAACTTAGGAGGAGAGAGCAATGAGTTTACAAGAAAATTTAAGGAATAAAAGATTCATAGTGACTTCAGAGATTCAACCCCCTATCGGCACTGGTATCCAAGACCTCATCCGGAATGTGGAGCGAATTCGAGGGAGAGTGGATGCCCTGACCGTCCCTGAACTGAAGATTGAGGGTTTGGTGACGGATACGATGGGAACCTGCCGGGCCCTGAAGGACCAAAAATTCGACCCGATCCTTCAGACCACCTGTCGGGAGAAAAATAGGCTTGATATCCAGGAACATCTCCTGCGGGCCTCGGAATCTGGAGTAGAGAATATTCTCACCTTCACAGAAGATTATCGTATCACCGGAGATAGCCTCCAGGAGATTATGTTCTTTCATGTGGATTCGGGGAAACTCTTTTCGGTGATCGAGAGCCTTCGTGAAGGTCAGGATATTTCGGGGAAAGAGATCCGGATCAAACCTGAGTTCTTCGTGGGATCAGGAATTGATTCGAGTTGGGGAAAGAAAGTGCCTGATCTGGAGTTAAAAGAGATGGAGGAATTGGCTGGTTTAGGGACTCAGTATTTTCTCACCACTCCAATCTTTGATCTTGATTCCTTCCATGAGTTCATGAAAAAGGTGGGACCGATAAAAATACCGGTGGTCGCGGAAATCATTTTAGTGAGATCAGCAGAGATGGGTCTGTTTCTCAACAAACATGTCAAGCCAGGGATGGTTCCCAACCATATCATTGAAAAGTTAGCCAAGGCTCCAGATAAAGAGAAAGCGAGCATTGAGATTGTCAGTGACCTGGTGAAAGGGCTGAGGGACCTTTGCCAAGGGGTCCATTTTATTCCGATCGGAGCAGAAGATCGAATTTCAAAATATCTCGATGCAGCCAAGATTTCATCTATCTAATCCCCCTCCATCCCCCTTTATAAAAGGGGGAGTCACTCATCCCCTCCCTTTGCTAAAGGGAGGTTGGGAGGGATTATTTGACCGGATAATATTTGAGAGGATCTGAGCATGAATCCTGACCAAAATCGAAAAATAGGTGCCGCGTTAGTCGTGGGGGGAGGAATCGCCGGGGTTCAAGCCGCTCTGGATTTAGCCAATTCAGGAATCAAAGTTTACCTCTTGGAGCGGTCCCCGGCGATTGGTGGAAAGATGGCCCAACTGGATAAAACCTTCCCTACCAATGACTGCGCCATGTGTATTGTCTCTCCAAAATTGGTGGAGGCAGGAAGACATCTCAATATCGAGATCATTACCAACTCAGAACTTGTCTCTTTGGAAGGGGAGGCCGGGCGTTTCAAAGCCATGATTCGGAAACATCCCCGCTATGTCGATATGAGTAAATGCACGAGTTGTGATGATTGTACGGAGGTTTGTCCTGTTCTCCTGCCGAATGAATTTAACGAAAGATTGGATCAAAGAAAGGCTATTTATCGGCCTTATCCTCAGGCTGTTCCCAACGCCTTTCTGGTCACCAAAAGAGGAACCAGTCCCTGTAAAAACACCTGTCCTGCCGAGACGAGCGCTCAAGGCTATATTGCTCTGATCCAAGCAGGCCGGTATCAAGAAGCCCTCGATGTGGTCAAAGAATATAATCCCTTTCCGGCCTCGGTAGGGCGTGTTTGTAATCACCCTTGTGAAGAGAAATGTAATCGAGGAAAACTCGACAGTCCTGTTGCGATCTGCAGCTTGAAGCGATTTGTAGCGGATTGGGTTTATGAGCATCGTGATGAGTTGAATAAAGAAGTTCGGAGTTTGGAGTTTGGAGTTCGGAGTCATAGAGATGAAGAGGTAGAGAGGCCCAAAGCTAAAGTTGCCATTGTTGGGGCAGGCCCGGCGGGACTGAGCTGTGCCCATCAATTATCCCGCATGGGATATCAAACCACCATCTTTGAAGCCCTCCCCGTAGCAGGTGGAATGATGAGGGTAGGGATTCCCTCTTATCGTTTGCCAAGAGATGTGCTCCAGAGGGAGATTGACGAGATTTTGAACCACCCACTCGTTGCGTTGAAGCTCAATGCCCCGATTCGAAATATCAACAGCCTCTTTGACGCTGGTTATTCTGCTGTCTTTTTGGCGATGGGCGCCCATGAACCGCAGAAATTGGGTATTCCAGGCGAAGATACCTTAGGTGTCCATCATGGGGTTCCTTTCCTTCAGGCAGTGAGCTTGGCTGAAAGACACGGAGTGATGGAAGGATTTGAAGATCGTTTCTTGATCGCTTTTGGAATTCCGATTGCCCCCAAGGTGGGAGAAAAGACCATCGTCATTGGTGGCGGAAATGTGGCCATTGATGCTGCGAGGACAGCTCTCAGATTAGGCGCCAAAGAGGTCAGTATTCTCTATCGTCGATCCCGGGACGAGATGCCTGCCAATTCATGGGAGATTGAAGCTGCAGAGAGGGAAGGGATCAAAATCCAGATCCTCACCGCGCCTGTTGAGGTGGTAGCCAAGGACGGCAGGGTTTCAGGGGTTCGATGTATCAGGATGGAGCTCGGTGAACCTGATGCTTCAGGTCGTAGAAGGCCCATCCCGATTAAAGGTTCAGAATACGTCATCCCTGCTGATGCGATGATTGCTGCAGTTGCCCAGGCGCCTGAAATCTCATTTCTCGATGAATCGCATGGCCTTGACATCACAACCAAGGGAACATTTGCTGTGGATCCTCACACCTTAGCCACCAATCGACCAGGCGTGTTTGCGGGAGGCGATGTGGCAAGGGGTCCTTGGATACTGATTCAGGCCATTGCCGATGGCCGAAGAGGAGCCCTTTCCATTGATCGATATCTAAGGGGTGTCGATCTCCTTACCCCACGAGAGCAGATTCCCCTCCCCGTGGTGGATCTATCTAAAGAAGAAATCAATCAGATGATTGAAGAAGGCAAGGTTGATTTGACTCCAAGGACGGAAATTCCCGAGCTGCCAGAAAAAGAGAGAATCCGGGATTTTCGAGAGGTGGAGTTGGTCCTCACCGAGGAGCAAGCAAAACAGGAAGCAGCACGTTGTCTCGCCTGCGGCATCTGTTCAGAATGCCATCTCTGTGTCCAGGTTTGTAAAAGAGAGGCGATCGATCACCAACAGGCTGATGTGGTGGAAGAATTAGAAATAGGATCCGTCATCCTTTCACCGGGATATTCTCTCTACCGACCGGAACTTTCACCCGAGCTGGGCTATGGCCGTTATCCCAATGTTGTGACGAGCATGGAGTTTGAAAGGATGCTCAGCGCCTCGGGTCCCTGGGGAGGCCATGTCACCCGGCGATCAGACCATCGAGAACCGAAGAAAATCGCATTTCTCCAGTGTGTCGGATCGAGAGAGAAGGAGCGCGACTATTGCAGCTCAGTCTGCTGCATGTATGCGACTAAAGAAGCGATGCTCGCTATGGAACATATTCCAGGAGTGGAGATTAAGATCTTCCAGATGGATATGAGGGCCTTTGGAAAAGGATTCGATGCCTACTTCGAAAGAGGGAAAGAAAAAGGAATTCAGTACATCCCTTGCCGCATCTCTGGATTGGAAGAAGATCCTGAGACAAAGGATATTCTTATCCAGTACGAAAGTTCCGATAGAAGTCATACCGTTAATAAAGAGGAGCGAGTTGACCTGGCGATATTGAGCATTGGCATGGCAGCCCTTCCGGATGCCCGGATGTTGGCAAAGGTTTCAGGCATTGAACTCGGGCCGCATCAATTCTGCTTCACCCGAGACTTCCAACCCGTTGAGACAAGCCGTCCTGGTATTTTTGCTTGTGGTGCTTTTACAGAACCCAAGGACATCCCTGATAGTGTGATTCAAGCCAGCGGTGCTGCGGCCAAAGCCCTTTCTGTGATTGGAGAAGCCCGGGGGACGCTCGTCAGGAAGAAGGAATATCCTCCTGAGAGAGAGTTGTCTCCTGATGAGGAACCGCGAATCGGAGCCTTCATCTGCAGTTGTGGAACCAATATCGCTGGAATTGTGGATGTCAAGGGGGTCGTTGAATTTACGAAATTCCTTCCGGGAGTGGTCCACGTTGAGAATACCATCTACACCTGTTCTGCAGACTCCTTAAAGTTGATCCAGGAGAGAGTGAGGGAACTCGGCCTGAATCGTGTTGTGGTGGCTTCCTGTACACCCAGGACGCATGAGCCGCTCTTTCGAGATACGATCCGCGAAGTCGGCCTTAATCCTTACCTCTTTGAGATGGCGAATATCCGTGACCAATGCTCCTGGGTTCACATGAACCTCAAAGAAGAGGCGACGGAGAAGGCAAAGAACCTTGTCCGGATGGCCATTGCCTGCTCCAGGAATTTAGAGCCTCTCCATCAGGTCCCGCGTAGTTTAGTTCACAGCTGCCTTATCGTTGGAGGTGGTTTGGCTGGAATGGTAGCTGCCCTGAGCATGGCTGAGCAAGGGTATTCGGTTTACCTCATTGAAAGAGAAAAGGAGTTGGGTGGAAGACTTCGACAAATCTTTTACAGCGGAGATGGTGGAGATCCCCAGATTTATTTGAGGGATTTGGTTAAAAGGGTCGAGGGCCATCCAAAGATTGAGGTGCTCAAAAGCTATCAGGTTGTGGAACATGAAGGCTCAGTGGGAAATTTTAAGACGAAGGTTGCCCAGTTGGATGGTTCAGGACAGAGAGTCTTGGACCACGGGACCACGATCATTGCTACGGGCGGAAAAGAATATCGAGGCAAGGCCTATTCCTTAGGGGAAGGTTCAAAGGTGATTACCCAGCAGGAATTTGAGAAACGCATCTCCCTTTCCGACCCCTCGCTTTCAAAAGCCAAATCCATTGTGATGATTCAATGTGTAGGCCCGTGGGATGAAGATCCTGCTAAAATTTTCTACTGTAGCCGTATTTGCTGCAATGTGGCAGTCAAGAATGCAATCAGGATAAAAGAGCTTTATCCCGAAGCTTCAGTGACGATCCTTTATAAAGATATGAGGACCTATGGTTTCAAAGAGGCCTTTTACACTCAGGCGAGGGAGAAAGGGGTTCTATTCGTACGGTTTGATGAAAAGAAAAAACCCTCTGTCTCACTATCCGATGGACAATTATCTGTTCAGATCGAGGATCCTATGCTTCATCTTCCCCTTACCCTTCATCCGGACCTTCTGGTTCTCTCTGAAGCAGTGGTTCCCAACGAAGGGAGCAAGGAACTGGCGAATCTCTTTAAGTTTCCTGTTACATTGGATGGGTTTTTCTTAGAGGCGCATGTCAAATTGAGGCCGGTCGATTTTGCAACGGATGGTCTCTATCTCTGTGGAATGGCCCACTATCCGAAATCGATCAATGAAACCATTGCTCAAGCAGAAGCTGCTTCAGCCCGGGCGGCCACTATCCTTTCTCAAGAAACGCTTCAGGTCGGCGGGGTGGTCGCGGTGGTGGAGGGCGAGCGGTGTGCGGCCTGTTTGACGTGTGTGAGGGTATGTCCCTATGAAGTGCCGGTGATCAATGCGAAGGGCGAGGCGGAGATTGACTTGGCCAAGTGCAAGGGCTGTGGCAGTTGTGTGGCCGAGTGCCCGGCCAGGGCCATTGAGCTGATGCACTTCAGGGATTCCCAACTGTGGGCCAAGTGCGAAGCCTTGGTGATAAGTTCGGAGTTCGGAGCATAGAGTTCGGAGTCTTAATGCAAACACATTTACTAAAGTGTTATTGCGAGGAGTGAAACGACGAAGCCCTGTCCTGAGCGGAGCGAAGGAACTCTTGAGATTGCCACGGACTTCGCCCTCGCAACGACTTCGTCGGATTGCCACGCTCTCCCGCTAAGGCGGGATCGCTCGCAATGACGATGTAAAGGGATTTGATACGTTCGTATTAATCTCCGAACTCCGAACTCATCACTCCGAACTGATAGGAGAGGCGATGGAGGCAGTTCAGGAATCACGAGTCACGAGTCACGAATCACGAGTAACGTCATTTGAGCCTGAGGTCTTGGCCTTTTGTTGTGAGCATTGAGCCTACAGTGCGGCGGACCTGGCAGGTTCGATGAGGCTCAACTATCCTACGAATGTGAAGATCGTGAAGGTTCCCTGCACCGGGAGAGTGGATACCCTTATGATTCTTCGCGCCTTTGAGGCGGGAGTGGATGGGGTTTACCTGGCAGGGTGCTTGGAAGGAGAGTGCCACTTCTTGAGAGGGAATCTAAGGGCCAAGAAGAGAGTTCAGTATGTGAAGGGATTATTGGATGAGGTGGGATTAGGAGGGGCTCGCTTGGAGATGTACAACATGAGTTCAGCACAAGGTCAGCGCTTTGCTGAGGTGGCCCGTGAGATGACCGAGAAGGTAAGAGCTTTGGGGCCGAGCCCAGCTAAGAAGAAGCTGAAGGCCTTTTAGCTCAAAGCTCAAAGGGGTTAGCTTTGAGCATTCAGCTTTCAACTTTGAGCTTAAATTATTGGAGGTTAGAATGATCGTAGCGAATCGTAAGACTTTAGAAGAGATCCTCAACATGCTCAAGCCCTACAAGAAGGTACTGCTATTGGGTTGTAATGAGTGTGTGACGGTGTGTGCTGCCGGGGGCGAGAGAGAGGTGGGGGTGTTGGCCTCGGAACTGAGGCTCTCCCGAGCCAAGGATGGCCAGGAGATCGAGATTCGGGAGCAGACGTTGGAGCGTCAGTGCGATCATGAATACATTGATCAGATTCGACCTTTTGTGGGGGACTATGAAGTGATCCTCTCGATGGCCTGTGGGGCGGGGATTCAGTATGTGGCAGAGAGATATCGGACAAAAATCGTTCTTCCTGCGGTCAATACGACGTTTCTTGGGGTGACGTTGGAACAGGGGGTATGGAGTGAGCGGTGTCAGGGGTGTGGGGAGTGTATCTTGCATATGACGGGGGGGATTTGTCCGGTGGCCCGGTGTGCGAAAAGTCTGCTCAATGGGCCTTGTGGGGGGTCTTCGAATGGGAAGTGTGAGGTGGACAAGGATCTGGATTGTGCTTGGCAGTTGATCATAGACAGACTAAAGGAACTCAATCAGATGGATCGATATGAGGAGATCATCCCGATCAAGGATTGGACGACCTCCCGGGATGGGGGACCTCGCAAAAGGGTGAGAGAAGACTTGAGATTATAAGTTATGAGTTCGGAGTTCAGAGTTCGGAGTATGTATTTAGTAATTTAGCAACTGAGTTCGGGGTTCGGAGACTCCGAACTACACTTCTCCGAACTAAATTACTAACCAATCTCCGAACCCCGAACTAAATTACTCCGAACTATCTTTAAAAGGGTAAAAGCAGTGAAAACCAAGTCAAACATTGAACGGATATTAGAAAGTGGTGGTTTTGTGGTGACCTCGGAGTGTGGGCCGCCGAGGGGAGCGGATGCGGAGGTGATCAGGAAGAAGGGGAATCTTCTCAAAGGGGTGGTGGATGCGGTCAATGTCACCGACAATCAGACCTCGGTGGTGAGAATGAGCTCCTTTTCTTCGTGTATCATCCTCAAAGAGATGGGGTTTGATCCTATTTTGCAGATGGTCTGTCGGGATCGGAACCGGATAGCGATTCAGAGTGACATTCTGGGGGCAGCAGCCTTGGGGATCAATAACATTCTCTGTCTATCAGGGGATCATCAGAAATTTGGGGATCATCCGAGAGCAAAGAATGTCTTTGATATAGACTCTATCCAGTTAATCAATACTGTCAAAACGTTGAGAGATGACGGGAAGTTCTTGGGGGGTGAGGAAGTCAAGGGGAAGCCCATACTCTTCATTGGGGCGGCAGAGAATCCCTTTGCGGATCCTTTTGAGATACGGGCAGCGAGGCTGGGGAAGAAAGTGAAGGCTGGATGTGAATTTATTCAGACACAATGTATCTACAACATGGAGAGATTTGCCAAGTGGATGGAGATGGTGAGGGACAGGGGGCTTCATGAGAGGTGTGGGATCCTTGCGGGGGTAACCCCCTTCAAGTCGGTGGGGATGGCGAAATATATGAAGAATTCGGTGCCTGGGATGGATGTGCCGGATGGGATGATCGAGAGGATGAAGGGGGTGCCGAAGGAGAAGCAGTCTGAGGAGGGGATCAAGATTTGTGTGGAGACGATTCAGCAACTGAGGGAGATACCTGGGGTGCGTGGGATTCATATCATGGCGATAGAGTGGGAAGAGAAGGTCTCGGAGATTGCTAAAGCGGCAGGCCTACTACCCAGACCCAATCCGAATGCTTGATTGCGGAATGCGGATTGCGGAATTTAGAGAATAGAACCCTTATTTCTTTCTCCCTTTAGCAAAGGGGGATGAAAGGGGGATTTGCTAATCACGATAAAAAAGGAGGGGGAAGAAGATGGCAAAGAAGATTTTGATCGTTGATGATGATCCGGATTTGGTGGAAGCAGTAACCATGATTTTAGAATCTAAGAAATACGAGGTGGCGGCTGCTTATGGTGGGATCGAGGGTCTTCAAAAGGCCAAGACCGAAAACCCGGATCTCATCGTCCTTGATGTGATGATGCCGGACAAAGATGGGTATGCCGTATGCAAGGAATTGAAAGCTGATCCCAAGCTGGGCAAGATCCCGATCCTTCTTCTGACGGCAGTGGTTTCCAAGATTTCTACAACCCGTTACACACAACAGATGGGACTCGAAACCGAAGCGGACGATTACATTGACAAGCCCGTCGAACCGGAAGTATTGGTGAAGCGGATCGAAGCCCTCCTCGCTAAATAGCGGCGAGAGATCAGCAGCGTTCCGACATTATCGGAACGGGTTTTGTTCGCCCTCAGTAAATGAGGGCGCTACAAATAGGGTTGGGATGTCAAATCAGATTAACATCCTTGTCATTGACGATGAGCAGATCATGAGGGATGGCTGTTCACGCATCCTCTCAAGAGACGGATGGTCTGTCATTTGCGCTGAGAACGGGGGCCAGGGATTGGAGGAGATTAAGAGCCGTCCGGAGAAGATGGACGTGATCCTCCTCGATCTGATGATGCCTGGCATGAGCGGAATGGAAGTGTTAGATCACATCCGAACTTTCGACCCGAATCTTCTCGTCATCGTCATTACGGGTTATGCCACGGTGGAATCAGCCGTGGAGGCAATGAAAAAGGGAGCCTACGATTTTATCCCCAAACCTTTCACCCCAGACCAGCTCCGCATTGTTGTCAGAAGGGCGTTGGAGAGGAGAACCCTCCAGAAAGAAACGGAGTTTCTGCGAAAAGAACGGGAGAAATCCCTTCGGGATATTGCCACCGAAAAGTCTAAGATCAAAACCATCATCAATTGCATGGGCGATGGTGTCTTGGTATGCGATCGGGACAGTTGCATCGTCCTCTCCAATCCAGCGGCAAGCCGGATGCTGATGGCCCCCGAGACTTGCCTGCTGGGAAACTTCCTCAACCAGTGTAACCTCCCGTCTGAGTTGTCCAAGATCATGGAAGAAAGTCTTCAGGCAAAGGACATGAGCTATACTTCTGTTTCACAGGAATTGAGCGTCGGCGAATCTGGAGAAATCTTTCTCCGCGCCCATACGGCCCTTGTGCGAAACGATATTGGTGAGACCATGGGTTCTGTCACCGTGCTCCAGGACATCAGCCATCTTAAAGAACTCGATAAGATGAAATCAGAGTTCATCGCCATGGTCACCCACGAGCTTCGGGCCCCTATCGCTGCTGTCGAACAGCAGTTGACCGTCATCCTGAGCAAAATGGCCGGTGACGTGACGGAAAAACAGGAACAACTTCTTTCCCGTGCAAAACAGAGAACAAGAGGTCTTCTCGACCTGATCAAAGATCTCTTGGATCTTTCCAAAATCGAAGCGGGAAAGATGGTCCAATACAAAGAGCCCCTTCTCCTCCAAGAGGTGATCCAAAGAGTGGTGGATTTGATGAGGGCCGAGGCTGAAAACAAAAAGCTTGATCTTCAATTCTCCACCCCTCCCAAGGTTTCTTTAGTCAATGCAGATCGAAATAGTATGGAGGGAATTTTCACCAATCTCATCTCCAATGCCATCAAATATACCCCTGAGGGAGGAAAGGTTTGGGTCACTCTCGGTGAAGAGGGTGGATTTGTGAAAGCCACCGTCTCTGACACAGGCATTGGCATTAAAAAAGGAGATCTCTCCAGAATCTTTGATAAATTTTACCGAGTGAAGACCACAGAGACTCGGCAGATCGTCGGGACTGGCCTCGGACTTTCTATTGTCAAGAGCATCGTGGATGCCCATCTCGGATCTATCTCCGTTGAAAGCGAGGAGGGAAATGGAACCACCTTCACCGTCCTCCTGCCCAAAGAGT
>Ga0214474_1001391_pt1 | contig 11183 bp, 7 predicted proteins | sample RVTome_2_FD_187335 | JGI IMG/M metagenome (GOLD analysis project Ga0214474, IMG submission 187335) | Soil microbial communities from uranium-contaminated site in the Upper Colorado River Basin, Wyoming, United States - RVT95D214 HiSeq ...
TGGATGGGCGAGCAGGGAACATTGAAGAAATTCTCCTGCAGCTACCGTGCCATGGACTGGCCGCGCAAGATGGCGACAACGGCTACACCCGAGGATGGCGAGACCTGGCACTGTAAGGGGAAGGTGACCAAAAAATACGACGAGGGCGGTCAGCATTACGTGGACTGCGATATCTGGATTGAGAACGGCAAGGGCGAGGTGACGACCCCGGGCACGGCTACCGTTATACTGCCCGGCCGGGGTTAGTTTTTTAACACGTCTAAAATAAAACTAAAAGGAGTTTGAAAAATGGGCGATAGACTGAAAGGCAAAGTAGCTGTGGTGACGGGCGCCGGCGGCGGCATCGGCCGGGGTGAATCTCTGGCGCTGGCATCCGAGGGCGCCAGGGTAGTAGTCAATGACCTGGGAGGAACTGTTGCCGGTACCGGCTCTTCCGCGTCGGCAGCGGATAAGGTGGTAGCCGAAATCAAGCAGAAGGGTGGGGAAGCCGTAGCCAATTACGACTCGGTGACCACGCTGGCCGGCGGCGAGAATATTATTAAGACCGCCGTGGACAGTTTCGGCAAGCTCGACATACTGGTCAACAACGCCGGCATTCTCCGCGACAAGATGGTGTATAACATGACCGAGGAAGAGTGGGACCTGGTGATGAAGGTGCATCTCTACGGGCACTTTTTCACCACCAAGTTCGCCTGTGCTCTCTTCCGCGAGCAGAAGAGCGGGCGCATAATAAATACCTCTTCCGTTGCCGGACTGGGGATGACCTTCGGGCAGGCGAATTACGGAGCCGCCAAAGAGGGCATTGTCGGCTTGACCCGGCAGGTTGCCAGGGACATGGGCAGGTACGGAGTGACCTGCAACGCCATCCGGCCCAATGCCGGCACCAGGATGACGTTGAGCGATGAGCTGAAAGCCGCCTGGAAAAAGGCGGGCAGGGAAGCTGCCATCGCCATGATGGAGAAGATGGACCCCAACGATATTGCGCCGCTGGTTGTGTGGCTGGCATCCGACGATGCCGCCAACGTGAACGGTCGGACATTCTATGTTCAGACGGGTACGGTAGCGCTGTTTTCAGAGCCGGTGCAGGAAAAGGCGCTGGTCAAGCTCGGCGGCTGGACGATAGACGAGCTGTTCGACTTCATGCCCGGCACGCTGGCAGCAGGACTGGTAAACCCGGCGCCGCCGAAAGTAGATTAAAAGTTAAAAGTCAAAAATAGATTCTGGATTGTAGGTTTCACCCTCACCCTGACCCTCTCCCGTCAAGGGAGAGGAGAAGAAATTGTAGGGACAGACCTTCAGGTCTGTTCGCCTGTCCATCTCGGACAGGTCTAAAGACCTGTCCCTACATTGGTGTCTCTGTTCCAATAATCCTGGGTCTGTTTCATTACGGTAACCGTGGGGTCCAAGAATACTTCCCTGACCACTGTCCTCAATCCCTCGTGTGAGGCGATGTAGGCAGCGGCAGGCGGGCTGACCTGGTAATAGAACTTGACAAGGGCTGTGCCTGCCTCGCTTTGCATCAGTACCCTGTCTCTAAATGCCCGCAGGGTGTCCAGCTCTTCAGCGGTGGGGCTGCCGTAAGCTGCTGTGGCGATGAAGCACTGCGGGATGGTTATGTGTATTTCGGGGAGACCTCCAGAGTCATCTGTGTCTTCTCCGATAATCTTAATTTTCTTGGAATAGGCATCCTGTCCGCCTTTGCCGTCATCTACCATCAGGCGCATGAGGTGTCCGCCGGCCTGTGGTTTTTTCCATCTCCAATTTGCTGAGTCTGTATATTCGTCCAGTAGCTGCCCGTCAAGATACCAGTCGAATCCAAGCGTGTCTCCATCGGCATCGGTTGACTGGCTGACTATCTTGATGTTATCGCCGGCTTCGGGTTGCGGTGGTTCGATGACGAAATATGCCTTCGGTGGAGTGTTAACTCCCGGTACAGGACCCGGGGTTGGTTGGGGTTGAGGTTGTGCCTGGGTTACGTTGACCTGATTCTGTGTGGATGCCGTACCGCCATTGCCATCGTTTACAGAAAGATTGATGGTATGTATTCCGGCAGTCGGGTTTGCCCAGACGCAGTATGCCATATTGTTGCATTCGTTTGCCTGGGCTCCATCGCGGAACCATGAGTATGTCAAAGAGTCGCCATCGGGGTCGGTAGATGTGCTGGAGGCTATGATGGTATCGCTCGTTGTCGGTGCCTGCGGCGTTATGGAGAAGGAAGCGATGGGAATCCGGTTAGTTCCCGGCGTAGGGGCTGGTGGAATGGGTTGGGGTTGCGGTGCCTGCGATACTAAAATCTGCAGCTGGTAAGAACCTGTGCCTCCCTTACCATCGTCTACCAGCAGACCGATGGTGTGTGTGCCTACTGCCAGGTATTGCCATGTGATATAAGGCACCGTGTACTGGCGGGCAATTGCACCATCAAGCGACCACGTATATGACAGGGCGTCGCCATCGGGGTCAGTCGATGTGCTGGAGGCTATGACTGTATCACTGGTTGTGGGCGATTGTGGAATTATGTAGAAGGAAGCCGTGGGTGGACGGTTGACGGATATTACAGGACCAGTGTCCGGTTCAATTAAGTCGCCGTCCCAGTCACCGTTCCAGCCGTCGCAAGAGCCGTATCTCCAGTCGCCGGCGAATGCCATCTGGTTTTTTGACATAGCGAATTCGAAAGTACCGGCGTCATCTGGTTCGGAGTAGGAGGGAGATTTAGACCACGTGCCGGTAAGTGTATTACCGGAAACGTTGCCCTCTATTTCGCCATCGTTATACTCGTACGTGCCGGTTACATGATTACTGCTCTGGAAAAGCTGCATCTCGCCCCAATCCGTATTCCAGGTATCGCCCCAGTCGAGTTCGCCAATTGGTGTAACTGGTTGCGGTGTGCTCGTTTTGGTACCTGTCCAGCCATACCAGGAACTTGAAGTACCGTATCTCCAGTGACCGGTAAAGGACTGTCCGTCGGTAGACAGGGTAAACTCCGCGTCTCCGGCGTCTTTGGGTGGAGCGTAAGAAGGATATTCGGACCACCAGCCGCTAAACATGTTACCTGTTACGGTACCGGATATTCTCCCGCTGTCATGTGCGTAGCTGCCTGTCACCTGGTTGCCGCTCTGAGACAGCGTCATCTGGCCCTCGCTTGTCTTCCATGTTCCGCTCCAGCCGCCGGTTGGGGTTACCGGTGTCGGAGTAGGCGCAGGTTGTTCACCCCTGTTTCCCCTGATATCGCCATCCCAATCGCAGGAGCCGAATCTCCACTGCCCGTCGAGCGATTTACAGTCAGGGGATAGTGTAAATATGAAGTCGCCGGCATAAAGCGGGGGCTGGTGCGATGGCGCTTCGCTCCAGGTGCCGGTAGCCGTAGTGCCGTCAACGGTGCCCTGGAGCTGGCCGCCCTCGTAGTCGTAAGTACCTGTCAGAGTATTGCCAACCTGGAGAAGGTTCATGTCTCCCCATTCGGTATCCCATTTCCCTGTAAACTGGCAACCGGCATCTTGCGTGCCAGGCTGGGGTTCAGGTGTGGGAGTTGGTGTAGGACCAGGAATAGGAATAGGAATAGGAATAGGAGGAGGAGGAGGTGGAGGTGGTGGTGGCGGTGGTTGAGGAGTAGGCGTTGGTGGGGGTGTATAGCTGGATTTTACACCGGTAACTACGAAGCGCGGGTCCCAGTCCCAGTGATATTGGCCTTTGAAAATGCCGTTGAAACTTATTCCTGAGGGGTCAAGAGTAAGCTGAACCTCTCCGGATATGTGCGGAGATGCAATATACATATTTTGGCTAGAATCCCAAATTGGCGGTAAGTCAGGAGCCGACCATGTTCCAGTCAACGAGTTGCCTGATACGGTGCCGTTCAGGCTCCAGCCGTAGTAATCGGAGGTGCCGATTACCGTGCTTCCCGATTGGGACAGTATCATATTGAACTGATGGGTATTGATTTCACCGTATTCCATTATAGTCCAGCTGGTTTGCCAGACACCGCCCCATGCCGTCTCAGGGCGGCTACCGTTAGCAAAAGCAGGAGCGGGTGGTGTGCTGAAGCTGATTATCGAGAACAGCAGGGCTAAAACTCCAAGGGCATACATTATCCTGTTAAACATGCCGCCTCCTTGTAATTGGTATGTTACGTGTGAAAAGTGTGATAACTTGCCTATTTGAGAGCGGCTTATTATAGCATTATATTCATTTCGAAGTAAATCTGTAACGATGCGCTTCGACTGCCGGTAGTTTCGCATGCCGCTAAACATGCAAGCTGTTGACAGGCTGAACTCGTTGTGCTACTATCTCATTTCGTGAGTTTAGAAATGCATACTCAGGCTCGCACTTTCAGCTTCTTTTTCTTTTTTGCCTTCATCTTTACCATGCCTGCCGGCGAGCCTGGGAGGGAATTAACCTAAACGAGAAGAGCAGGACAAGCAGCAAACCGAAAGTAAAAAACCTCCCCAGGCGGGAGGTTTTTTTGTTAAGGTAAAAAAGTGATTGATATTATAATAAAGTTAGCGGAGCAAAAAGGACATAGTTCAACGCAATGGCGGAGTCGTATATTGTCATTGTGAGGCGTTCCGAGTGCAACGATGGAACAGCCGTGGCAATCTCGGTTTGTAGGGGGTGAGATTGCTTCGCTTCGCTCGCAATGACATATAGGAATTGCTGGAGGCTTTTGGTATAAGTTAAGGTAAAAAATATGGTAGCCAGAGAGACAATCCCACAGCTTATTAAGAGCAACTGCGAAAACTGGGGGCAGAGAACCGCCGTGTCCAGAAAGCGCCGCGGCATCTGGCGCAGTTATAGCTGGGAAGAATACTATGAAAATGTGAAATATTTTTCCCTGGGACTGATAAGCCTCGGCTTCGAGCCCGGGGATGTGGTCTGCATCATCGGAGATAATGAGCCTGAATGGTTCTGGGGAGAGTTTGCCGCTCAAGCTGCCGGAGGTATCGCCACCGGCATTTTCGTTGACGCTATACCCTCCGAGGTGAAATATGTCGCCGCTCACTCGGGCGCCAGATTCGCCATAGTCAATGACCAGGAACAGACCGATAAATTCCTGGAGGTTAGAGGCGAACTGCCTTCACTGAAGAAGGTGATTTACTGGGACCCGAAGGGCTTAAAGAACTACGATGACCCTCTACTTATCAGCTTCGCGGACGTGATAGAGGGGGGCAAAAAATATGAGAAAAAGCATCCGAAATTATTCGACCAGAACGTGGAGAAGGGTACGGGTGGTGACATTGCCTTTATTTACTACACTTCAGGGACCACCGGTTTGCCCAAAGGAGCGGTGCTTACCCATAGAGCCCTGATAACTACCGCTGAAGGGTTTGTCAGTCGCTTTCCGCTAACGGGAAACGATGATTTGGTTTCCAACTTCCCGCCAGCCTGGGTGGGCGATAGCTTTTTCGCCACTATACCCCATTTGCTCACCGGAGCCAAGCTTAATTTCCCCGAGGAACCGGAGACAATCGCTGAAGATACCAGGGAAGTCGGCCCCGACTTTGTCATATACGGTCCGCGCCAGTGGGAGAGCCTGGTAAGCGAGATTCAGGTGAAAATGACCGATGCCAACCCCATAAAGCGATTCTTCTACAGGCTGTTCATGCCTGTAGGCTATAAGATTGCCGACCTGAGCTTTGAGGGTAAAACGCCTGGTTTGTTGTGGCGGGTGCTTCATGGTATTGCTCACGCATTTCTATTCCGGCCGCTCAAAGACAAGCTGGGGTTGAGCAAAGTCAGGATGGCCGTTACCGGAAGCTCCGTGCTGAGCCTGGATACATTCCGCCTCATACATGCCATAGGCATTGAGCTCAGGCAAAACTATGCCAGCACCGAAGCCGGTTTTATCTCTTCGCATGGGAAAGGGGAGATTGATTTCCAGAGTGTGGGCAGGCCGGCATCCGGTGTGGAATTGAGGTTGACCGACGAGGGAGAGCTGCTGGTTAGAAGCGATTGCCTCTTCAAAGAGTACCATAAAGACCCGGAGAAGACAGCGGCTGTAGTGGTAAATGGGTGGTGTCGTACCGGTGATGCTGTCAACATCAATGATGAGGGGCACTTAATATTCATGGACCGCTTGGAACACATGGGAGAGCTGGCTTCCGGTACCAGGTATGCACCGCAGTACATCGAGGGCAGGCTCAGGTTTAGTCCGTATATTAAGGATGCTATGGTTGTTGGTGGTAAGGATAGAGAGTTCGTCTGTGCCATGGTGAATATGGATTTCGCTATGGTGGGCAAGTGGGCTGAGCGCAATGGTATTCCATACACCACCTTCGTTGACCTGTCTCAGAAAAAAGAAGTTGCCGATCTGGTGCAGAAGGACTTAATTCGTGTAAACAGCTATCTGCCAGAAGCTTCCAGGGTTAAAAATTTCGTCCTGCTGCACAAGGAGTTCGACCCTGATGAATCTGAGCTTACCCGAACCAGAAAACTGAGAAGGGACTTTATGGAGCAACGGTATAAGGATTTAATCGACGCCATGTACAGCGATAAAGATAGCGTTATTGTCGAGGCGCTGATAACATACAGGGACGGTAGAAAAGGTGCGGTGAGCACAGCTATCAAGGTCAGGCAGGTGAATTAAATGGCTGAACTGCTGCAATACACGATTACCGGCATAGCCGTGGGCATGGTTTATGCTCTTATTGCTCTGGGTTTTGCCTTAATCTGGAAGTCCAGCAGTGTGGCTAATCTGGCTTTAGGACAGCTGGTGTTGATTTCCTCCTGGTTCACCTACGGTATGCTGGTACAGGCAAAGATGCCTTACTGGATTGGCTTCCCGCTGACTATACTCTTCGCCATCTTCCTCGGCTGGGTAATTGAGCGATTTACTTTGCGTCCATTGATTGCCCAACCTATACTGTCTCTAATCACGGTGACGCTGGGTGTGGCTTACTTCCTTGAAGGTGTGGTGACCTTTATCTGGCCCATGAGCGTGGCCGCTTTACCTCGCCTTTTCCCTCGGACTCCTATTCACATCGGCCCGGCGATGGTCTCTCAGGAATATGTCTGGGCGGCAGGAATATCACTGCTACTCTTCGGCCTGTTATCCTTGTTCTTCAAGTATCACAAGATGGGCATTGCCATGAGGGCGACTGCCGATGACCAGCTGGCGGTTCAAGCCTGTGCTATTCCGGTGACCAGTGTATTTTCAATGTCATGGATTTTCGCCTGTATAGTGGCAGCTATCGGTGGCGTTCTTGTCTCCAGCATCGGCGGTGTTACCTACGGCCTGGTTGAGACCGGGTTGAAATCGTTCTCGGTGGTGATACTCGGCGGCCTGGATTCTTTCATCGGCTGTATGGTAGCCGGGCCTATAATAGGGCTGTGCGAGAACCTCGGTGGCGGCTATCTCACCCCGCTGATTGGCCCTGGAATTAAAGACATTATCCCATTCATTATCATAATAATCGTCATGATTGTTAAACCTTACGGATTATTTGGGGAGACGCGAATAGAGAGGATATAAGGGAATGGATTTACCCTGCGGTACCCGTAATTATGATTATGCCCGAGACATGGCTGTCTTGCGCACCAAGACGCACTGGGCGATTTTTATTGCTTTTCTGGTTCTCCTGTTTACTTTTCCGCGCTATTTAAGTAATTCCTCGCTGGGCGTATGCAACTTAATCGGCATTACCATAATCGCTATCACAGGTTTGAACATACTTACCGGCTACTGCGGGCAGCTATCCATTGGCCATGCCGGCTTTATGGCTGTGGGTGCTTATACCACAGGCATACTGACCGGCAAACTTGGCATGCCGTTCCTGGCAGGGCTTATCTGCTCCGGCTTCAGTGCCGGGCTGATAGGGCTGATTTTCGGGCTGCCTTCTGTGCGAGTCAGGGGTTTCTACCTGGCAATTACCACTATTGCGGCTCAGTTTATCATCATCTGGGTTATCAATCACTGGTCACTGACCGGCGGCTTTGTTGGTATGAGCGTGCCACGCGCCTCAATAGGCGGTTTCACATTCAGGAGCGAAGCCAGCCAGTTTTACCTGATAATGATAATCACAGCAATCTGCATATTATTTGCCAAGAACCTTGCCAGGGGCAGGGTAGGCAGAGCCTTTATTGCTGTAAGAGATAATGACCTGGCTGCGGAAGTCATGGGTATTAATCTGACCTACTACAAACTTCTGGCTTTCTTCATCGGTTGTTTTCTGGCTGGAATCGCCGGTGCCCTGTTCGCCCACTGGACCGGATTTTTGAACGCCGAGAACTTTACCCTCACCGATTCCATATTGTACATAGGTATGATAATTATCGGTGGACTTGGAACAACAATCGGTCCTATCCTGGGTGCGGTGCTTATTCGTCTGCTGCAGTGGATCATAATGTATATTTCTCCGTCTCTGGAGACGGCTTTTCCTGCAATACCGGCTGGCTTTACCAGCGGCATAGCGCCGATGGTCTTTGGGCTGGTAATTATTTTGTTTTTGATACTCGAGCCGCGGGGGCTAGCACACCGCTGGACGTTATTCAAGGCCGCCTATCGTCTGTGGCCATTTTCGTATTAAATGAGGAGGTATAGATGATGTAGTGTTTGGAAATAGTCTTAAATGGTCAAAAAATCTTAAAGGAGGAAACAAATGACAAGAAAAACACTGATAGTAACTGGGATTTTATGTATGGCATTGGTAGTTATATTACTGCCATTTGCCGGTGCCTGCGCTCCTAAAGCTCAACCGGGGCAGGTGTTGAAGGTGGGCATGATGAACCCTACCACCGGCCCAGCGGCTGAAAAGGGAAGCGTGATGACTCATGCCAATCTTGATGCCATCAAGTACATTAATGACGAGCTCGGCGGTGCCGGAGGATACAAGATCGAAGTGTTGTCTTTAGACAGCACCTACGATGCCACCAAAGCGGTTACCATCGTTAAGACATTTATGGATGATGGCTGCTTGTTGTTCACCACCGCGTCATCCAAAGAGATGTCGGCAGCCATGACATCGGCTAACGAGTCTGGATTTCCCGGTATCTCTTGCTTTAGCTCACCCTCACTTTATCGTCCACCGCAGCACATCTATGGGCAAACGCCTGACTATGGCGATGATGCTTTAGCCTTTGCCAACTTCTATATGAAGAATATCTGGAAGGGAGAAGGCAAGCCGAAGTTCGCCCTGCATTTGCTCAACAATCCTACTGGTTACGGAGCCCGGGACGCCTTTAAGGCTAAGGCTGACGAACTGGGAATTGAGATTGTCTCTACCGATGAGCATGCTGCCACCACTACTTCTGAGGTCGATTCACTGACCCGCATTAAAGGGGAAAAACCCGATGTGTTATATATCTCCAGCACGCCGGCACCCACTGCCATCATTATCAAGAACGCCAAAGACCTTGGTATGTATCCGGGTATAACCATCGGCTGCTGCCACGCCGGTTTGACGAAAAAGCTTATTGACTTAGCCGGTGCTGACGTTGTTGAAGGCGTTTATGGTGCGTTCCCTACTGTACTGTGGGGAGAGGATGTGCCGGGCATGGCTAAAATGGTAGAGTATTGCCAGAAGCTGCACCCAGACGATGTTGGCAACGGTGACTACATTACCTCCTGGGCACAAAGCCTGATAGTTGCCAAGATTCTTGAGCAGGCGGTAAAAAATGTCGGCTATGATGCCCTGGCAAAGGGTGATATGTCGTCATGGCAAGCTGTGGAGACTAAGGGTATACAGAAGCTGAACAACTATGATGTCGGCGGCCTTCACGGACCTGTAAGTTATACCGTGGGGGACAACAGGCTTGATAAGTCCAATCGGGTTTACAGGATAGTAGACGGTAAAATAGCCGAGCCAAGCGCATGGGTTGAAGCACCCCTGGTAAAGTACGAAGAGTACGATTGGTTTGGTAAGTAAAAGTCATTGATTGAATTAGGGTCTCCCCCTCTTCGGGGGGGGCCCTATAGAGAATAGATTCAACATGCTTAGATTGAACAGCATCGAAGTCGCCTATCTGAACGTGATAAGGGTATTACACGGTATCTCCATGTCAGTGGATGACTGCTCCGTGGTTGCTTTACTTGGAGCCAACGGTGCCGGCAAGACCACCACGCTCAAGGCGATATCTGGCCTGCTCAGTGTTGAGGAGGGGGAGGTTGTTGACGGCAACATTGAGTGGGACGGCCAGAGAATCGATAAAAAGAGTGCTGTGGAGATAGGCAAGCTGGGAATTGTCCAGGCATTGGAAGGACGGCGTGTCTTTGGGCATTTGACCACGGAGGAGAACCTGCTGGTGGGCGCTCATAACCGCAATAACCGCCATGACATCAGAGAAGACCTGGACATGGTTTATGATTATTTCCCCCGGCTCAAGAATTTGCGGCATAACATCGCTGGCTATCTTTCCGGCGGTGAGCAGCAGATGCTGGTTATCGGTAGAGCTATGATGTCGGCTCCTAAGCTTATGATGCTCGATGAGCCGTCGCTGGGACTGGCGCCGATGCTGGTTGAAGAGATTTACGACATCATACAGCGATTCAATGCTGAGAGAAAAATATCCATTCTGCTAGTGGAGCAGAATGTCCGAATTGCCCTCAATATTGCCCATTACGGCTATGTGATGGAAAACGGGCGGGTTGTCCTCGATGGCAGTGCCGATTTTCTTAGAAATAACGAGGACGTGAAAGAGTTTTACATGGGATTATCGGCAGTCGGCGCTAAGAAGAGCTACCGCTCGGTCAAGCACTATAAGCGACGCAAACGATGGCTTTAAACCAAAGTCAAAAATCAAAAGCCAAAATGCAAAGGTGCAAGTGAAAAGCCAAAAATTATCCCTGCCCCTTCAGGGTTAGGATGCTTTTGGCGAGAATCTTAGCGAGTTCGGTTGCCTCTCTTAAAAGCTTATCAGTTGACTCCATTTCAGCTTTGCCTGAATCACGCAGAAGACTTAACCAAAACTTTGTCTCATTGGTTGATTTCAAGGCATGTGCAAAGAAATTAGCATAATCCTTCCTTGAAGTAGCGCCTTGAGCCTCAACCACATTGGCTCCAATGCTGGTTGCGCTCCTCAACAACTGCGCACCTACAACACTTGAAACTTGCCCTTTGGGCAGTTGCTCGATGAAGGCAATAATGTCCAGCGCAAATTTATAGACTCGCTCTTTAAATTCATTTTTGAATTTTGCTTTGCCATTTTGCATTTTGGTTTTTAACTTTTGACCTCTTCTTTTCCAAGGTATGCCGATA
>Ga0214474_1001392_pt1 | contig 11169 bp, 5 predicted proteins | sample RVTome_2_FD_187335 | JGI IMG/M metagenome (GOLD analysis project Ga0214474, IMG submission 187335) | Soil microbial communities from uranium-contaminated site in the Upper Colorado River Basin, Wyoming, United States - RVT95D214 HiSeq ...
GGTCCCTACTCTCCGGGAGAGGGAGATGGCACGCTTTTTGCTTTTTATGGGGGCGGATAGGAGGCCAAGATGAAAAAATTAGGGGCTTTCGCAATCGGAATCCTCGTCGTATTCCCCCTGGCGATCCTGGCCCAGGATGAAGGGTATTATGACCGCAGCTACGCCAGGATGAGCTATGTCAAGGGGGACGTATCCGTCCAGAGGGCCTCGGACCAGGGATTCGAGCAGGGCGAAGTCAACCTCCCCCTTGTCCAGGGCGACAAGCTGGGAACCCGGGACGGCCGGGCCGAGATCCAGTTCGGGAAATCGAACTACCTCCGGATTGACGCCAATACCCAGCTCGATTTCAATCGCTTGCCCCAGCGCGACGGCGATGCGACCAGTCTTCACCTTCTGGCCGGCCGTATCTACCTTCGGGTCGCGTTTTTGGACCGGGAGAAGGCCTTCGAGATCCACACCCCGGACGGGTCGTTCTACGTCCTCGATCAGGGTCTCTACCGGTTCGAAGTCAGCCAGAGCCGGGAAACCGAGGTCTTCGTCCTCGACGGCTCCCTCGAAGCGGCCGGTCAAGAGGGCTCGGTCCAAGTCGGCCGCAACGAGCGGTTGACGGCCGTCAACGGCGACCTCCGATCGCCCAGCAGCGACTATATCGTGACTCGGGATGATTTCGCCGAATGGAACGCCGACCGGGACGAACTCCACAAGCCCCGGGCTTCGACCCGCTATCTCCCCGAGGAGATTAATGAGTACCAGGATGAGCTCGATGCCAACGGACACTGGACCTACGAGCGGCCTTACGGTTACGTCTGGGTCCCCTATATCTCAGATTCCGACTGGAGGCCCTACTATAACGGCCGCTGGGTCTGGTACCCGATCATCGGCTGGACTTGGGTTTCCTACGAGTCTTGGGGCTGGTGCGCCTACCACTACGGCCGCTGGCACTGGAGGCTCGGCCTTGGCTGGTATTGGATCCCGACCCACCATTGGGGTCCGGCCTGGGTTCATTGGTGGTCGGATTATAATTACTACGGCTGGTGCCCGCTCGGCTGGCATAACTCGCCGATCGTCGTCATCAACAACTACTTCTACGACCGCTATGATCATCGCGACTACCCGTTGAATTCCCGGGCCCTGACCGTCGTCCATCGCAACCAGCTCCAGTCGCGCCAGATCGCTCGTGACGCGCTGAGCTCCGACCGGATCAAGCTCGTGAACAAGGTTTCGCTCCGGGCCCAGCAGCCCGACATCAAGCCCATCGTCAACCGGGCGAGCCTGGACCAGCGCATCGGGGAGAAGATCCTTTCGCGCCAGGACATCCGCGGCGTCCGGAAGAGTTTCTCGCCGGGAGGGATCCGGCTGGACCGGCCCCAGCTCGTCAACGACGTCCGGGGCAAAGGAACGGTCGATTCGTTCGACAAGACGGCCATCCGGGAAAGGAGCCTGAATTCGGGCCCGAGGGATATCCGCGATTCCGGCCGGACCGGGACTCCGCGCCTTCTCAACAAAGAAGGTATTAAAAGCTATCCTTCCCGGACTTCTCCCTCTTCCTTGCGATCGGACCTATCCCCGCGGGCCGATGAATCGCGCGAGCCCCGGGCCTCTTCGGACGCCCTCGGCGGCCTCCTGCGGACGTTCCGGAGCCGGATATCCGAATCCGGGACCCGGAGCGGGGAGAGAGATTCGATCGACCGGACATCCCCTCGAACCCGGTCCTATAACGATGGGGAGCGCCGTCCCGAGGTCCGGTCCAACCGCGATTCCGACGGCCCGTCCTATTCGAGGTCATACTCCTCCCCCTCCCGAGAGTCTTCTTCGTCCTCATCGTCGAACCGTCCCAGCTACTCTCCGCGTGCCCGGGAGTCCTCCCCCTCGTCGTCATCGAGCCGTTCCAGTTACTCTCCTAGATCCTCCTCCGGCTCCCGCTCTTATTCCTCCCCCTCGCGGAGCTCGGGATCGTCCTCCCGGTCCGTGTCGTCCGGCCGCATCCATAAGAAATAGGCGGCCGGCTTTTCCATAATCAGGGGGGCGGGAGCGAATGCCCGCCCCCTCAACTTTCTTCTTTACTTTTGGTCCCCGGAATGGTATAAAAAGTATTCCGTTATCCGGCGAGATCATGAACGACGAATTTTAGGGAGGTCAAAGCTATGAGGAAAGGTCGCGCCTCTGGAAAAATAATCCTTATCGGCCTGATGGCGTTGGCCGTTCTGCTGGCCCTCTCGGCCGCCTGCTCCAAAAAGGCGGAGCCGACGGCGGCCGCGGCGGAGCGGATTCCAACCGTCAAGGAAGGCAGCAACGAGTTCCAAGGAGCGGTCAAATTTGCCCTGGGCAAATACGTCTATATTCCGGCCGCTCAGGGTTTCGACATCGTTGTCGCCGGCCAGGTCAATACGGCCGCCCTGATCGGCAAGGAGGCCAAGGTTAAAGGGCTGATCGATTCCAAACGGCCTACCCTCCTGGTCGCCGAGACGATCGAGGTCAAAGAGGGCGGAAGCTACAAGCCCTTCTACAGCCAGAAGGGCGTCCCGAATCTGCAAGATTATCTGGACCCCGCGTCCCGGGACGCCTATGAGGCCCTCAAGGGTCTTGTCCCCAACAAGCCCGAGGGCTGGGAAGGCAAAGCCAAGGTCAAGGTCTACGGCAGGCTGGTTCAGGGCGAGCCGAACCTCATCTCGATGAGCGACGAAAACGGCAAAGAGACGGGTAAGATCGTCGTAGACGCCGTGTCCGAATACACCCAGTACTACATCAAAAAGCTGAGGCTGTTCGACAAGTTCTGGTTTTACCTCAACGCCAAGGAATCCATCGACGCCAAAAGCCGCGTCAAGACCAAGGAACTCTTCCGCGCCGACATCGTTTTCGTCGGCTTATTCTGAGTTTTTTTCCAAGCGCATTCGGGGCGGCTTGACTTTTGCGCAGGCCGCCTTTTTTTTATCTCCCCCCGCCGAGTCCGACTAATGACTCGAGGAGCCGCAGCCCGGCCGGAATGTCCTTCCCCAGATCAAGACGGAGAACGCGCCGTCCGGCCGCTCGCAGAGCCTCGAAATCCCCGATCGCCTGAGAGGCTTTAAGCGTTCCGAAGCTGAGGGATGAGCGGGTTTCTCCGGCCCCGCCGGGGATGGGAACGTCTTCGGCGTCGCCGGCCGTGAGGATGACGAATAGTCCGCGTCCGGCGTCCCCTTTGTGAAGTTGCCCCGTCGAATGGAGATAGCGCGGGCCCCATCCCCAAGTCGAGACCAGTCCCGTCCGCTCCCGGATCGCCCCCGCCAGGCGACGGACCAGGGCTTCGGTCTCGGGCGCCGGGGGCAGAAAGGCGAGCAGTCCTGCGTAGTCGCCCGGCCGGGCGAGTTCGAGGAAACGGCGAAGTCCCGCCTCGAGCCCCGGCGCGGAAGCGTCGCCGTAGAGCGAAATCCCGTTTTCGACCAGCGCGGGGGAGGCTTCAGGCCAGGCGCCCCGATCCTTGAAGGCACGGACCAAATCCCTTGCGATTTTTTTGGACGATTCCACGTCCGGCTGGTCGAAGGGATTGACGCCGAGGACTTGCCCGGCGACGGCCGCGGCCATTTCCCAGAGAAAGAATTGTCCGCCCAGGCCGTATCGGTCCGGGACCGAAAGGACGCAGTGAGGAATGCCTTGGGCGGCGAGGGCCCCGAGTCCGGCGTCCAACCCGGGGTCGTTCTCGAGCTTCAGGACGACGAAGAAGCGGTCGGCGCCGATGGCCTTATCGGCCAGAGGCGTCTCCTCGATGACCGGAAGGATTCCCCGGCCTCCCTTCCCGGTGCTTTCGGCGACGAGCTGCTCGAGCCAGGCGTCGAACGGCCGAATCTCCTCGGAGACGAGGAGGGACAATTTATCCCGGCCTTCCCGGGCCAGGACGGCCAGGAGCGTTCCCAGCAGGACTCCGGGATTGCGCGACGGATCTTCCTCCCGGCAGAGGGCGGCCGCCCGGATTCCTTCATTGAGGAGACGGCGGACATCCAGCCCTTTGAGCGCGGCCGGAAGCATCCCGAACGGCGAGAACACGGAGAAGCGTCCTCCGATCCCCGGATCGCCCGGGATGAAGGCGCGAAAGCGGAGGGCCTGGGCTTCATGCTCGAGCGGCGTCCCGGGATCGGTCAGGGCGACGAAGGAGCGGCCGGCGCCTTCCTCGCCCGCGAGTCCCGAGACGAGGTTGTGGAAATAGCGAAAAAAAGAATTCGTCTCGACCGTCGTCCCCGACTTCGAGGAGACGCAAAAAAGCGTGCGCTCGAAGTCTAGTCGGCGGGCGGCGGCCAGGACGGCGGCCGGGTCGGTGCTGTCGTGGATCGAAAGCTCGCAGGCGCCTTCGCCTGTCGCGAAGACGAGTCCCAGGACCTCGGGCGCCAGGCTCGACCCTCCCATGCCCAGGACGACGGCCTCCCGGTATCCCTCCCTGTGGACGTCCCGGGCCAGCGCTTCGAGCGCCGGAAGATCGCGCTGGCAATCCTCGGCCGAGGTCAGCCAACCGAGCCGGTTCGCGATCTCGTCCGGCTCCCGGCCCCAGACGGTCCAGTCTTTATTCCAGATGCGGCGGATGACGCCCGCCGAAGCGATCCCCTCCAAGGCGGCGCGGACGGCGCCTTCATGAGCGGTCAGGTTCGCCGTCCGGAGATCCATCGGCCCCTCCTCTCAGCGCACGATCTCGATCATGGCCTCGATTTCGTCGACGAGCCGGAACGGGTTGCCGGCGTAGCCGGTCGTCTTGAAACGGATCCGGCCCTCGCCGTCGATGACGAACTTGGTCGGGATGCCGTCGATCTTGTAGGCGTCGATCACGGCGTTGTCGAGGTCGAGAAGCACCCGGAAGGGATAGCCGGTCTTGGCCAGAAAATCGAGGGCGTTTTTCTTTTTATCGGCGGCCCGCTCCCAGGAATTGACGAAGAGGAATACGACACCCGGGTCATCCTTGTGATTCTCGACGGTCCGCTTCATGGCCGGGAAGGAGCTGAGGCAGGGCGTGCACCAAGTTGCCCAGAAATCGAGGACGACGACCTTGCCCCTCAACTCGGACAGGGTAACCCGGTTTCCCTCGAGGTCCTCGAGGCCGAATTCGGCCCCCGGAATATCGTTGAGCTGAGGCTTGAGCTCGGCCAGGAGCTTGGCGTGGGCCCGCTCTTCGAGACCGCCCAGATAGGCGTCGAACCCGGAGTCGTTCCCCTGCTTCTTGACATAAGTTTGCCGCACATAGTCCTTGAGCTTGGCCGTGCCGTATCCCGAGGTAATGAAAGGCTCCATCTCGGCCATGGCCGCGGCCGGGTCGTTTCCCGGGACTAAAATAAGGAGCTCGGCGTAGCGGGTGTTGAGGCCGGCGTTCCGGCCGTTCGTGAGCTGGACGGCTTCTTTAAAGGCTTGGACGGCTTCCGCCGCTTTCTTGACGGCCAGGAGGGACTCGCCCCGGGTGGCCAGGGCTTCCCCGAGGTCGGAATCCCGTTCCTTCGCCCATTCCTCCTCGGTCAAGTAAGAGGGTTTTTCGTCGGCATCATGCTGCTTCCTGGCCAAATCCACGGCCCGGGCGGCGAGTTCGGCGGCCCGGCCGGCGTCGAGCTTGTTCTTCAGGAAGTCCGAGGAGAGGGCCGCGTAGATGCTCCAGGCCGCGCCGTCCGGATTTTTTAGGAAAAAATCGGCCGCCTTCTTAAAATCCTTTGCGCCTCGGTAGGTTCCGACCATGCCCTGGACGAACTGAGGCATGAGGAGGCTTTTGGGAAATTCCGCCTGGAATCGCTTGTAGAGGGCGGCTTTCTTGGCAGGGTCGGTTTCCTTGGAGAATTCCTGGAAGCGTTCGACCTGGACGAGCTCCCCCTTGGGGTCTTTCTCGCGAAGGAGGGCGGCGAACCGGTTGGCTTCGTCGGGCCGGTTGAGCCTTGCCATCCAATACTGAAGAAGGCTCAGGTCCTCGATGCCGGGATCGGGCCGGGCCGCCAGCGCCTCGAGCTCCCGCGTGATCTGGGCTTTGCCTTCTTCTTTCTTGAGCCGGGCCAGGAGGCTGAAATAGGGCGGCAGGTAATCTTTTTTTATCTCGGGGTGAAGGGCGAATTCCTTGTCGAGCAAGGCCAGGGCCAGGTCCTGGTCCGTGTTGATTCCGATGAGCTCGTTCCCCCAGGTCGAGTAGGCCTCGGCCAGGCCGGCGAAGCTTCCCGGGACGGGATTGCCCGCGGCGTCGACGAAGGGCGCCGTGTAGCCCTTCCGGCCGTTATTGTCGATGCTGTCGCCGGCCTTGAATTTGAGGATCATCCCCCGGGCGGTCGGGGCGGGGCTCAAGGTCGCTCTCCAGAGCGAGCCCTCCTTCGTCATGGGCAGGGTCCTGGCCTCGGGAGATCCTTTTGTATAGATATAGGCGATGCAGGAGACGGAGGGCGCGTTCTTGAGGGGCGTCCCGGCCGAGTTGTAGGAAATGGCCACGGGCGTCCCGGCCCGCGGCTGGGCGGGGTCGAACTTGACGGCCTCGTTCTTATCGGCCGCGCCCTCATCTTTATTCTTAGCGCAGCCGCCGGCCCATAGGATGATCGCAGCGGCCAGCAGCAGGGACCAGGTTTTTTTCATGAGACATCTCCTCGGCTTGGGGGGTCCTTCTATTTAATCAGAATCCCGGCCCGACATCAATCCCCTTCGCGGGATTCCACGGACGTAAATCCGTGGAGCTTCAGCCGAGGAGTTGACGGGGGACGTTTTGGACGAGCCGTCAGCCGTTCTTCCGCTTGGCCGCCTCGGCGATCCAGTCCTTGGGCTCGAAGCCCAGGATGCGGCCGGCCGCGGTCCGGATCAGGAGCTCGGACAACGAAGCTTCGGCCTCGGTGCATTTCCGGATCGGGCATTTGAGGCTGTCCTTCTCCTCCCACGAGCTCGACGTCGGCGCGGGCGGGACGGTCACGGTGACGACCGAGCTTCCCGTGAACGCGACCGAGACCGTGTTCATCAAGGACAAAGCGGGCGCGACCCGAAGGACGCTCGTCAACAGCCTCCCCCGGACGAGCGGCGTCTACAACGACGTCTGGGACGGCAAGGACAACGCCGGGACGAACCTCGTCCACGGCGAATACTTCGTCCTGGCCACGGTTGTCACCCAGGACCCGGTGACCTATACCTTGGACCTCACCAATACCGGGGGAGTCAGGAGGCCCGATACGGATCCGGTGACCTCGGAATTTCATCTGAGCTATCCGGAGGTCTTTTCTCCCTATGAGGGGGAGTTCGCGGAGTTCACGTTCGATCTGGACGAGCCCTCGGAGGTCGACCTCAAGGTTTATCAGAACAATCCGAACGAACCCGAACGGCGCCTCCTGGTCAAGGAGCCTCTGCCGATGGGGTCGCGGTCCCTCGTCTGGGACGGGACCGACGACAACGGCGCCCTGATGAGCAAGGCCCTGTCGGGGCTCGAAAACTGGACGATCTTCTACGTCTACAGCCTGTCCGACAACTGCATCCTGGTCTACGGGGAGCGGCCCGAAGTGACGGCGCTCGAGGTCGATCCCGTCTATTTTTCGCCCGTCGACAAGGACTATCCCAGCGGCCTCGAGCTCGCTTATTCCATCTCGAAGACCTCGAACGTCGTCATCTCCATCCAAAACAGCCAGGGCAACGTCGTGAAGACGATGAGCCTGGGCTCGCAAAGCCCAGGTTCGCACTCGGTCTATTGGGACGGCCGGACGAACGGCGGGGAGCTCACGGATAGCGGCCGCTGCCGGATCGGGATCCAGCTTACGGACTCGCTGGGAAACACGTCGCTCGTCCGATACGCGCTCTTTGTTCTTTATTATTGAGGGCGAAGATGACGAAACCGTCGATCCGTCTTTCCGACCATCGCATACGTTCAGCCGAGAGGGAGGGATAAAATGTCGATCGCGAAATTCGGGAAAAAGCCGTGCGCGCTTATAGCCTTATTGATTCTGTTCGTCGTCTTCCCTTCTTCGCTATTTCCTTATCATTATCCTTGGGACCAGGGGCATAAACCGGTCGAAACCAATCCCCCTGGGCCGAGCGATCCGCCTCCGCCGCCCTGCGATCCATGCAAGAGCACGAAGTCTCCAAACTTCGTTAAAAGCGGGAACCTGATCCTGAGTTTCGACGACCTGTTCATTCCCACTCGAGGCTTGCCGCTCGTCGTCTCGAGAACCTATAACTCGCACGACAAATTCAACGGTCCCCTCGGTTTCGGCTGGACGCTCAATTACTATATCAAACTCTATTACACCCATGACGGGTCCGACCACTATGCCGTTGTCAGGATGCCGAACGGGCAGAGGTATAAATTCAAGTATTTGGGAGGGAGCGCTTTCCAAGCGCCCCCTTCGATCTGGGATACGCTCGTCAAGAACGGCGACGATACGTACACTTTAACCATGAAGGGCGGGGAGGTCATCTACAATTTCTCGGCCGGCGGCTACCTCCAGTCCATGAAGGATGAGAGCGGCAACACCTTGGATTTTCTCTACGACGGCTCGAACCGGCTCGAGAGAGTCCAAAACAGCCTTGGAAAATATCTGCAAATCACCTATAATCCGAGCGGCCGCATTTCCCAGATCGCGGACAACGCGGGACGGCTAGTCGGCTATACCTACGACGGCCAGGGGAATCTCAGCGGCGTCACGGATCCCGTGAGTAGGACGACCGTCTATAAGTACGAGTCTTCGAACCCCAAACAAGAGCATTTTCTGACGTCGATCACCGACGGCTGGGGGCGGGTCGTATTTCAGGCCGCTTATTATGCGAACCATAAAGTCCAGAGCTTGACGGAGCAAGGGGAAACGTATACTTATGTCTATCCCGCCACGGATATAGGCTCGGGAACGACGACCAAGAAGGATTCCGCGAATAACGCTTGGGACGTCTCCTTTAACGGCTATGGACTTATAACCGGCGTCGCGGACCCGTACGGGAAAACGGCAACCTACTTTTATAACGCGGCCTACGACTTGGAGCAATCCAAAGATGAAGAGGGCGTCTTTACCCGCTATACCTACAGCAACGGCAAGCTCACCAAGCTGGAAAGGGCCAATGGTACGGCGGAAGAAGTCGTCTGGAACTACACCTACGATGAGACGTACCCCGAGAAAATTAAAAAGATCCAAGCGCCCGCCGGCTATCAATCCTGGGAATACGAATACTACGGATCGGGGAGCAACGCCCCGGGCAAGCTCTACAAGATTTATAGAATACGAACGGACGGCGTGACCAAAGATCTGCTCACGACTTATGACTACAACGCCTACGGCCAGATCACGTCCGTCACGGATGCCCTGGGCAAGGTGACGACCTATCAATACGATCCGTCCTCGTGGGACCTGGCTTCGGTCACCTATCCTCGGAATTCCGATTCGGGCTCGAACCCGGCCTATTCATATACCCATGACGGCCTGGGACGGGTTCTGAGCATCGCCGATCCTTTGGGCAAAACGACGTCCTACACCTACGACAACCTCGGGCGCATTGAGACCATGACCCTGCCCCGGCCCAACCCGAGCTTCCCGGATAACTTCGTCATCACTTACAGCTACGATCATTACGAGGAGGTGGGCGGGAAGAAGCTCGTTTATACGACCCAGGAAGACCCGAACGGTCGGTCGACCAAATACTACTACGACGAATTCGATCAACTGGTCCGGGTGGTGGACGCCGAAGGAAAGGTCTCGCAGTTCGACTACAACAAGGGGAAGCTCCTCCAGGTGCTGGATGCGAACCTCAACTCCACGACCTACGAGTACGATAAGCTCAAAAGACTCACGACCGTCCATCATCCCTCGGGCGCGACCTCGAGCTATACTTATTATAACGACAGCCTGCTGAAGACGAAGACGGACGGGAAGAGCCAGACGACGACCTTTGTCTACGACAAGCTGAAGAGGCTCAAGGAGAAGCAGTATCCGAACGGGCAGAAGATCATTTATACCTTTTCGGGCGAGAACCTGGGCAGTGTCCAGGACCAGATCGTGAGTGAGACCACGACCTTCGGCTACGATTCTTCGTATAGGCTGAGCTCGATCTCTAATCCGCGGGGAACGATTTCGTACGGCTATACGGCGGATGACCAGCTTCAGACTTATCAGGTCAACTCCGACCCCGGCGTGGCCTTCGCCTATTACGACGACGGCTCGGTCAAGACGATCACGCGGACGGGCGATAATCCTTTGACCTATTATTATCTTCTGACCGGCCAGAAGTCGCAGGTGGTCAATCCGAATAACTCAAGTGTCAATTTGAGCTATGATGATCAGGGGCGGCTGACCGGAATAATAAATCGGAAGCCTGATTCGAGCGTTCTGTCTTCCTATACCTATGGTTACGACTACAACCAAGCGACGGGCTCCTATTCCATGAAGGGCTATCGGACCAGCATGACGGATCAACTGGCTCAGCAGGAGAAGTACTATTTCGATAACCTCTATCAACTGACGCGGGTGGATTATGGAAACGGGGACATGCATCAGTGGAGTTATGACGATATAGGAAACAGGATTCAGCAGACCGTGACGCCGTTTGGCCAGAGCCCGATTGTGACGAATTACGCTTATTATCAGAACTCGCAAAGCCGAAATTCCCAGCTTCTGGCCTCTGACGGGACAAATTCCTACACTTGGGACAATAATGGCAATCTTTTAACCAAAGGATCGACTAATTATACGTGGGATTATGATGACAGGCTTACGGGGATGAGCGGTGGATCCGTGAGCGCCTCCTATGTTTATGATTATCAGGGGGAGAGGGTAAAAAAGACGGTGAACAGCGTGGAGACGGGGTATTTGTACCAAGCGGAGGATATTGTCAAGGAAACGAGCGGAGGAATTGTTACCGATTATCTGCATGGCATCGGGATTGACGACCCAGTTTATCTGGACAGGAGCGGGGCGAAGAGCTATTATTTTGGTGACGGATTGGGGAGTATCCGCGAGATGACCGACGCGACGGGGACCCTGCAGAACAGCTATTCGTATGGCGCCTGGGGAGAACTGCGGGCGCAGAGCGCGACCGTTGCAAATAGTTTTGGGTATACGGGGCGGGAATTCGCGGAGGAGGGGCTTTATTTCTACCGGGCGAGGTATTTGGTTCCGGGGCTGGGGAGGTTTATTTCGAAGGATCCGATTGGGTTCCATGGAGGGATGAATCTATTTTATTATGTTGGCAATAGTCCTATTGATTATTTTGATCCTTATGGTCATCAAA
>Ga0214474_1001394_pt1 | contig 11161 bp, 11 predicted proteins | sample RVTome_2_FD_187335 | JGI IMG/M metagenome (GOLD analysis project Ga0214474, IMG submission 187335) | Soil microbial communities from uranium-contaminated site in the Upper Colorado River Basin, Wyoming, United States - RVT95D214 HiSeq ...
TTCGGTTGAAGAGGTAATAGATGCCGCTGCCGATGAGAAAGCATACGATTACAATAAACAGGGTAGTAACGACTCTCATTAACCCTTGATTTCCCGAGGCTGGCATGCCTCGCGCTACAGATGCCGATGATGCAGTTTGATATTGATATGGCCTCGGCGCCAAAGGTATGCCCGCAGACATGGCGCCGGCGGCTGCCGGAGCCACACTTGGTATTGGAAGCAATATGCCGCCCTGTGGCATGAGGCCGGGTGAGCCGTAGTTTTTTAGACTCTGTCCAAAGCTGGGAGTAGGCAGGCCAGGCACGGGATTACTGTATTGAGGCCTCATAGCTGGGGTTGCCGGCGGTTGTTGCCCTACAGAACTTTGTGGTCTTGATGGAAGTGGAGGGCGTGCCGGTGGTGCAGACGGTGGCGTTGGTTGTTGCATCACCCGATGCTTGACTCCGTAGAGCAGGCCGCAGCCGGAGCAGCGCCCCAATTCATGGTCAATACTGGCGCCGCATTTGGGACATTTGTGCTGATGTTGGACTGGAGGAGACCCGAATGACGGCTGGTGTACGGCAGCCTGTGCCACGGGGGCGCGCGGAAGCGGAATCGGAATAGCTTGAGGCCTGGCTGATATGGCTGATGGGGCCGATTTTTTGATCGGGGCTTGTTCTTCGGCAATGCTGAGGAATCCACATTTCGGGCAATACCTTGACCTCTGGGGAAGAAGCTCTCGGCAGTGCGGGCATAGCATCGACCCGCAGTTTTTACAGAGAGACTGGCCTGCGGGCATTTGTGAGTGGCAAACAGAGCACAGAGTTATTCTCGGTTGCATGCTACTGGCAGTCTCCGATTATTTCGCGTACCCTGGTCGTTCGACCTATTCCTCTATTAACTTTAATAAACATACCTATCTATACTATTATACACTTAGCCCGAAATTACAAAAACTTTCACATAAGGGGAAAACTCGCCGGCATAGGACTAAAGTACATATAGACGATGGAAAGTAAGCAGGCTAGTTAAGAGATTTGAGTATAGTCTCTATTTCCTCTATATTTTTGAACCGCCCAATCTGGATTTTTCTGATAATTCCGTCCGAGTCTATGAAAACGGTTTCAGGTATGGTCCAGATATGGTAGTCCTTCTTAGTTTGCCCCACTAAATCGAACAGGATAGGAAACGTGAAAGGCCCCGCTTCGTTGCTAAATTTAGCTTCGAGCGTCTCTATACGCCCTGGAGCCTCGTTCATATTGCTGTCAATGCATATGGTAAGCACAACGAAATCTGAGTTTTCAGAGTTCCTGTCAGCTAAATTTTCATCTTCATATATTTCCCGTATATATGGAAATTCGCCTATGCAGGCTCCGCAGAACGTACTCCAGAAGTTGAGCAATATCTTCTTTTGCCCTATATATGTGCTCAACGTCTCGGTATTGCCTGCTTTATTCGGGGATTCCGGATTATCGTCATTATAGTAGGGCAAGGTGAAATCAAGTGCGCGTTCCCCAACCCTCTCGCCGAGCTTTATTTCGCGAAATGTGATAAACATTTCTGTATCGTTGGCTTCGTTTCCGCATTGGTCCGTTGACTTCACCGAGAAATAGTATGTTGTGTTGGGCTCGAGTCCGGTCATCCGAACCCTGTGGTTGGTGGTCGGTTCATCATTCGATACGGCGCTCAGGCCGTATTTTTTTGTCTTTCCATAGTCAACCTGGCTGGTAGCAGGCTTGTCTGTCAACCACGTTATAGTGGCGCTTACATCCGAGTTGCAGTCGGCCTTTACTTCTGAAATGACCGGCGGCGTCGTTTCTTTAAGTCGGAAGTTTGCAGTGATGCTTTTATCTGAGTCCATGGTAATGATAATGGTCTCCGACGAATCCGCGATGCCGTCCCAGTAGCTAAAGGCATGGCAGTCGCCGGGCACGGCTGTTAAAGTGACCTGGCTGCCGGATTCAAATGCACTATTGGAAGAGGGAGGAGCTATTCTGATTTCGCCAGCTGTTTCGGGAATAACATTCGTGCTCAGTGCAAAGGTCTTGGATGGCGTGATAGCCGTGGCCGGTGGTAGAATTCCGGGAGTAATATCCCGGCTAAAGAATCGAGCCGTATAGATTCCTGCAAAGACCAGGCCCGTAACTATAATACCGGCCAGCAAACTGGCTAGGATCGGTCTTACAAAACGCCTCAGCGAGGGGAATTCGTGCCGTGTCCGTTCAGCCCTGGCCACTTCTTTCATAAAAGTGCTTTTAACCGGCTTACTAGCTATTTTCATCGCGGGTTCACGGGGTATGCTCTCCAGGAGCGGTCTCGTTGGCGTAGCCTGCCTGGCCGGCACTGATGCGGCGCCTCTTGGTACAGCTTTTGCCGCCCGATATTTAGCCCCGAGCAAACCGCAATTGGGGCAATCTTTTTGAGTAGCGTCGACACTAACGCCACAATTAGAGCAGATGTACTGTGCTTTTATTTCTATTGATTCGTCTCGTGCCCTGGATATAGGACTGCGTAGCCGAGCTTTCTGTGCCTTCTGCCAAAGGTTATAGTTAGGGTCCTCCCAGCCGCAATATGGGCATATTTTGCCATCAAAAATGTGAGCTTTGGGACATAGTCTAAGGTTGCAATTGAGACACAGAAGCTCGCCTAAATTATCCTTTTTCACCTGTGCGTGGCATCTGGGACACAATATTATGTTTTGCACACAAGCTCTCTTTTTACGTTTATTTCCCGCTTGTCTTCAATCTTCATTTTTGATGAGCGCCTAAATATTTGCCCTAGATTATACACGTCAGTAACTCAAAAGAAAAAAGGCGTAATTAAATTCACCTGTTGATTTATAAGGCAATGGCGAGTGTTCTGATAATTATGATTTTGGTTTAGGCTTACTGACAGCGCTGGTTTTCATAGGTCCGGAATAGCCACAACTGCGATAGTTCTGGCAGCGGCCGAATGCCTTGCCAGCTCTGGCGCCGCAGCGGGGGCAACTGTATCTGCCCAGTATTTCCGTATTCTTAAGTTTTTTTTGCCTGGTGCTGTCTGCCTGCGGTCTCGGAGGGTCGACTTTTACCGGTTTGCCAGCCGCATTTTTACCGCGAAGGTAGATGTCCTTATCTTCCATTCCCCCGATGTAGCCACAATTGGGGCAGTTACCGAATTGGGACTTGATTTTAGTTGAGCATTGAGGGCAGGCGTAGCGGGGCTTTGAATTGTCAGGCATAGCTCTCAGACCTTGTTGATAGTCTCCGTGCCCATAAATGGTACCAGCGCTTCGGGTACTTTTATGCTCCCGTCAGCTTGCTGGTAGTTCTCAAGCAGCGCGATGACTACCCGAGGCAAAGCCAGTCCCGAACCGTTAAGGGTATGGACAAAGCTGGGCTTAGCTTTGGCGTTCGGTCGATAGCGAACGTTTGCCCGCCTGGCCTGGAAGTCACTGCAATTACTGCATGAACTGACCTCTAACCATTCGCCGCTGCCGGGAGCCCACATTTCGATATCGAATGATTTGGCTGAGGCAAAGCCCAGGTCGCCGGTACATAATTGTACTACGCGATAAGGTATACACAGGCGGCGGCTTACATCTTCAGCATTCCCAACTAACTTCTCCAGCTCCTTATCAGAGGTTTCCGGCTCAGTGAACTTGTACAGCTCGACTTTATCAAATTGGTGTCCTCTCTTGATGCCTCTGGTGTCCTTACCGGCTGCCATTTTCTCTCGGCGGAAGCAGGCGGTATAAGCGACATAATAGATAGGTAAGGTACCGGGCGGCAGGACTTCATCGCGATGTAAATTGGTCAAGGGCACCTCAGCGGTAGGCACAAACCAGAAATCATCCTCTTCATCGTGGTACAGGTTGTCGGCAAATTTGGGCAAATTACCTGAGCCAATCATACATTCACGTTTCACCATGAAAGGCGGATAGATTTCTGTGTAGCCGTGTTCTTTGATGTGGAGGTCAAGCATGAAGGTGATGAGGGCACGCTGGAGAAGAGCGCCGAAGCCTTTAAGTACATAAAAGCGGCTGCCGGAAAGCTTAGCGCCGCGCTGGAAATCTATAATATCTAACTTCTCCCCCAGTTCCCAATGGGGTAGTGGTGTGAAGGAAAATTCCGTTGGCTTACCCCAGGAACGCACTACTATGTTATCCTGCGCATCCTTGCCTACAGGCACATCGGCTGCCGGGATGTTAGGCAATCGCAGCAGAAAGTCATTTAGTTCCGATTCGACCCGGCATATTTCGGCCTCGAGGGAAGTTACCTTTTCACCGAGTTGGCGCATTTCGATTATAAGCTTTTGTGGCTTGTCCGCCATTTGGCCTATTTGTTTACTAACCTCATTACGGTGTGCCCGGAGGGTCTCCGTCTCGTGGAGAAGCTGACGGCGTTGCTCATCGAGGCTCATGATTTGGTCAAGTGGAGCCTTCTCGCCTCGCTTCTCCATAGCTTCACGGACTATTTCAGGATTATCGCGGATTAGCTTTATATCCAGCATGATGTATTCACTATATTATTTCGTTTTTAGCTGTGGGAAAAGGATAATCTCACGGATTGATTGTCTATCGGAGAACAACATCGCCAAGCGGTCAATGCCTACGCCCAGACCGCCGGTAGGCGGCATGCCATATTCCATGGCCAGGAGAAAGTCCTCATCAATGACATCTACCTCGCGTTCTTCTTCATCCGATTTCGCTTTACCTGACTCTGCGGATTGCATTTCCTTCTGCTTGCGGAAACGTTCTCTTTGCTCTAATGGGTCGTTTAGCTCGGTAAAGGCATTGGCGACTTCCATACCGCCGATAAAAGCTTCAAAGCGCTCCACCAGGCGTTCGTTGTCCTGCTTTCTCTTAGCCAGAGGTGACATTTCTATCGGGTAATCAACTAAAAACGTAGGCTGCGCCAGGGCAGGCTCAACGTACGTGGATATAAGCTCATCAACTAAACGACCTCGGTCCTTTTTAGGGTCGACTTCCAGTCCCATTTGTTCCATCCTGTGGCGTAAAGAGTCAGCATCCGGATAGTCCACAAAGTCAATGCCACAGTGCTCTTTGATGGCTTCACGCAGGTATATACGGCGCCACGGAGGTTCGAAGTTAATGGACTCTTCCCCAAACTTAATCTTGGTCTTGCCCACGATTTCTCTGGCAATATAGCATACCACATCTTCGAACAGCTTCATCATGTCATTATAGTCGGCATAGGCTTCATAGATTTCCAACATGGTAAATTCGGGATTATGTTTTGTGGATATACCTTCATTGCGGAATACGCGGCCTATCTCATAGACCTTATCGAAGCCGCCTATTATTAGACGCTTCAGATAGAGCTCGAGTGCAATGCGAAGGTACAGGTTCTGGTCCAGGGCTTGATGATGTGTTTTGAAGCGCCGGGCCAGAGCTCCTCCGGCAACAGGCTGCAGTACCGGTGTCTCCACCTCGATAAATCCCCGCTCGTTTAAAAAACGTCTCAAAACTGAGATAATTTGACTGCGCAATTTAAAAATGGGCTTAACTTCTTCGTTGGATATCAGGTCAAGGTAACGTTGCCGGTACCGCTTCTCAACATCGGCCAACCCATGCCATTTCTCCGGCAGCGGCGCCAGGGACTTAGCCAACAGGGTGAAGTCCTTGGCCTCAATACTGATTTCGCCTGCCTTAGTCCTGAAAATTTTACCTGTGACGCCGATAATATCGCCGATATCTATTTCATGGAGAAATTTATATTTTTCATTGCCGATGATGTCATGGCTGAAAAAAACTTGAATTTTGCCTGAACCATCGCGGATATCGAAGAAGGCGATCTTACCTATGAAACGAATGGCCGTAATTCGACCGGCTAGATTGAATTCCGGAACAGATATATTTTTCGGACTTGATTCTGTCTGCTGGTAAAGGGCTACTGCTTCTTGAGTAGTATGGCTGCGGTGATATGAACGAGGATATGGATTTATTCCCCGACCCCGAATCCTTTCCAACTTATCCAGGCGTTGTTGGGCAATATGCTTCAATCTGGCCATGGTACGCAGCAGTCCGTGATAAAGGAATATTCTAAGGGGTGAATCAACTTACATCCATTATCAGGAGTTTAAGCAATCCTGCTGGTGTTGTGACCTCGACCTCATCGCCGATTTTTTTACCCAGCAGGGCTTTTCCTACCGGTGATTCATTGGAAATTTTACCCTCAACAGGGCTGGCTTCGGCACTACCTACAATGGTGAATTGCTCTATTTTGCCGTCCTGGTTTTGGATTAGCACCTTATCGCCCATTTCTACGGTGCCTGGCAAGGCTGGCGATTCGATGACTGTTGCGTTCTTAACGATGTTTTCCAGCATCAATATTCTGCCCTCAACAAACGCCTGGTCATTTTTAGCATCTTCGTATTCAGCGTTGTTCTCAGTGCCTCCCATTTCCCTGGCACGCTTAATCTTGCCGGCTATCTCTTGCCTTCGTACAGAAACCAAGTGGTCAAGCTCGGAGTGGAGTTTAGCCAAACCATCTTTAGTAACAAGGATTTTCTTTTGCCCCATGTGAGTTTCTCCTGTATGGAAAGCTACTAAAAAAACTGAGAGTCTGGTAACCCTCAGTTGTCCTTGAAGTTTAGCACATATTATAAGCTGCTTTGTCTCGGTTGTAAAGAGTGATGCGAGATAATATAATTACGCAGTTCATTCTTAGGAGGTAATGTGGTCGCTCTATATATAACATCTACAGAATCTGCAGGTAAAACAGCCTTGTGTACCGGTATCGGTAAAAAATTACTTGACCGCGGGACAAAAGTAGGTTTTATGATGCCCGTCCATCTTATTGAAACCGGTAAAACTGACGGTTGTGGGGATGCTGCTTTCATTAAGGACACCTTGAAGTTGGCTGAATCTGAGGGGTTAATTTGCCCCATCCATTTGTCCCAACACGAACTGTGGAGAAACTTGACCGAAGACGTAGAAAATTTTTCTCAGAACCTTAAGCAGGCATATCGAAAAATATCACGTGACAAAGATGTCGTTATTATGGAGGGGCTGGGCAATATAGGCGTAGATAAGGTCTCTACTCTTGCTTGCTATACGATTGCCGATGTCCTGGAGGCAAGAGTGATAATAGTGCTTCATTATTCGTCTGATTTTGATGTGTCGAAGATTGTACAGATAAGTAAAAAGGTTAAACATCTGGTGGGAGTGGTTATTAGCCTTGTGCCGAAGCCTAAAATGGAAACGGCAGGACACCAGTTAACAGTTTTATTTAAAAAGGCAGGAATTAAAGTTCTGGGTATATTTCCAGAGGTTAGGAGCCTGCTCGGCGTAAGCGCTAAAGATTTAGCTCAGGTTCTCAATGGCGAAATATTGACTGCCCCAGAGAAGACTAATGAGATAGTAGAAAGTGTAATGGTAGGGGCTATGACTGTTGACTCAGGGATTATGTATTTCAATCGGAAGGAAAATAAAGCAGTAGTCGTTCGAGGCGAACGCGCTGACATGCAGCTGGCCGCTTTGGAAACTCCAACCAGATGCCTGATTGTTACCGATAATGTAAAGCCTTTGCCGTTTGTTATCGTTCGGGCTCAAGAGAAGCACGTGCCGATAATCATAGTTAAACAGGACACTTCCGCGGCTATAGCCGGTATTGAGGAGGCATTAACCAAAGCTAGTTTTTGGAGTGGTCGGAAGCTGGAGATGTATGGAAAGGTCCTGGATAATTGTTTCGATTTTCCAGCATTGTATTCAGAGCTTGGCCTGGAAGCCTAGTGTTCCTCGTTGTCTACGACGGCTAGAATTTCTCTGGCGCGCTGGGCAAAATGAGCTGGTACCTGTACTTCTACCTGCCCCAGGCCGTCAATAGTGAGACCATAGATAATGCCAGCAGCCTCGTAGCGAAGTATTGCCGGAATATCTTCGCAGTTGAGGCGTCCTTTTACAATTTCCGCCTCGGGCTGACTCCTTGCGATATACACAGTAGTGAACTCTGTCTCGTCTGACAAGATAGCCCCTTATTTTATAAAGGTAAATAATTTGAGGTTTTGGCTGACAAAACTAGATGAAAAACAGGAAATTAATTATATTTTAGTAGTCTGGTCGTGAAGTAAAGCGTCAGGCACACCAAATAGAAAACCTGACCGAGGATTGACCGCACCCTCGGTCAGGGTTCAGACATCTGAACTTTTAACTACCTAAAATATATCTTATCTAAACTATAATTCTAATTAGGTGCGCACTTGTCGCCGTACGGTTGCCCGAAGCAGTTGTCCTGCAGAGCCCAGCTTAAAGAGCAGCATTCGGTGTGTGGGGCACCGGTAATTCCCCAGTCGCCGCCTTTGTTACCGCCTGTGCACTCGCTGGTCCCGAAATGATTGAGATGATTGTTGTTGATTCTGGGATGGTTACCAATATCAGTACCAGCCCAACTCTTACCAGCGAAAGCGAGACTAATTCCCCAGCAGAAACCGCAGGTCGGCATAAATTTCTCTACCACCGGCGTAGAAGGACAGGTAGATTCTGCTTGACCGGTAGCCGGACAGGCTGCGCTGGACACTGATGCATTGCAAGCTGCCGGGTCAGAGCAGGTGGCTAGAGCTCCTGGCTCCTGAACTCGACAAGCTGGGCAACCACCAAAGCACGCATTCGGGTCCTGGTAGGGCTTCCCATTTGCCACGGGGCACATTGTGCCAAGGTCGGCACAAAGGCTCTTAGGCGCGCACAGACCACTAAGTCGTGACATGGCTTGGATCGGAGTCCTCCCCCAATGCTGTAAATATAAGCCCCAGGAGTTCTCATTGTCTTGCCACTTTACCGGGTCCCACGCGCACTTTGACAACCCGGCATACTCGTCCTGTGCCAGTACGACCGTTGGCACCACCAGAGATACGGCCAATACCAAAGCTAACAAAATACCAAAAATTCTCAAATTGACACCTCCATTTTGAGTTTCGCTTTTAAAGGTTCGACCACCCTTTGTAAAACGATTTTACAGGGTCAAGTCGCTTTTGTCAATAGGGTTAACAGGGTCTTGAAAATCATTTTTACAAAATATACAATTACTGGCTGTTCCTTTGATTCTCGGAAGATCGGAGGTGAGAACTTCAGTAAATAAGAATTTAAAGGAGGGACGGTGATTTGAATGCTCTCGGAAGGCAGTTACTGCTAGAACTGAAAGACTGTAATGTGGAGGTGCTTAACGATGTAGATTTTCTTAGACATTGTCTTCATGATGCTGCTGAACAAATTGGTGCCACTGTAGTTAATGAATGCTATCATACCTTTAGTCCACACGGGGTAAGCGGCGTGCTGGTTATCTCTGAGTCTCATATATGCATTCATACTTGGCCGGAGCACAGTTATGCCGCTATAGACATTTTTACTTGTGGCGATTCCGTTAAACCCGAGCTGGCTATCAACCCACTCGTGGAAAAGCTGGGGTCGAAGAATCCCTCTTTCATTGAATTGAAAAGGGGCATCTTACAAAATAATCAAGTTGGCTGTGAGCTTAAATGAAAGACCCGGACAATCCTGATAAACGTAAATGGCTGTATGATGAGGTCAGCCCTAATCTTGCGCAGCTACACAGGATTAAAAAGGTAATATATTCGGGACGAACCAGGTTCCAATCTGTAGAAATTATAGATACCCGGAGCTTTGGCCTCTGCCTGGTGCTGGATGGAAAAATTCAGTCAAGCGAGCGGGATGAATTCATCTATCATGAGGCATTAGTTCATCCGGCGATGCTCAGCCATTCATGTCCGGAGACAGCTTTTATTGCCGGAGGTGGTGAGGGGGCTACTCTACGCGAGGTGTTAGCCCATAATACCATAAAGAAAGTAGTTATGGTGGACATCGACAGCGAAGTAATAGATATCTGCCGCCGTTACCTTACGTTCTTTCATGAAGGTTCTTTTAATGACTCACGTGTGGAACTTAATTTTGCCGATGCCCGGATGTACTTACAGGAGACTAACGATAAATTTGATGTTATTATCATTGACCTGGTTGAACCGTTGGAGGAGGGTCCGGCGTGCTTGTTATACACTCGAGAGTTTTATGAACTGGTCAAAAGTAAGCTGAACGTTGGAGGTATTATGTCTGTCCAGTCTGGGGCTGCCGGCTGGACCAACTTTAAAAATTTCACTGCCATAATCAATACTTTGAAAAGTGTTTTCAAGATAGTCAGTCCGTATCAAACTTATGTTCCTTCCTTCGTTGACCTGTGGGGGTTCGCCACAGCGTCACAAAATGTCAAGCCTGCCGAATTATCACCCAAGGATATAGACTATAGAATTTCAGACCGGCTATCAAGGAAGCTGAAATCATACGATGGCTTGACGCACCAATCTTTATTTACTTTGCCGAAGCACATCCGCCATCAGTTAGCCGTAACGAGGAGAATCATTACCGACCAGAAACCGGTTTTTGTATATTAGTCTTATTACGGATTAGGGTGCCGTTCCATTTTTTCGATTTTTGCGGGCATTGAGTCTCCATCAGCATAAAGGTGTAGTCCCCATGAACTACCTGCCCGCAGGGGATGAAACCGCATTTATGGAAACATTTTTGTGCTCTAATGTTCCATAGTAGCGTCTTCAGGTGAACTCTTTTTAATTCAGCTCGAGAAAAAAAGTAATTAAGTGAAGTAATTATAGTGTCAGCCCCGTAGCCGCGATTCCAATAAGCCCGGTCACCTATCATGATGCCCATCTCGGCCTCTTTTTTATCCTCATCTAGATTAAAATAACTGCAATTACCGATGTGTATGCCGTCTGTGGTTTCTATGGCGAATCGATAGCTTCGATTTACGCGGTGTAAGTCTTCAAGGTAGTTTTCCAGGAATTCTTTAAAAGAACATAATATGGGCGGGGCAGCATCCAGGCGGCATAGCTCAAGGTCTTGTCGCCAGCTATAATCATTGGCGGCGTCCTGTAAGCGCTTTGGACGTAGTGTAACTTTATTACCAGTTAACAATGGTGGCTCGGTTAAAGCTGTAAAGATAGAGGGTCTTCGCAATGCTGTATCTCCTTTAAGGCTGATTTGGCGGCATCGCGGATTCCAGGTTGCGGATTTGTAGCCAACTTACTAAGGGCTTCATTGGCTTGCTCGCTACCTATTTTACCTAAGGCCATTACTGCAGTTTCCTGAACCTGCTGGTCCTCATTTATGGTCATCTCAACCAGACGTGGCACAGCTTCTTCAGCGCCGAGTTCGCCA
>Ga0214474_1001395_pt1 | contig 11159 bp, 9 predicted proteins | sample RVTome_2_FD_187335 | JGI IMG/M metagenome (GOLD analysis project Ga0214474, IMG submission 187335) | Soil microbial communities from uranium-contaminated site in the Upper Colorado River Basin, Wyoming, United States - RVT95D214 HiSeq ...
ACAGTCTATGTCGCCAGCGGACAACTAGAGGCAGAAATCATAAAGGGACGCCTCGAGAGCGAAGGTATTCCAGCTATACTTCGTTATGAGGCTGCTGGGCTTATCTATGGCCTTACCATTGACGGATTGGGGCAGGTAGAGGTACAGGTTCCACATTCTCTAGCTCAACACGCCAGAGAGATCTTAACCGATGTGAAAGACGAGCAGCATTAAGCTTTCAAGCCGAGCTCTGAATAAAGAGCTTCAAAATCAAAATAGCGATCTAAAACATTGCCAAATATTTCTAGTTTGCGAGGGTCGCGAAAGCTGGTTTTAATTAGAGCCTCTTCAATTCCGGCTATAGCTGCAGAGTTGTCCTGTTTAACCATAATTATTGGCACATGCTTATCTTGAGCCTGAGAGACAACAGCAGGCAAAGGCTTTAGATTGCTGGTAAGAATCAGGCATTTGGTCGAGGTTTCCAAAGCAGCTAATTGCATATCAGCACGATCTCCACGAACCACCACCGCCTTGTTTTCCTTACGGTTGAAATACATTGCTCCAGAGTCGAGTGTCATCGCCCCTACCATTACACTTTCCACCATCTCATCAGCACTCTCCGTAGAAGTCAGTATCTCTCCATCAAGAATTCCAGCCAGTTCTCCGACACTCACGCCAAGCAGGCTCCTAACCTCAGGAAGTATACCAAATATCTTTACTCCAGCCTCATCAAATAAGGGGGATAACTCTAGCCTTACCTCTTCTATCTTGGACTTTGGTACAAGGTTAATAACAACCCCCAGCGGCTGCCCCAGTTTTTCACCTATATGCGCAATTTTCGACACGTCTAAATTCGGTGTATAACGAAGCGCAATAATTACACTAGCTTCCAAGGCTTCGGCAATCGTGTAACAAGCAAGATCAGAGACCTTATCTACACCCAAATTGCCAAGTCCCTCCATGATGACGATATCTCTATTTCGCGATATCGTACGATATACCTGCTTAAGCTTACTTGTGAAGTCAGCCACCTCGGTGGTTAGGCTTCGCCATAATTCAATTTGAGATAAACGAACAGGATAAAGCTGCTCGCCAGATTCTGTCAAATCGAAGGTTCTCTTTATGAAATCAGCATCTTCATTACCATTGGTGCCACTGGTTTCAAGCAGCTGGGCTGGTATAAAAAAGCCTACCTTTACCCCTAGACCGAGCAATTTTCTACCAATGCCAGCACATAAGGCTGTTTTCCCAGAGGATTCCATAGAGGTTATATACAAAGCAACCATATTACCTCCTAAATATGAACTTTGTAATTATATTATCTTACGTCGCTCTTTACAACTGAGCCAAAGCAGCCTATAATATGTGCTAAACTTCAACGCCGACTGAGGGTTTCCAAACTCTCAGTTTTTTTACTAGCTTTCGATACAGGAGACATCAAATGAGCCAAAAGAAAATCCTTATCACCAAAGAGGGCTTAGCCAAACTCCAATCTGAGCTGGAGCACTTACTTTCAGTACGAAGGCAGGAGATAGCCGCTAAGATTAAACGCGCCCGAGAAATGGGGGGTACTGAGAACAACGCTGAATATGAAGATGCCAAGAATGACCAGGCTTTCGTCGAGGGCAGAATACTTATGCTCGAGAATATCGTCAATAACGCCACAGTCATAGTGTCGCCAGCCTTGTCAGGCGTAGTCGAGATGGGCGATAAGGTGCTCATCCAGAACCAGGACGGCAAGATAGAGCAATTTGCTATTGTAGGTAGTGCTGAGGCCAGTCCTGTTGAGGGCAAGATTTCCAACGAATCACCGGTGGGAAAGGCCCTGCTGGGTAAGAAAATTGGCGATGAAGTTGAGGTTGCAACCCCAGCTGGAGTACTCAAGTTCCTGATAATGGATGTAAGTTAACTATTTCCCCATGAGATTAACTCAGAAAAATCTTCCTTTTTTCTGGATGCGGGGCACCACCAAATTGGAGAGGTAGTGGAGTACAAAGGAACATCGAGTTTTTCAAGGGATATTAAATATTTATGGCAAGATTAAAGCACATTGCCCAACAGCGCCAGGAAAAACTAGCCAAAATCAGAGGACAAGGAATAAACCCGTACCCTCACTCATATCACCGCAGCCACACTACCCAAGAAGCAGTAGCCCTTTATGAGCAGATAGAATCAAGCCCACAGACTACCCAGAATACAGAATTGAGCCTCGCAGGCCGAATTACAGCCATTCGCTTCATGGGGAAGATTGCTTTCTTCGATATTCATGACAGCTCAGGCAAAATCCAAGCTTTTTTTAGCTGTAACCTCCTTGGTAATGAAAGATACGAGTTTCTTCATGAAATCGATATCGGTGATATAATCGGTGTCAAGGGCAAGCTTCTTAGAACTAAAACCGGTGAAATCAGTCTTGAGGTAAACGATTTCACCCTGCTAGCCAAATCTCTTCAGCCATTGCCTGAGAAATGGCACGGACTGGTTGATGTTGAAAAACGTTACCGTCAACGTTATCTAGACCTAATCTCCAACGAAGAAACCAAGCCTATGTTCAAACTGCGGAGTCAGCTCATCTCGGCTTCGAGACAATTCCTAAACGAGCGGGAATTTATCGAGGTGGAAACGCCAGTATTACAGCCAGTGGCAGGAGGAGCTCTGGCCCGACGCTTCAAAACGCACCATCAAGCCCTAGACCAAGAATTATACCTTCGCATTGCGTTGGAGCTTTATCTCAAACGGCTAATAATAGGCGGATTCGATAAAGTCTACGAGATCGGCCGTGTATTCCGTAATGAAGGCATATCTACCAGACATAACCCTGAATTCACCATGGTGGAAATATACGAAGCCTATACCGACTACAATGATATGATGAAGCTGGTTGAAGATATGCTAAGCTACATTGCCAAGAAAGTTATAGGAAAGACTGAAATTAAGTTCGGTGAAGAACTTATTAACCTGGCACCTCCGTGGCAACGAATCTACCTGCGCGAGGCAATCAAAGAACGTTGTGGCATCGACTTCGAGGACTATCCCGATGCTGACTCACTGCGGATTAGAATGAAACAACTGGGGCTACAAATTGATCCCAACAAGGACAGGGGCAGGCTGGTAGATGAGCTTATCTCCACGTTTGTCGAGCCTAGTCTGACGCAACCCACCTTTCTGTTAGATTATCCAATAGACATGTCACCTCTGGCTAAGAAGAAGCGAGACAATGAACGCCTGGTGGAGCGCTTTGAGGGTTTTATCGGCGGCATGGAAATCGCCAATGCCTTCACCGAGCTTAATGACCCGTTGGAACAAAGAGAGCGCTTCCACCAGCAAAGAGCTACACAGCCCACCGAACTCATGCCAGCTAAACCAGGTGACGAAGAGCCGGAAGCCGAAGCCATTGACGAGGACTTTCTCCAAGCTCTAGAATACGGTATGCCGCCCACCGGTGGACTGGGCATAGGCATAGACCGTCTGGTAATGTTATTTGCTGACAAGCAATCAATACGTGAGATTATCCTGTTCCCTCAATTAAAAGTGAAATAATAAAAAGCTAAGCCACCATGCTGGACATCAAGTTAATCCGTGACAATCCTGACTTAGTCCGCCAGGCCTTTGAAAAGCGGGGTGAGAGCGCTCCACTTGATCAAATCATAAACCTCGATGAGCAACGTCGCCGGCTTCTCCACGAGATGGAAACACTCCGAGCCCAGCGTAATGAAGTTAGCAAAGAATTAGGCAAGATAGCGGACAAGCCACCTCAGTTAATTGCCGACATGCGCAAACTCGGTGAAAGGGTAACTTACCTGGAAGCAGAAATATGCCGAGTCGAATCTGAACTCGAAGACCTTCTACTGCGATTGCCTAACATCCCGGCGGCTGATGTGCCTGTTGGTAAAGATGCACAGGATAACATAACAGTGCGCTCCCGGGGTGAGCCAGCACAATTTTCTTTCACGCCATTACCCCATTGGGAACTAGGGGAAAAACTAGATATCATTGATTTCCAGCGTGGTGCCAAACTTTCTGGCAGTCGTTTTTATGTGCTTAAAGGCCATGGGGCTCGCTTGCAACGAGCACTCATCAATTTCATGCTTGACCTGCACATAAAGGAGCACGGCTACACAGAAATATACCCACCTTTCATGGTGAAGCGTGAATGCATGGTTGGCTCAAGCAATCTGCCTAAGTTTGCTGATAACCTGTACCATGATGAAGTCGACGATTTCTGGTTTGTGCCCACTGCTGAAGTACCTTTGACCAACATGCACCGTGACGAAATACTGCCGCCGGGCACTCTGCCTCTTTATTATGTAGCTTATACCGCATGCTTCCGCCGCGAGAAGATGGCAGCGGGCAAGGACACCAGAGGTATCAAAAGAGGTCACCAATTTGACAAAGTTGAGTTATACAAGTTCACCGAGCCAGAAAATTCCGACCAGGAACTAGACAGACTGGTGAAGGATGCTGAAGATGTATGCAGCCACCTCGGCATACCCTACCGCGTAGTACAGCTATGTACTGGCGACCTGGGTTTTGCCGCAATTAAATCATTCGATATCGAGATGTGGGCTCCCGGTTGCGAGGAATGGCTGGAGGTCAGCTCATGTAGCAATTGCGGTGACTTCCAAGCCAGGCGTGCAAATATTCGCTACCGCCCAGAGCCCAAAGCTAAACCCAGCTTCCTTAACACACTTAACGGCTCGGGATTAGCCTTGCCCCGGGTATTCATTGCACTGCTAGAGAACTACCAGCAAGCCGATGGCACAATAAAAGTGCCCGAAGTACTTAAACCGTATATGGGAACAGAGGTAATTAAGAGGAGCTGAAACCTATGCAACACGATTCCAAGCCTCGCTACGCTTGCCCCCAATGCGCAACTAAAATGCACGACCAATTTGGAAGCTGCCCGAAGTGCGGCTTCATTGGCGGCATGGAGCACAAAGATATGTATCTCCGAGGGACAAATTTAGCAGGCAAACCAATAGTAGTTGACCCGCCAACAGTACAGCAAGATACCACAAAGCATAAGCAAACAGAAACCTCAGGTACGATGCCACGATACACATGCCCCCGCTGTAGCGCCAAGACCAGCAAAGCACATGGACGCTGCCCAAATCACCGCAGCTGTGGTTACGTTGGCCCTATGCAGACCAGTGCTATTGGTAAACCGAAGTCAAAATAACAGCCACGAGCTACTTCCCGCTATCAATGTCATATTAACAGACAGATCCGTAACAATAAACGATTTCATTTTTATTGCCCTGCATGTATAATCTAGGGAAGGCATGTCGTCCTAATTAAGTGAGAATAGAAAAGTAGCACATTAAAGAGAGATGCCAAATCAATACGTGATGAGGACTGCGTGCAAAGGATAATACTGTGTCCTAAGTGTCGCGTTCAAGTAAAGAAGGACGACTTAGGCGAGCTTTTATGTCCGAATTGTAACGCAAGATTATGCCCTGAAGCTCACATCTTTGACGGCAAAATCTGCCCATACTGCGGCTGGGAAGACCCTAATTACCAACTGTGGCAGAAAGCACAGAAATCTCAGCAAAAAAGCCCTGAATTCATAAAATCAGACGAAACTACCCAAGCCAAACTCCAGTACACCTGCCCTAAATGTGGTTCTACTGTCGACGCCACTCACAAAGATTGCCCAAGCTGTGGCTTTCTCGGGGCTAAATACAGACCAGTAAGAGCTGCACCCACAGGCGCTTCAACGGCAGCAGCAAGTCCTACTGCATCGGCAAGCCCATTTCTAGACAAAAAACCTTTTGCACCACCAAAGAAAAAAAACGTCGCGCCAGCAAGAAGCCCGCTTCTAAAAGAAATTTTAAAGGCTGAACGAAGAGAGTGGGAATTCCCCTCGCTGAGGCGTTTTGTCAGACCAGTCCTGGCTAGTTTGCTGGTTGGCATTGTGCTTAGCGGCCTGGTCATGGGAGGCATCTACGCCGCACGATTAATTAGCCAAAGTGTTGAACCTGGAACTAATCCACACATCCCACCTCTCACTTCATCCAAAACCTACACTCTGAGTACAAATGTGGTTCCTGCAGCAGCCGGTGACATCAAGATAGTATCTCCCTCACCCAGCAATGGGACATTTGAACCCGGCAGCGAAATCACACTGACAGCTATTCCTGACGACTGCTACACCTTTAGCTATTGGGATGGTGCTTCAGGTTCGTCGGAGACTGCCACCATTACCATGGATTCGAATAAAAGCGTCACCGCAAACTTCCGACTTAAAGACACAACACCACCAGTCATCTCAGAGGTCAAGATTACCAGCTATTCGGATATAAGCGCCACTGTAACCTGGTTAACCGACAAGCCCGCCACGAGTCAAGTAGAATATGGGAAAACAAAAGACTACGGCATTAGCACAACATCAGGTGATGAACTAACCACCAGCCACAAAGTCCGGCTAACAGCACTGGAGCCTGGGACAACTTACCATCTAATGGTGAAATCGACTGACAAATGCGGAGGCGAAATCACCAAGACAAAAATGTTGACAACTCTACGCAAAATATCCGTTGGCACCCGGGTCGGCGAACGCGCTCCTGATTTCACCCTGCCATACTACCACGACGATAATCCGGAATCACCCAATAAAGGAGGCAAGACTGAGACTCTAAGCACATATATAGGTAAGAAGAAGATTATGCTTAACTTCTGGAATACCTTCTGCGGAGCCTGTATAGGTGAATTCCCTCTTATCCGGGAAACTTACCAAGATGAAAAATTGGCTGATAGGAATTCGGGGCATTCAGATTTCGCTGTAATCACCGTATGCATTGATATCAAGATTAACGAAGCACCGGACCGTATTGACAAGCTCGAGATAAAATATAGTGACCAAATAGATGACCGTAGTGGAGCAAAAATAGGGCGTTTCACATTTCCCATCCTGCTCGATGTTAAGGGTGAAACCAAGAAGGATTACAACGTCTGGAGCATACCCGAAACAGTATTTATCGACTCAGACGGAATTATCAGAGAAATCAAGACTGGAAGGTTCGGCAGCAAAGAGGAGATAGAAACCATACTCAAATCTCTCGACTAGCTTGCGGATTCTCAACTCTCTACATTGCTCGACTACGCTCGTTAGTCCGACCCAAATAAGCTAAAACATCATGATAAGCCATTCATTCCAAGAGAGTTTGCCACACGGTGACAAAGTGATATTCCACTTTATGTTTTGGCTAGGTTATAATAGATAAGGTTCTCATAATGTCTAGTAAAACTAAAGAGACAGAAACGCCAAAGGCGCAAAATAATCGGAGAGTGACAATAACGTGCAGCCCAGAATAACCGTCTGTTCTATTTGCCACTCAACGATGCCTCCTGGCCAGCCAATCTGCAATAACTGCGGAGCGATGTTATGTCCTCATTGCCGCGAGCCTTTGCCCCAAAGGTCAAGGTTTTGTCCGAAATGTGGCTTCCTCTGCGTCACAGAACAACCTGGCCCAACCACCCAATCATCTACACCCGCCTCATCAGCAAGGCCACAAACTATGCCAATTCCAGGGGTCTCAAATGCGCCGCCACGACCTGCAGCACAGGCTGCCATGCGCCAGCAATCATCAGGCGTTCCGGTTCCACAGCCTCGACACAACTGCCCCAAGTGCGGCGCTGACATTGACCCTGAATCAGGACGTTGCTCGGGCTGCGGCTTGCTTTATGGAACCAGGCACCGGGTGATACGGCAACAAGCAGCAAATACACCATCAGCACGCCCTCCGCTCGTACCGAGGCCACAAACTACCACAGGCCAGCAACCGCCGGGAGCCCGGGGCGTAAGGCCTCAATACAGTACTCCCCAACATAGCCCTTCACCCACCTTTGGGCAGAGCCAAAGTTACGGCTCGTCCGGTGCCATGCCACCCGGTGGTATGCAAATGCCAATACCCCGTGCTGTACCTGCAGCCGCCAGAGCAACGTCAGCAGGCACACCACTGCCAACAGCGACAGCAAGACCATATTCCTATCAAGCACCACCTATGCCTGTAGGAAGCATATCAGACACGGGAAAGCGAGGACTAACACGAGTCGCTACCACCATCCTTATCATAATCATATGCTTTTTTGTAGGCAGCGGTATCTATTACTTCATCAACCAAACCGGGGCATCATCAACAAACAATAACACCGTAGATATTACGCCTCCCAGCATCCAGGACGTCCGCATTTCATCAACAACCGAAACGAGTGCCACTATCACATGGAAAACCAGCGAACCGTCTACAAGCCAGGTAATAGTACGCGACTCTAGCGATGTCACTATTACCACAACAGAACTTCAAGAAACTCTGGTCACCAACCACTCCGTAAGTCTGAGTGGACTTCAACCAAATACAACTTACCAATATACCGTGATATCCAGAGATGCCGCTGGAAACGAAGCTACATTCAAAGAGGAGCTAATAACTGCAGCCAAAGCCGATGAAACCCCGCCAGCGATTTCAGGCGTTAGTGTTTCACAGATCACTGAATCAAGCGCTATCATCACCTGGAACACGAATGAAACTGCCACCAGTCAGGCAAATTATGGGAAAACCGAAACATATGGCTCAACTACCACTCTGGATTCAAATCTTACCACCAGCCATAGTGTCACATTGACCGGACTGGACGATGGTACAACCTATTACTTCCAGGCAATTTCAAAAGACTCCAATGGTAATGTAGCCACATCCGCCAACCAAACATTCGAGACCCCGACGGCCATCCCGGTCGGTTCTCAAGTCAATCAACGCGCCCCGGACTTCACCCTGCAAAACCTCACCGGCCAGAATGTAAATGTAAAGCTGAGCGATTTTCGGGGCAAGATTGTGATGATTAACTTCTGGGCAACCTGGTGCGAACCCTGCCTGGACGAAATGCCCTTCCTCCAGGCAATTTCCGATAACTGGTCGAGTGAAGACTTGGAAATACTTGCTGTCGCTAGTAATGATAAAGAGAGTCTTGCTACCGTCAAACAATTCATCGAAAACAAGGGATATGACTTCCCTGTATTTTACGATTCGGCAGGACAGGCTAAAAGTCTTTACAGTATCCAGGGGTGGCCTACAACCTTCTTTATCGATGCCGAAGGCATAATCAGGCGCATACAATTTGCGGATTCTTTCGATAACCAGGCTGAGATAGAAGACATTCTGAATTCCCTCTAGTCGTGTTTTTTAACTAACAACATAGCCTCGGGCACCCGACCCTAAAGGCTCGGGGCTACATCAAGAGTAAGCTTTTTGCACTGTCATTCTGAGTTCTCCATCTGTCATTCTGAGCGTAGCGAAGAATCTAGATACTTTGCTCTAACGGAGGCTACATCAACGAGATTCTTCGGTCGCGGAGTTTACCCTGAGCCAGATCCTTCATCGCTTCGCTCCTCAGTATGACAGGTACGAAGGGCTACCTCAGAAAGACGCAAGGCGAAGGGCTCGCAATGACACCGGGGACACTTTCCTACGTACTACCCGCCCACGGGTGGCCTCCTTTAGGGTCATCCGTGGGCAGATACCCCCTCGTCACTGCTTGCGGCCATTCTATATAAGTGATACATTATCTCATATGAGTTCACCTGCAATCGTCTACCTAGATCAAAATTACATTAGCAATATCACCAAAGCACGCCTTGGCATGATTAAGAATGATTCCGCGAAAGAATTTTGGACATCACTGTTTAAAGACCTGAAGAACGCTGTTGCTGCCAACAAGATAGCCTGTCCGTCTTCTGAATTCCATCAAGAAGAGGGTAGCTTTGACAGAAGGCTCGAACCGGAAATCAACAAGACTGCCGCTCAACTTTCATATGGCCTAGAGTTCAATGAGTGGGACGTCATATTACAGACACAGATTGAACACGCAGCACACAAATTCTTAGGTAAATCTTTGCCGCCAGTCGCAGATTGGTCAATCGCATATAACTCAGACCCTAAATCCCCCGTTGAAAACAGGATGGAGGATATAAATGGTGCAAAGGTAAAAATTAACGTCTTCTTCTCCATGCCGGAACTGCTGGTAAAAAGGTGGCGGCAATCCAAGGAGAAATGGGCTGACAAGGCAAAAACAGCAATATCACATAGAGAATCCGCCAGCTGGGATGAAGCATTACTGGAAGGCAAACGGGCGTTCATATATCAACTGTTCGGAGCACCAGCCTTTATCTCATCTCTGCAAAAAGCTCAAAACGGCGACCAATATGACAAAGAGAATGAAGCTGCTAAATTTGTTGAATTGTTGGAGCGATTAGCAAAGTTGACCAGTATAGGCATTAAGACATTTACATTCTTCGATTCCAGTGAACTATTGAGCATCCCATTTATAGATATTTTCTGTTCCATTTGTGAAGCACAAAAATATTATCACTTTACAAGAACACCGCAAAACAGCGACCTGAGAGATTTTGCTATCCTTGCTACTGTTGTGCCCTATTGCGACATTGTAACAACAGATATCTTCATGAAAGAGGTATTAGTCAAGACTTTGCCTTTTGACGAAAAGTACAACTGTAAGATATTCTCAGGCAGCCAAAAGGACCAGCAGACTCTTCAACAATTAATAACAGAGCTAAGTCAAGAATAACTTAACTACTAATAATTCCTATTTCGAGTCAAGGCTATAATAGCGGTTACATTCAGCCACTTATACGGAGAGTGCGCAAGCTAATCGTAGTATAGATTGAATCCGTCTACGTATATATTGGCCATCACCTACGCCCCTGTATACAAAAGCCGCTCTAAGAGCGGTTTTTGTGCCCTACCCTACCTGCGAAAAGATAGGGGGAACAACTACGATAATTGTAATGTATTATATGATATTGCAGTAACGTATCGTATAGTTGTCAAAAGCAAGTCGATTTCCTATACTAGGATGGTTTTGGAGGGGTGGCCGAGTGGACTATGGCGACGGTCTTGAAAACCGTTTTCGCGAAAGCGAACGTGGGTTCGAATCCCACCCCCTCCGCCATATCGCCGTAATCTATAATAGTCGCCATAATCTAAATTAATCGCCGTAATCATATAAAGGAGAGAGCTGGGTGAAAATTCACGAATACCAGGCCAAGGCGCTGCTGTCCGAATTCGGCATTCCGGTCCCCAGAGGCACTGTAGCCACAACGCCAGTCGAAGTTAAAAAGATAGCTGCTGAACTCGGAGGCAAGGTAGCCATCAAAGCTCAGGTTT
>Ga0214474_1001397_pt1 | contig 11153 bp, 33 predicted proteins | sample RVTome_2_FD_187335 | JGI IMG/M metagenome (GOLD analysis project Ga0214474, IMG submission 187335) | Soil microbial communities from uranium-contaminated site in the Upper Colorado River Basin, Wyoming, United States - RVT95D214 HiSeq ...
TGGCTTTAGCAGTATATCCTTTAATTTCATTACCATTTGTAAGAACATATGTCATGTGATTAATACACTTTTGAACACGTTTACCTAATTTTATTTTTGCCATAAGTTAATCAACTTAAAATTATTTATAAATACTTTCTAAATTTTTTTTTTATAATTGATTTGATAAACTACTGTGATATTCTTACAGTACTACAAAATTTTAAAACAAAACATTTAAATAATTATAATTAATTATAATTACTATGAGAAAAAGAACAATAAAAAAAATTGGAAACAGTTATTTTATCCACTTATTAGTTGCCGATTTAAAAGATTTTAATTTAGATGATGGTGACGAAGTTAATATTGAAGATATTTTTGTATCTAAAAAATTTCTACTATTGTAGATAAAAAAAACGCGAGATTCCAAAAGGTCGTTGGACGGTCTGGACATAGGGGGTTCGACTCCCCCATCTCGCATCGGTGGTTCCGACGATATAACCTACGCGTGAATTTCGCTGACGCCTCGGAAAGAAAGATTGGTGATGAGCCAATCGGGACGAGGAAAAGACACAACAGGGGGTAAGACTACCACATCCCCCCTGTTAGTGCCATTCATACTGAGGCTACCACGGTTGTTTGTCTGCCAACCGATTGCACGAAAGGGGAGCCAAGCACAGCCCCAGCAGACACCAATAGTAATAGGGTCATACATTCACGAGGGAGATTTACTCCCTCACTCATAATCAAGAAAATGAAAGATAAAAAACAACTAATTCAAGAAAAAGAAGAAATTGAAAAACAACTCGAAGAAATTGAAAAACAGGAAAAAATGAAAACTTGCAAAATAACACCTTGTCATAATGGAAAATTCCATAATATTGATTGCCTTGAAGATGAAGAAGAATTTGGGTTTAAATCAAATCCAGAGGATTATAGACCCTCACATCAAATTTGGATAAAAAAAGAAGAAGCAGAAAAGTTATATTTTTTATTTAATGGAAATAAAGAAAAAAGAATAAAATTAAAAGATTATGCAATATTAGATAATTGTAATATTGCAGGAATTTTTCCATTTATTAAAAGAAATGACGAAGAAATAAAAGAATTAGAAACAGAAATGGGTTATTTTAAATTCTTTGAAAAACCAAAAATAAATTTAATCATGGGAAATAATTTTAAAGGTGATGTGATTGAAATAGAAGGAACAAGATACAGTAAAGAATATATTTATCAAATAAAGAAAATGGCTTCAATTTGGTTCAATAGTACGCCTAAGATATTATTAAGATATGATAAAGAAAAAAATGAGATAATTAAAAACAATATTCTCATGCTTATTTTTGATGATAAAATGTGTTTTATATTAGCACCAAGAGAAAAAAATGAAAACTAAAGAAATAAATGAACAAGATTTTATTCAAATAATTGAAAAAGTTGCAAAAAAACAACATAAATCAGTTGAAAATCATATTGAATTTTTGAAAAAGAATAATATTAATCTTGATAGACGAGAAGAAGTCATCATGAAGTGTATGCCACTTGTATTTATGAAAGAGGTCAAAAAATTATTAAATGATAACTAAAAAAGAATTAATCAAGGAAAAAGAAGAAATTGAAAAACAAATTCAAGAAATTGAAAATAAAGAAAAGATGAATGATTTTGAAGAATTTGAATGTGACGGAAAGAAATTCAAAATTTATAAATGGGCATGTACACCATTTGGAGATTTAATTTTGAATCTTCCCAAAAATGAAAGATTAGCAATATAACTCCAATGGAAATAAAGGGACATTATACCGACGGTAAAATAAGTGAATTTAATGGCTTCCATTTCCAATGGAATGTAGACATAACACATATTCAGCAAAATTTTCCCTTTGCCCTCCAGAGTTGGGTAAATCCTCACGCTGGTTTTGAGGTGCTTCCCTTAACGCTCCAATCCGAAATCGGAGGACATCGGATAATATCGCTGATTAAAGGAAATTTGAAAAATTAAAATGTGTAATAAAACAAAATATAAATCAAGCAACACGAGAATAGATAAGTGTATTAAACCACTCATAAAATGGCTTAACAGTTGTGACTATGAAACTGTTGGTTCTTGCTGTGGTCACAACAAATATCCTATGACTGTAGTGGTTAAATACAGAAAGAATGGTGTTGCTTATTATTTTGAATTGTTTTCTGACACTAATATCCCACGAAGCAGAAGATTTTATAAAAAAGATAGCGAGGGATATTATTTTATTCCTGAAGTTATGGAGGGGAATAAAAATGATTAATTTTTCAAACTACGCCTCTCAAAGCGTATCGGACAAAGGAAAAACTCACGAGGAAACTTTTGGTTTCACTCGTGCCTCACTTCGTTCGGTCGCTGAATATACGTTTACAGGAAAATCAATTCGCTTCGCTCAATCGCTTTGTGCGATAAGTGATTTTCCCAAATTTTCACTTCGTGAAAACTTCTGTAAACTCCATATTATGTTCAATTTTCAAACATCCCTCGCTGGTAGGGAGCAACAATCACAATGGGAATAAAAAATAACACTTTCAAAAGCGAATCAGAAGAATATGAAACTCCTAAAGAGATTTTTGAACCTCTCCAAAAGGAATTTAATTTACAATTGGATGTTTGTGCATCATCATCTAATCACAAATTGAATAATTATTTTACTAAAGAAAATGATGCCTTAACTAAGGATTGGCACAAACAAGGAAACTTTTGGATGAATCCTCCTTTTGGAAGACAACTTAAAAAATGGGTTCAAAAAGCATACGAGGAATCTTGTAAAGGAGTTATCGGAGTTTCTATTCTTCCAGTAAGAAGCAACACCAATTGGTGGCACGAATTTATAATTGATGTTGGAGCAGAAGTTCGCTTTTTGAAAGGGGAAATTAAGTTTGGTGATTGTAAGAGGGGACTTTGGCTTCCCTTTGCAATCGTTATATGGAAATCGGGATGTTTGAAAACTAAATCACTTCGTGATTTTCCTACGGAGAACATAATATGCGTTAAAGAGGATTTACTTCGTAAATCCCCAAATTCTATAAATAGAACTTCCCTTAACGCTAATATTATGCCTAATTTCAAAATCGCCCTCAAAGACTGGAGCAACTCAAAATGATGATAGAAAAATTTAAACAAATAAGTGAAATGAGCAAGAACCTTGATGAAGAATTAAATTTGCTTAAAATTGAAATTGAAGAAAAACAAAAAGAATATCAAGACAAAGTAGCAAATGTTTCAAAGATAACTCAAATTACAGAAGGATTAAACGAAGAAGAATTTAAGAATTTTATCAAAGAACCCTATGCAGTTTTACCAACTGGAAAACAAGAAGAATGGTTTGTTGCTGTTCCTAAATTTATCAGAATGAATCTTGGGTGGTTAGACCATACAACTGAAACTTTCAATGTTTTTAGAATTAATAAATTTATGAAATGGTTAGGAAATATCCCTCAAGATATTGAAAAGAAATTTAAATTTGATAAGAAACTTCCTTTAAAAGTTTTTGACGGAACTATTTTAACAGGAAAGCAACATCAAGAAGAAACATGGAATAAATATAATAAATTCTTAACTTCAAGACAAGGAGCAGATAAAATAAAGATTAAGAGAGGTTATGAGTTTAAACTTTTAGCACAACTTATTTCAGATGGAATTTTACCTTTTATGGCAAGACCAATAGAACAAGAAGATTTAAGGATTGTAGAATTTAAAGAGCCATTAATTTTAAGAGATTATCAGGAAGAAGCATGGCAAAGATTTTTAGAAGTGGGAGCAGTAGGAATTTACTGGGCTTATTCTGCTGGTAAAACATTCTTTGGACTTCACGCAGGGGGAAAAATCAAAGGAAGGAAATTAGTTGTTTGCCCTACAAGAACTTTAGTTGAACAATGGCAAGAAAGAATAAAAAAATACATAAGAAATCAAGACCAAAATGAATGGGAAGTTGTAACCTATCATTCATTTTCAAAATTAACAAATAAGGAATATGCTTTAGTTATTTTTGATGAATGCCAACACCTTCCAGCAAATACCTTTTCTAAATTTGCGACATTAAATACAAAATATAGAGTTGGACTTTCAGCCACACCTTATAGAGAAGATGGAAGAACAGATTTTATATTTGCATTAACTGGATTTCCAATAGGATTAAGTTGGGATAATCTGATTGAATTAGGAGTTTTAGAAATCCCAGACATAAGATGTTATATCGTTTCAGACTGGAGGGCAAAAGAAAGCAAACTGAAAGAACTTTTATCTCAAGACAAAAAGACTATAATTTTCTGTGATTCAATTTCTTTAGGAAACAGATTAAGTAAAGATTTAGGAATACCTTTTGTTCATGGTGGAACTTCTAAAAGAATTGAAACAATTAAAGAAGCCGATGTTTCAATAGTTTCAAGAGTTGGAGATGAAGGTTTATCCATTGCAGAAATTCAGAGGGTTATAGAAATTGATTTTTTATTTGGAAGTAGAAGGCAAGAAGGACAAAGACTTGGAAGATTATTTCATGGAGATGAAAAGGGAGAACATATTATTTTAATGACTGAAAAAGAATTTGAAGATTATGGAAAAAGACTTTATGCTATTACCGAGAAAGGATTTAAAGTGGAGATAATAAGATGAATAAAGAAAATGATTTATTGAGGGTTGGGCTTAAACAAGAAATGAAGTTGGCAATTGAGCAATTTAAACAAGTTTATAAAAAAGCCAGTAAAGGAATAGAAAAGATTTATACAGAAGCAAATTTAACAAACGATTTAAAAGAAGTTCAAAGACTTCATACAAGGTTCTTTGGATACTTAACTAAATCTAAAAATGCAAAGGAGAAGTGGGGCGATGACTAATCGGGCGATTTTGAAACTCAACTCTAACGAGTTGCACTTCGTGAGGCATAATATCAGTTTAAAGACTACGCCTTCGGCTCCGTCCAAGTTGCCTACAGCAACTTCTTTAAACAACAATATTATGTTCAATTTGAGAGGTCGGCTCCAAAGGTGTGAAACAACTAAATCACGAGAAACTAATCGTAAAAAATGAAAATTGAAATTGAAGATATAAAAACTTGTCCAGATTCAGTACTACGAGAAGTAGCTGATATATTAGAAGTTGAATTTCTGGTGAGATATATTATCCATCAAAAAGGAGATAAAAATGAAAAAATATAAATACGAATTTAAAAAAGGAGATAAGGTAAGAAGGATTTATTCTAATCTTAAAGATATCAATGTAGGAGATACAGCAGTTGTTTTAAAAGATTGTTTGACTGATAATGGAGAGGAATGGCTGAACATGAGAGTTGATAAAAACGGTATTGAAGATAATTATTTTATTAAAAATTTTAAAAAGATTGAAGAAAAAATTGAAGAAAATAAAGATGAAAAAGTTTCAGATATTGAAATCTATAAAAAAATTAAAATACAAACTTTTGCAAAAGAATATATAATTGCAGACCCAACATACTGTATGGGAATATTACCGATAATTCCAAGGGAAAATAACGAAAAGTTAAAAGAAATTGAAACAAGTTTTGGAAAATTTTATTTAATTGAAAATCCAAAAATGACAAAAATTATTAAATTCAGTGAAAAAACTGAAATAATAAACATTGAAGGAACAAATTACAATTATCAATTTATTCAAAAAATGAGAAGAATGGCAAGTGAATGGTATTCTGATGTACCAGATTTATTAATGAAAAAAGAAAATGGTTTAACAAAAAAAGATGATGTTTTAATGTTAATTTTCGGAAATAAATTATGCTTTATATTAGCACCAAGAGTTAATGATGATAGATAAATTAAAATTTTTACTTGATGAATATAAAGATAATCCAAAAATGACTAATATTCTTAGTCCATTATCCGCAATGTCAGAAAAAGACCAAGAGGCATCATTAAAAATAATTGAACTAGTCATTAAAATAATAAAATGAAAACTAAAAAACAATTAATCCAAGAGAAAGAAGAAATTGAACTTCAAATAAAAGAAATTGAAAATCAAGAAGATATATCCGAAGAAGAATATGATAGTCTTCAAGGACGAGATGATTATGAAAACTAAAAAACAATTAATCGAAGAAAAAGATAATATAAGTCTTTGTTCTAAATGCAATTGTATGACCAAATCAATTAAAATAGGAAGCAAATATAAATGCGGTAAATGTGGAGAATTAAAAAATGAAAGTTACTGAAAAAATACAAGCATTGAATAATATTGTAATAATTGGAATCGTGAATGGATTATCTCATACTCATACAGACGGAAGAACCGAAGATATTAATTTTTGGAAACTAAGAAGTGAATTATTCAATGAATTTTTTATCTGTGTTAAAAGTTTATTATCGAATCAAAATTATTCATATGCAGAAAAAAGATTGATTGAAATTGCACAGGAAGGGTATAAAAAATGAAAACTAAAAAAGAATTAAATTATTTTCAAGAATTTGAATGTCCAGAAGAACTTAAAGGACAATTAAAATTAGGAGATTTTTTCGGATGATATTACCTAAAAGAAAGTTTAATACTATTGTAATAGACCCTGCATGGCAAATTAGCATGACAGGGGAAGTTAAAAGAAAAGAACATAGAGCAGAAAAACTGCCTTATAAAACTATGACTTTAGAAGAGATTAAACAAATTCCTATTAAAGATATAGCAAATGTTGGATGTCATGTTTATTGTTGGACTACTAACAAAATGCTTAAACAAACTTTTGATGTCTTAGAAGCATGGGGAGTTAATTTTCATCTGGTTATGCCAATGGTTAAACCATCAGGAATAGCACCATGTTTTGGTTATGTTTTTGCATCTGAATTTTGTTTATTAGGATTTTATGGAAAACCTATGCAGAAATTTAAAAGAGCAGGGAAACTAAACTGGATAAAATGTTTCAACAAGGCAGGAAGTCATAGCTCAAAGCCAGAAGAGTTTTATGAATTAGTTAAAGAGATGTCACCATTTCCAAGAATAGATATTTTTGCAAGAAGTAAACATCAAGGTTTTTATCCCTTTGGAGATGAATCGCCTGAATTTGTATGTCCAAAATGTAGTAATAAATTAATTGAAAGTGATTTAGAGGAATACGAATGGTTATGTAAATCTTGTGACGAGAATTTTTATAATATAGAAGCTACGGAGGTTAAGCATGAAGCTATGCAATCTGAAGCACGGCATTCCTCCCAAGCCTAAAGGCGATTGGGTATCCTGCCTAATTTTATATGAAAGATAAAAAATCAAATAAATTACAAAATCCAATAGACGAATGTATAAGTTGGTTTGATATTGATGGCAGAGGAATTAGGTTTCAATTTTTAGATAGTGATATATCCGTTATAAAAGATTCTATAAATAAACATTTGGAGATAGAAATTAGAAAAATACTTTGGGATTTTGTACATAAATATGAATTTTCTGAAGCAACTAAAGAACAGATATATGATATATTAATAGAGAAAATAAAAAATATACAATTATGAAAACTAAAGAAGAATTAATCAAGGAAAAAGAAAAAATAAGTCCTTGTCTGGGGTGTCATTGTATGACAAAATCTATTAGAATAGGTCGAGCAAATTATATATGTGGTAAATGTAATAATGATAAATCTTTATCTGATTTATATTTTTATGAATTAACTCATAAAGAAGATAAAAAATGAATTGGGAAAAATATCTAAAAGAAAAAGATGCAAGTAAAAGATGGGATATGCTCCAAGAAAGTAATCGTCTTAGTTATGACCACGTTGATGATTGGATTCAATCTTTATTATATTATTTAAAACAATCACATTTAAAAAAAGATAATCATCGTATAGGGTTAGAATTAGAATCATATACTAATGTTTTATTTTATCGTGATTTAATTAAAGAACATGATATGCTTATGGAAGTGGCATCAAGATTGAAATAAAAATGGTTTAAAATTTAAATGGCAAAAGATAAATTAAGTAAATCAAACAAACAGATGTTAAAGAATATTGAAATAGCAAAAGAAATAGTATTATTAGAAGATAAAGAATTAATGGAGGAACTTACAAAATATTAAAAAATGATACAAACTAATAAGAAAATGCAAAACAACAATTTAAGCATGAAAGAAGCAAAAGCAAAGCAAAAACAAGAAAAAGAACAATTAGACCAAGATGTAAAAAATAAAATAGAAAAAGAAATCAAAGAGAAAAAAAATAAATCTAATGATGATATAATGTATGATTTATTTTCTGAACTTCAACAGGAATTTTTTAGATGAAAATGACATACTCCCATACCCTAAAGGGTAGGGTATCTCACGAAGCTACGAGATTAAAACCGAAAGATATATAAAGGTATTATACCTTATTATAAGGTATGGAAAGACTAACAATATATCCTGATAAAGAATTGATGAAACAACTAAACAAAGAAGCTGATAAAGAGAAAAGAAGTCTTAACAACTTAATTCTTTTTATCTTGGCTAAACATTACGAGGAAAAGAAACATGGCTAAAGAAAAGTTTAGGACTTGGAATTTTAGAGGAGATATTAAAGTTAAATATACTGATGGTTCTGGTGCTAAAGATATTTGGCAAAAAAACCAAGAAGAATTACTACAACAAATTGTAGGAATAGTTGAAAACTATCTTGACCAAAATATAACTTTAACAAACAGACAGCTTTATTATCAGTTAGTTTCAAGAGACATAATTCCTAATGCTGATGAAATATATAAAAGAATTTGCACATTTTTAACCGATGCAAGATATGCAGGATTAATTGATTGGGAAGCGATAGAAGATAGAGGTAGAACTCCTGAAAAACATTCCGAATGGAATAATATTAAGAGCTTAATAGAAAGTGCTACTTATACTTACAGACTTCCAAGATGGAAAGACCAAGATTATTATATTGAACTTTATTGTGAGAAACAAGCAATGGAGAGTGTTCTTAAACCAGTTGCAGATAAATATCATATTTACTTTGGAGTGAACAAAGGGTATTCAAGTGCTTCAACAATGTATGATTTAGCACAAAGAATTAAAGAGAAGATTAACGAGGGAAAAAGAACAATAATTCTTTATCTTGGAGACCATGACCCTTCTGGTTTAGATATGGTTAGAGATATTCATAAAAGAATTTGTGAATTTTTAACTGCTGGTGATGAATGTGTTGATGTTGTAGGAGATGAAGAAGAAAATCCATTTTTTAGAATTGTTCCTCTTGCATTGAATATGAAGCAGATTAAACAATATAATCCCCCTCCAAATCCTGCAAAGATAACTGACCCAAGAGCAAAATGGTATATAAAAGAACATGGAAACAAAAGCTGGGAACTTGATGCTTTAGAACCAAAAGTTTTAATTAAAATTGCAGAAATAGGAGTTCAAGAATTTATAGACTTAGAAAAGTATGACTATTGGATTAAGAGAGAAAAGAAAGAGAAAAAAGCTCTTGAAGAATTTGGAGATAGTCTTTTAGAAAAAGAGGAGAACGAAGATGATTGAAGAATTAAAGATAGCCATAGATGAAGCAGACAGAATTAACTCCAAGAAGTCAAAAGAAGTTTTATTAAAAATCGCTATGCTCAAAGAAGAAAATCAACAGGGTGCTTTAGATTTAGTTAAATTAATGTTGGAGAGCAGAAGATGACTAACATTAAAGAAAAATTATCTCCTGAATTTGATGACTTAATTAAAACCCTACAATTTCCTGATAAGTTTTATAATATTTTAGATAAAATCAGTCATGATGAATTTAATAGGGGATATGGAATTGGAGCTAAGAACGAGCAATTAGTTATTTTACATAAAATTGATAAATTAATTGGTGTTAAGAGGATTAAAGAAAAGATTGAGGAAACAAAAGAACCTAAAAGTGAGTGGGCTATGTTAAGAGCAGGGGATGTTCACGAAAGAGAGAAGTTAGAGTTATTAGAAGAACTAAAAAAAGAAATTGAAAAACAAGAAGATATATCCGAAGAAGAATATGATAGTCTTCAAGGACGAGAAGAAAATGAAAATATATAAATTGAAAAATTCTCCTTATGAAGGAGATACAAAAACTGATGCAGACGGAAGATTCCTATTCATTGGTGGCGAATGGCGTGAAATTTATTGTAAGGATGATGAAGATTTTTATGAATGTTGGAAAGAATATGATGAAAATGGACATATTGTTCATTTTCTCGATAGTGAGGATTATGAATGTTGGTTTGACAAATATGGAACAAAAATAACAAAAGAAGAATTTGAAAAATTATATGTGGAAAAAAAATGAATAAAAAATTATATTTTTGTAAATGTTGTAGACAGGTTCATTATGATGATGATTTTTGTGAAATAGATGGAGATTTGGAGATTAGAAATTTTGAAAAGTTTCTTGAAAGTGTGGAGAGGATAAAAAATGAAAATTACAATAAAAATAAATAAAAAAATTGCAGAACATCTCTCAAGCCCACATACTTTTTATGACGAGTGTGAACCTGCGTGTGCTTTATTAAGGCTTGTGCAAAGAGAGATAGATAAAAAGCTTCCAAAGAAAAATAATAAATTAATAAATAAAAAGATAAATAAACCGACGATAGTTCGTTTTAAAAAATCAGATGGAACTTTATGAATAATTTAGGAGAATTGAGTTATGGTCTTAATTGTTATTGGAGATATGAGCTTGTTAGGGATAAAATAGATAAACTTGCCGGAGACAAATTAATATGATGATTAAATTTATAAATTCTATTAATTTAATAGAATTAAATGGAGGTAATTAAGATGATAGATGATATAGATGACTTTGTAGAAGATTTAGAAAATGATGGTGATTATGTAGATGATGAGGATTTTGAATAAATATGAGAAATAAATTATTTTGTGCTGAATGTAGGGATGAAATAGAAACATGTGATGAATGTAATTGTAAATTTGTGGTTGGTGATGAGATATATTGTTTAGGTAATCATATCCATCAGGATTGTATTTCAGATAAATCATCAGAAGTTGTTTTGGAGGATGATGAATGAGCCATCAATATTACGAACAGGATTATGATGATAAGCATGAATCAAGGTTGAGATACTTTGACAGTCATTTTATCAAATTATCTAAAATAATTGCTAAACAAAATGGTATAGCCCTAAGTTCATATCTTTCAGGAATTAAAGATTTTAGTAGTTTTAAATCTGTTCTACAAGA
>Ga0214474_1001398_pt1 | contig 11150 bp, 24 predicted proteins | sample RVTome_2_FD_187335 | JGI IMG/M metagenome (GOLD analysis project Ga0214474, IMG submission 187335) | Soil microbial communities from uranium-contaminated site in the Upper Colorado River Basin, Wyoming, United States - RVT95D214 HiSeq ...
AATGATAAATCAAAGGATAGTTTTCAGGACTAAACAAAGCAGCTTTCCATCCATAAAGAATATTTAGACGACTAATAATATAATCGACCCACTCCGATTTACCCGAACTTGGACGGCCTGTAACTATTGCCAGCCTTCTTAGTTCCCAGGTAATCAAACTATCAAGACTTAAATTTCCTATTGACTTACCAGGGGGTATCCCGTTCTCGTACAATTCCAAACAGTCATCATAAATTGTATCGAGTCCAATAATACCCTTAATTTCAACTTGCCTCGATTCTCCTAATAGCTTCTTGAACTCAATGCCACCATACTTACAAAAGTATTCGTTTGAGTCTTTGCATTCTTTAAATGAAATCAATTTGCATTTATCATGTCCTAACCTTCTTATAAGTTCATCCCTGAAAATAATTCCTTTCGTATCAATATCTGTTCCAATGTAAATAGTTTCTATCTTATCAAACAAATCTATAGAGGTATCAAGAAATTCAAAATTAGAATTAGCGCCATTTGGAACGCTTATCACATTATCAAACTTATTTTCTATCCACGTTAATAAATCAATTTCGCCTTCAACTATTATAACCTCTTTAGTATCAAGTATTGCATCAAAATTATACCATATAAGTTCGGCACCGGAATAAAGTTTGAATGTTTTATTTTCACCGCGATACTTAATATTTTTCAATACGTTGTTCTGAAAGTAGGGAAAGCAAATAACCTCGATTTCTTTTTCACATTGCGACATATACTCTTTTGAACTATACACTTTCATTTTGTTAAGCGTACTCTGTGAAATCATACGACCTGTGAACCATTTAACTGCACGGTCTGTTAAGTTAGTTATGTTTTTCCACTCCGGCACAGAGTATTGTTTTTCCTTAATGTACGGCCTATACTCAAAGAAAGTAGTTTCACAATGAAAGCAATGTGCACGGTTTGTTGATTCATAAAATTGGAGTACTTTTATGTTTGCCTTTTTTCTTGACTTCGAACATTCAGGACACGTTGATTTCTGTTGATTCGTGAAATCAATTTCATATATTAGTTTACTATTTGAGCTTTGGTATTTCATTTTAATATCCTAATAAGCTTTTGACTTGTTGACTTGATTCTTTAATGTACGGTATTGTATTATTAAGTGCAGATTTCCAGTTTAATATTTTCTTGTTATTGCCATTTTTCCAGTCATTAGATACCCAGGCATCATACTTTAATTTTAAGTGTTCAATATCAATGTTTGGTTTTTTAGATAAAGCATATTCTTTAAATTCTAAAAATTCTGGTATATATATTTCTTTTTTAAATTCTTTTCTTTCTTTAGATGGTGTTTTCTCCGTGTTTTTAGAATGTTTTCTCCGTGTTTTCTCCGTGTTTTCTCCGTGTTGATTGTTTTGATAACTATCATAATTACAAATGGTTACTCGTGTTGTTTTTCGGAGTCCCTCTGTACAGATCATTTTATCTCTAACTAAAAGTGAAAAAAAAGTCCTGACTTTCTGCTTAGTCCACCATCTTTTTGAAAGTTTGTAATTAAAAATGTCGCTCCATGTATCTAATGAGAAAATTGCCTGGCCTCTTTTGCATTCAATAAATTCACCTTCAATAATAGTTGAATCGTTTATATAATTAACTCTCATTATCATTTTAATAAATGCATGGAAATAATATGAATTTGAACTTATCCAGTGATTTTCAATACTCCTAAATGCTTTTATATATCCCTTATGATAATTCTGTTCCGGTTCCTGAATTATACTTACTTCATCTTTAACTGGATACATATGAATTAATTATAAACCCTCAGCAAATAAAAAAGCCAGATAGGAGAGCGTCAACAAACCTTTTCTGACTTTAGAACCTGCGAGGGTTATGGTAAAATTTATGTTTCTTAATTTCATGTTTGACGCTTTTTTGATTAGCAAATATAAATAATTATTTCTGAATTACAAAATTATTGTTTTTGGTTTTCAACTTTCCTTTTTATTTTACTTCTTTTTTCCAAATCTGACTGAACTTTTACAAGGCATTGTGCTAAGATACCTATAACCTGATAAGTGTCATTTACATTATAAGCATTTATTGTCAGATTTTCATCATCTACAAATTAAATTGATTATGAGTTAGTTATAATTCATATTGGGTATATACAGATGTTAGGGTGCATTTAAACCCTACCTGCGTTTGACAGCATAACTACTATCGGCTGGCTCTATTATAATGCAGGGAACGTCTGTACCAAAAAATCCATAACTACTTTTATCAGCTATTCCAGCATTCACTATATTACCACAAATATTTACACAGCACCGAATATAAACTTCGGTATCATCATCAACGTTTTTTAGCATTTCTTTTAATGCTCCAACTTTCATATAAGGTATTTCTTTTTCTTCCATTTTGATTTGAATAAACGCACCCTAACAATGTATATAGCAAATTGGGGGTGTCGTTCCAATTTGAATATTTGTGCTGTTAATTTACTTTGTCATGGCTCGATAGGGTAGCACATTTTAATCCCCAACTTGCCATATACTCAACGTTATACACAATTAAGAAACTCATCAATACCCATTTTTTGAGATTTCAAAAAAATAGTTATTTTTTCAATTTCTAAGCGTGTCCAATTAGATTTTTTGAACCTATCAAATATCTTTTTTCGATATTTGGCGAGTTCGCAGCTCGATACTTCACCCCAAATTTGGGAAATAAGAAAAGCCCTCGAATACGGTTCGAGAGCTTTTGAAACAAGTTTATTCAACATAGGCTCTTAAAACTTTAAGAATATAATTAGTAAGTTCTGAATATTCAGAACGAGCATCAGAACTATCACCAGTCTGCCACGCACCGTTTCCATCGTGAAAACTATCACTATACACTACTTCATCAGTACCGTATTTTGTAATTTTTACACTCGACCAACTTGCACCGCCATTGGTATAACCAATATTTTCAACTAAGAAAAAACGATTACCACTCCAGTTAAAATCAACGTGTAAATTTTGGTCTGGGTTGTGTCCAAAATCTTCGGCGTTAAACCAAAAATCATTACCGCTTAAAAAAGCAGTTTTGATACCTTGCAATTTAGTTCTGAAACTTGTTTTTGAAGTTGCGAAATTTGTCATTTTATTTACCACTGCCCTGTGGTTTTGTTTTGGCTTCTGGCTCGCCGTTGTTTTAATTTGATAGTACAAATGTAATATAAATTTCAATACGAAACAAATATTTCTTTAATTATTTTTCAAAAAAAGTGAAAATAAATGTTAATGTATTGATTTTCAAAGAGAATGATTTTTAAAAAATGTGTATAACATATTGTAAACCGACCATTTTTGCGGTGTGTAACTTATATGCTTTTGTGCTGATTTATAACATTTTTACTTTTTAATAACATTTTACTGACCGCAAAAACAGGCGGTTACAATTATACCGTTATTCACAATATTTATCCAAATACTGTTTAATTCTATTTTCGTTTTCTTCTTTACAATTAGGAAACTCGATAACACTTATCATTATCTGTACAGCTTCAAGTATTTCCTGTTGAGCTTTAATCATTTTATCTACAGCCTCAGAGTAATCTTCTGGGGCTTCACCAATAATCTTTTTTACATCTATATTCATAACATTTTCTCTTTTAAAAACCCTTTAAAATCCTGATCGCCTTTTTTCTCTTTTAGAAATTTAAGAAACAAACTTGGTTTTTTATTGTAATCATTATCATAAATCACATCAAAATAGCTTATTATAACTGGCATATCCTTAAAATTGATATGAATCAATATAGTTTGTTGAGGTATGCACCAACTCCATTCTGAGTAAAATTTATGCTTATTTAGAAAACGTTCGATATAGTCAAGCTCTACATCTTCACGCCTTTGTCTTAAGCCAGTCCAGTATTTTTTTATAAGCATATTGATTTTATATCATTGATAAATAAATAATCTTTAAATTGTTGGGGTGTGTATCTTAGCACTTTCCATCCCAGCACAGTAGCAGCATTGTATTTTTCCATGTCATTAATAAATCCTTGCCCCCTTACGTGTCTACCATTAGAAAACACACCCCCTTCGATTTCAACTGCAATCATTTTATCAAGAATACACCAATCAAAACGCCACTTTCTGATAGGATGAAATTGATATTCTGGAATTAGCTCAAACGAAATTTCCTTATCCTTAATTTTTATCGGAGCTTTTTTCATACAATTCAATTAATCTTTTAAAATCTCGAATAGTTTCGTTAATCATAAACAAAACCTTGATCACCCAAATAAAACCAAAGACAACTGCAAAAATTAATATTAAAATTAGTAAGTCCATATTATTGATTTTTAGTTAATTACAATTCGTATTGCGTAAATACGGATGTTAGGCTTCATGCTCCCAACGCTCGCCATCTGGAATATCATTTCCTGTTAAGGCTTTATGTAGGTTATTTATTCCTAAAGCCTTTGACAAGTTTATTAGTTTCTCTTTTGCTGTTTTTTCTGGATACTTTTCATTGTATAGTTTAATCAACTCAATAGGCTTTAGGTCTTTGTTTTCATTTGCAAGCCTGTTAAACCTTATCAAATCTAATGTCGTGTAATTTCTCATAATCTTTGTGTTTCCCGCCCGCAAAGCACGAAAGCCTAACATGCGGTATAGTTAATAAGCCCTATAAAGTTTTGCTGTAATTGGATAGCGATGTGGTAGGGCTTACATAACCATACCGCAAACCGTTATACCACATTTTAAGAAGCCTTGCACGAGCGTTCTACGTATCTGATAATTTTCTCTTTGAAAGCATCTAAACCGCCTAATTTTTCGATTTTAGAACTTTCAATGTAAAAAGAAACCTGAACCTTTTTATCGGTTACAGGTTTTCTTCCACTTGTTTTTCTTTTTCCTCCGTGAGTAGTTTTCATTACTTAATTTTTGTGGTAATGGTTAATAAATTACCTGTTAAACCACCTCTTTTGCTGTCATTTGAAAAAACAAACTCAACACCCATTTTTGTTAAAACTGCTTTTGTTGCTTCGGTATGGTCTTGGTTTGAGCAGAAACGACCTGTGCCACTTGTGTAAACTGGTCTTATTTCTTTTTTACCTTCAATTACTTCTTTTGCAAATTTATAAGCCATTGAAGTTTTTGAAAGTGGGTATTTGTTGCTTTCAGATTTTACTGTCAATTTGTTCAATTTGCTTGTTGCTGATTTTACTGTTAAAGTTTTCATTTTCTTATTTATTAAGTCTTGGCTTTATTGCTTTTGACTCTACAAATATACAACTCTTTTTTGAATTACAATACATTTTATCGTTTTTTTTTCAAGATTATTTGAAATAAATTGTAAAGCGTTGATTATAAGATAAATAAAAACGTGGTATAACAAGCGGTCATAAAACATGCCGCAATTAAGCTGGTTTGTAACTTGAAACGTTCTAAAATGCGGCACGTTTCATACCGCCAACCGTTATGCACCATGCCAGAAAGCTATAAGTTAGCCGTTATTCATCCTTTTTAGTCAACAAAATTAACAAATAAACAACAAAACCAAGTACTAAAAGGCCCCCAATTAACCAATATTCCCAACGTGATTTGTCTAATTGCAATACATCAGCATATCTTGATAAGCAAGCCAATAGCATTATGAAAACGAACAATGCAAAGTACCATTTAAATTGTTTCATAGCTTTTTATTCGTTCGTTTAACCATTTTAGTCTTGGAGTCTTCAGTCCAGGTTTTGCCATATACTGATAATTTTTATAATTGTGTGGCATACTTCTAGTGATATAAGAGCTCAATAAAAAATATTCGCAAACCGATATTTTTTTAAATACAAGACTTTCTGATAAATAACACAGTCCCTTGTAATCATGGAAATCTTTTGCACTTATATAAATTAATTCATCTCTTAATATAATTAATAATTCTAATATAGTCTTTGATTTACTCATAGTTCAATATTTTTATCGTTTTAAAGTTCCTTAAATTCCTTCACCAATATAATGATTATCGGTGAAAGCATTATTAATGTAAAAGTTAGGGCTAATAGTACCATAGTTTTAAATTTCTCTATTAAAAAATGTTTGTATCCGTATGCTGTTTGGCATCCATAATTCTTTTTGGAGTAATTCAAGTTTTTGTTTCAAAACAACCAATTCCCAGTCTAACAATTCTATACCATCAAAGTTAATCTTATCGAGTATGTCTATTATTGTTTCAACATACATTCTTTGATCTTTACGTTTCAGATATTCCAATGTTTCAATTATTGTCATAATCTTAATTTTAAGCCACGATTTTTATTTTCATATATCAATATACTACTTTTTTATTTTCGGGGCTGTTTTTATACTACTTGTAATCGAAATTTTGATTCTTAGTCCTGAGTTTATCCTTTGCAATTTCAGATACGGTTATTTCCTCAAACTTTTTTAACGCTTTCGAATAGTCTGGATTTGTCCACGCCCAAACACCAAAATCATTTGCTTTTGGATATATCTCTTTGAAGTCGGTTTCTGAATAGATTCGTTTCTCGAAGTCAATACAGACCGCAACTACACGTCTTTCAAATACTTCATAGTAAATTGTCTTTGCTTCAAAATTTTCTACAAGAAACAAATAAGCATGCTCGTTTGAATCTATTTTTGTAAATACGATGCCCTTTACTTCTCCGGTTCCTAAGAATTTGTCTGGTAGTTGTGTCGTCATTTTGTAAAACTTAATGGGTATTCCTGAATTTTTGGTTTTGCATTTGGATTACTTCTTTTCCAAATCTTTTGACAGTACTGGAAATAATCGAAGTCGTTATCTATGTTTTCGCTTTCCTCTAATTTCCATCCTTTTCCTTGCATTTTGCCATCAATTTCTTTTTTAGTTGCGGCCATCAAATGTAATATGCCAGCCCGTTCTATTTTATATTGAGGATTAAGCAGGTTCCATGCTTTTGCATAAGCAGCAATTTGTAAGAAATGAGAATCATGTACATAGTTACCGGACTTATAATCTATAAGCCAGATATTATTATTCAATTCACATATCCTGTCAATCCTACCACCATAACCAAGCTCGTCATTAGCGAAAGGAAATTCGTGTACTATAACTTTTGACGGGAATTTATTAAAAAATTCCATAGCTTTGCAGTACAATTCCCAAACTTCAAATTTATATTTCTCTTTTCCATCTTCTGACAAGAACGAGGTTTTAAAATTTGGCGGTAATTTCTCGTATTCATCTATTAGATCGTGCGTTTCGCTTCCAATAACACCAGCTCTCTTTAGAATTTCTTCTGAATTAAATCCAGTTTGTTTTAGCCATAAATCATAACCATAACCTTTTGGGTATACAGATAAAATATTCGTAACACCAGGCAACCAGTTTTTAGTTTTACTTGACTGATACCAGTGTTCATCAGGTATAGTTATTTTATTTTCAAGTTCGTTAAAAAACAAGTTCATTTGGTGCGCTTTAAAATTATAGTAATAGTATCGTCATCATGAATTTTGCAGCTTATAATTTCAATAGATGAAAAAGTATGTATCCATTGATTAAGCCATTTTTGCCAGTCTATTAGTGGAACACGGTCAATTTTAAAATCAATTTTTTCGTTTATCATGACTCTTTCCGATTTAAGTATTCAAAAAAAACAGAAGCGCATGAAATAACATCAGATGTTTTTAGCCCCGTTGCAGATACACACCATGTAATAGAACATTCCAAACTGATTTTTCTTTTTTCGAGTGTCCAGTCTTTTGAGAATTTACCCTCTTTTTTTTGTCCTGGTATCATGAAATAATATTGCTGAACATTATTATAAACCTTACCTGGTTTAATTTCAATTTCAATTTCCTGGCCTTTTGGCAATCCTAAGAACAACGAATCAAATGCAGATCCTTTGCGCCCATCTTCCAATTCTATTTCAATTATTGGTTTGTCCTGATATTTCTTACCCGAATCAATACAGGTTTTAATTTTTACTTTCTCCATAATTATTTTATTGATTTTATAATTTAAAATTTCTTTTTTGTATCTGACAGTTGCCGTAAGCATTATGTACCTGACAGTTGCCGTAGGCATTATGTATCTGACAGTCGCCGTAAGCTCGATGTATCTGACAGTTGTCGGAAGCGTCATGTATCTGACAGTTGTCGTAAGCTCGATGTATCTGACAGTTGCCGTGAGCGTGATGTATCTGGCAGTTGCCGTAAGTGTGATGTATCTGGCAGTTGCCGTAAGTGCGATGTATCTGGCAGTTGTCATAAGCGTCATGTATCTGACAGTTGTCGAAAGCTAAATGTATCTGACAGTTGTCGGAAGCGTCATGTATCTGGCAGTCGCCGTAAGCTCGATGTATCTGACAGTTGTCGGAAGCGTCATGTATCTGGCAGTTGCCGTAAGCTCGATGTATCTGACAGTTGTCGGAAGCGTCATGTATCTGACAGTTGTCGAAAGCTAAATGTATCTGACAGTTGCCGTAAGCGTCATATATCTGACAGTTGTCGGAAGCTAAATGTATCTGACAGTTGCCGTAAGCGTCATATATCTGACAGTTGTCGGAAGCGTCATATATCTGACAGTTGCCGGAAGCGTCATATATCTGACAGTCGCCGTAAGCTCGATGTATCTGACAGTTGCCGTGAGCGTGATGTATCTGGCAGTTGTCGTAAGCTAAATGTATCTGACAGTTGCCGTAAGCGTCATATATCTGACAGTTGTCGGAAGCGTCATGTATCTGGCAGTTGCCGTAAGCTCGATGTATCTGACAGTTGCCGTAAGCTCGATGTATCTGACAGTCGCCGGAAGCGTCATATATCTGACAGTCGCCGTAAGCGTACCATACAATAGAATTTTTTATTTTTCCAATCTCTGCATCACCGCACAATATGACAGCATCACCAATAATTATTTTTCTTGAATCAGTGATAATCATTGATTGAATTACTCGTTTCAATTTTTCCTTAGTATTTTCAATAACTGAATCAGTAACCCATTCCGGCTTTACGTTTTCATCGATAATTAATTCATAGTTATCTAATTCGTGAGGCATACCCTTTGGTTTATACTCAAGTCTCACAAACCCATCATTCCCATTGTCTTTAATATTAAACTCATCGATTAAGTCCTCATGGGAAATTGTGAATTTATTATATTTCAAATCACCATTCTCCATTAATATTGCAGCAAAAAAATTACACATAGCTTTACTTATTTATTGATTTTAAAAATGTTACTTTACCACCAAATTTACGACAATTATCCACGTGCATATCATAATAATATTTTTTTACACCATGTTCGTAAAATACATTATTTCCCTTGCTCAACTTAAAACAAACATAACAAAGGTTAATACTTTTATTTCGTGCGACCACATTTTGTTTAAGTGGCCTGTTACAGATATTACATTTCTTACTCGAAATGATACTATAATCTACTTTTTTTGTTATTGCTTTCTCCATAACTGATAGTATTAATTTTAAATTCCAAATAATATCCTAAGTAATCCTGCACCTTTTTTTTCTAAGTGCTTTAAGGCTTCACGTTCTTTTGTTCTTGGCGGATTATCCTTTGCAAATGTGCGCTCAACACAGTGGCACTGATAACATTCGCAATGATTTTTATTTGGCTTAATTCTTTTGCCACAATAGATACATCTTTCAGTTTTCATATTTAAGGTTTTAATTATTTTCACAAATTCTATAAATTCTATTGCCATCTATATACAGGCTCCCAAACAATTTTTGCCTTTTAAAATCCCTGTAAATAGTAGGAAAAACACCATTAACAGGTATTAATTTGAATTTATAATTAATCCAACCACCCTTCCTTATAATCGTGTTGATTATTTTTTTGATTTTACCTAAATTAAGTATTTTCATATTCACTTTTTTTTAAGTTAATAAAAATGAAATTAAATATATAAGTAATCCTAAGATAAGGATCAACATTAAGATTTTATCACTCTTTTTCATCACTTCTTGTTTCATTAATTAGCCACAACATTATTCTGGTTGCTTCGTGAACGTTAATGTAACCTTTCTTTACATTTTCAATAATACCATTAATCCTAAATTCTAAAGTATTAGATTTAAAACATTTATTACAAATACTTCTGATAATATTACCCGTAATTTCAGTATGTATGCGTGAAATATCAAAACTATTTTTACATACATCACACTCAACTAACTCGCTGAATAAGTCTGGTGTCGCTAATTTCCAGCTATCATAATCCATCACTTATCAAGTTTTAGTGTGTAAGTAATGGGTTCGGAAATCCAACTTTCAAAATCTTCTACAAACCTTTGCGGTACGTTATCACGGTTCAGCCATTGTTGAAAAGCCGGATAACTAACATTGAATTTTTTCATGGCTAAGTTTCTGAAAATTTCCTGACCAACTGGATCAAGACTATAGAATAATTCTTTTATTTTCATATCAGTAATTTAATGCCATTTGGCGATTAATGAAAAAATGAATCCCTGTAGAACATTCATTCCACCTGTTTTCGTCAAAATTATGTATGCTTATTTCCTTACCAATTTCGTAATAAATTATTTGTTCGGATTCTGGATTTTCATTTGACCAATCTGATAAGACACAAGTTTTATCAGAAATAGTTCCGTCAAAATTCTCAATTCTCAATATTTTTACATGGCTCGCCCTACATTTATACGTAGTTGCAGAGCTTCTTTTTGAATCTTCTAATATTTCAAGAACAACAATAACTGATTCGTGTTTTACTTTTTTAAATCCAAAAAACGATCCAATCTCAGGGCAATTTATTGTTAAACCAAAGGTTGATTCATTTATAACGACACCTGAAAGGTTTGCACGTGAAAGGTTTGTACCTGAAAGGTCTGCACCTGAAAGGTCTGCACGTAAAAGGTCTGCACCTGAAAGGTCTGTACCTGAAAGGTCTGCACCTGAAAGGTCTGCACCTGAAAGGTTTGCACGTGAAAGGTTTGTACCTGAAAGGTTTGCACGTGAAAGGTATGCACGTAAAAGGTTTGTACCTGAAAGGTATGCATCTGAAAGGTTTGCACCCGAAAGGTTTGCACGTGAAAGGTCTGCACCTGAAAGGTCTGTACCTGAAAGGTTTGCACGTGAAAGGTTTGTACCTGAAAGGTCTGTACCTGAAAGGTCTGCACGTAAAAGGTCTGCAC
>Ga0214474_1001399_pt1 | contig 11149 bp, 12 predicted proteins | sample RVTome_2_FD_187335 | JGI IMG/M metagenome (GOLD analysis project Ga0214474, IMG submission 187335) | Soil microbial communities from uranium-contaminated site in the Upper Colorado River Basin, Wyoming, United States - RVT95D214 HiSeq ...
GGTCACCTTTGCCGCCGCGACCGAAGAGTCCCGACCGGTGCTTACCGGCGTTCAGCTCGAATTCGATGGGGAAAAGCTGGCCATGGCAGCGGCCGATGGTTTCAGACTGGCGGTACATAACACCTCTCTGCTGTCTGCAGTTAAGAATAAGGCTGCCATCATTGTCCCTTCACGGGCACTCAATGAATTAGGCCGGTTTCTTAGCGACCAGGAAGAACCGGTGGAGATCACAGTAAGCCAGCAGAAAAGCCAGATTTTATTCAAGCTTAAGAACATAGAGATGGTTTCACAGCTCATCCAGGGGGCTTTCCCTAACTATTCTCAGCTCATACCTCAAAGTTATGTCACCAGGGCTGTAGTCGATGTAGCCGAGTTTCTCAGGGCTATAAAGATGGCATCAATTTTTGCACGTGATGGCAGCGGAATTGTCCGGCTGGTAGTCAGTCCGGGAGTGGAACTGACACCCGGGAAAATGAATATCTCGGCCCGGGCTGAAGAGGTCGGCGATAACGTGGGCGAAATCGACGCCTTAATCGACGGCGAAGCGGCGAAGATCGCCTTTAACGCCAAGTATCTTTCGGATGTACTGTCGGTGCTCGGTGAAAAGCAGGTGGCTCTGGAGACAACAACTTCATCCAGCCCCGGCGTCCTCCGTCCCGTCGGCTCTGATAACTACCTTCACGTTGTCATGCCGATGTTCGTGCAGTGGTAAGAACATAGACCGCCATTATTCTGCGGATGTGGTGTCTACTGCTGTCGTGTCTAATAGGATTTAGTTAATATTGTTACTCTTCCGATGGCACACGATAAATGCGGACCACGGGCTCAGCAGTAACCAGCGGCCCAATTAAATCAACAATTTCAAGCCGATGCCTGCTGTCTGCCCATACCTGCCAGGTGCCCAATCGTGTCCAGGTGCTAATAACTAAAAATGATGTCGGGTCGTTGATTTCGACCAGCGTTTCGCCCGATATGTAACCCGGCTGGTGTAATGATTGTGCCCTGAGGTCCTGGAGCAAGCTATCCAGGGTGTCTTCTTTTCCTGGTTTACTATGCCACTCGATAAATGCTCTTATCATATTCACACCTCCTCCACTGCACTTATTATATCATCATGTTAGTAGTGGGCAACTTTTGTATTAAGAGCCAGTATATCCCGAAAATGAGTTCAATATTAATGATAGGGTGGAATATCGGCAATTAGTTTAGCCCGATAAGTTTATTAACGGGTTAATCTATATACCGATGTTCGCAGGGTGGTGGTCAGCAGGTAATCGATGGTTAACAGCTGCCCACCGGATTAGATGGGCAGCTGTTAACCACACCTCAGACATTCTTAATAGTGCTACGATTACTATTTATTAGCGTAAGTCACTTCGAGAACAACCGAGGACCACTCGATCATATCCGCGAAGTTATTGCCGTTGCTGACCCTGTTAAACAGGGCTTCAACCTGGAAGGAACTATTAGCATAGGAAACCGGCAACTTTAAGTCAGTGGTTACATCGATAACACTGGGTGGCTCGTACATCAGAGTGGTGTGAATTAACTTGGAACCAACGAATCCGAAGGCTGGAAGCGGGCCACTGAAAATGTCTTTCCAGAGCCACATTCCGCCCAGTCCCACCGGTGGTGCGTTGTAGGCGAACGGATAGCCGGAAATGCGTCCGGTGGTGAATTTTAAGTTGGCACTCTGAATGTCTTTACCGGCCAGACTGGTAATATTGAAGGTCCAGAAAGCGCGATAACCGACGTTCTTATCGTCATCTCCAGCCCTGGTGATTGAGTAGTCGGTGCCATTTTTCTGGTCTACCGTGCCGGTTCCCGAAGGTACGGGTTCAAGTACTACTGTGCTTGTTGTCGGTTGAACTTCAACAGTAGCGCTGCCTGTGGTTTGCGCCCCGAAGTTATCTTTCGCTGTCAACGTTACAGCGAAATTCCCGGCTGATTTAGGTGATGTCCAGGTGACCTGTTTGCCGGTGCCGGTAACAGTGCCGTCGCTCGCCGACCAAGTCAGGATTATTGGGTCATCATCGGGGTCAGCAACCACAGCGGTAATAGTGGTGCTCTGTCCGGCCACGATCTTTGCCGGATTTGCGGTAATCTGTGAAATTACCGGCGACTGGTTTGGTGGCGGCGGTGGCGGTGGTGGCGTCGGCGCTACCGGCGCGGCACAGGCGCCAACAATTGTAGCCATAGCCAGAATCAGCGCAGTTGTCAGTAGGAGACCTTTGGACTTTCTCATTGCGAATCACACCCCCTTTTTTATTTTTTTGCTTTATCGATTACTATCCTAACTCGTATAACGGCTATGAGCAACTAAAGGTTTACCTTCACCTACTATTTTACCAAAATTTGGAAATTTGTAAATCAGGGGCCAGGCCCGTATTACCGCACTCTCGTGGTAATTGATATAATTCAGCCTAGTTATTATCGCATATCCGGGTACAAACCTGTGAAAGGGGTGTTTAATGGGCAGAATTAATACGGTTTTAGGGCCGGTTTCGGCAGACGAGCTGGGCGTCACGTTAATGCACGAACATCTCGTCTTTTCCTATCTGGGCTGGGAATGCGATGCTCTGGCACCGCCCTACGACCGCGAAGCCGCGGCTACGGCCTGTATCGAGAGGCTGAGGGAAGCCAAAGACTATGGCTTGAGGACACTGGTCGATGCTACAGGTACGGATATGGGCAGGGACGCAGAGCTGGAGAAGATAGTATCCGACAAGGTGGGTATAAACATCGTAGCTGCCACAGGTTTCTATACGGATAAATTAGGTAAATCCGGGTATTTCAAGGCTCGCAGCCAGGTCTACGATATCGTAGCCGAACTTTGTGAAACTATGGTTACAGAGATTACCAGGGGCATTGGCAATACAGGGGTCAAAGCGGGTGTAATCAAGGTGGGCACCGGGCATGCCAGGATAACCTCCTACGAAGAAAATCTGCTTAAAGCAGCCGCCAGGGCGCAAAAAGTGACGGGAGTGCCCATTATTACACATACCGAAGCCGGAACTATGGGGCCGGAGCAGGCCGACCTGCTTATCTCCGAGGGAGCCGACCCCAAACGCACCGTTATCGGCCATATGTGCGGCAACTCGGACCTGAACTACCATATCTCGGTGCTGGATAAAGGGGTAAATATTGCCTTTGACCGGTTGGGAATAGATGCCATCTTCCCGGATAGACTGAGAAAGGCTTGTCTCATCGGACTGATAGGCGGTGGTTATACCGATAGAATTGTCTTATCGCAAGATTGCTGGGCTTATCGTATGGGCCGACCCTTTGAGTTTTCGGAAGCCATGAAGCCGCTTCTGGCTAACTGGTCGTACGTCCACGTATTCAAAGATATTATACCTGCGCTCAAAGAAGCTGGAGTGAGTCAGGAGAAGATAGATAAGCTAATGATAGAAAATCCGCGGAGATTATTTAGTGGCGGCTAACCTGAGTCAACAAATATTCGAAGCGGACAGAGCAGCTTATATCGTAAAGGCAATTAAAGACCGCGTCGAGACAAGCCCGTTAAACTGCTTTGAATCATTCGATGGTGAACGCATTTTCGATGAGCCCCTGGTTGGTTTCGCCGATGGCGACGACCCGATTTTTAAAGAGTACAAAACGATCATAGGCGATTTTCATTTAACTCCGCGCGAGGCCCTGCAAAATCATCTGCAGTCAATTGATATCAGGCAGGGCCCGGCACACGTGAGCGTTGTTTCCTTTATCCTGCCGGTTAGTTATAAGACGAGGCTCAGTCTACGCAAAGAAACATTAGTCCCGTCGCTGAGGTGGAACCATACGCGGTGGCAAGGCCAGGACTTTATATACGACCTGTCACGCTATGTTACATCTTTACTGGAAAGCCTGGGGTATAGGGCGGTGGCGCCGGAACTGGCCGACTTCTATAAGATAAATAGATTACCCGCCGGTTACGCCGCTAACTGGTCACAAAGACATGCTGCTTACGCGGCCGGGCTGGGGACTTTTAGCCTGAATGACGGCTTTATTACACCGAAAGGGATGGCCATGCGCTGCGGGAGTGTGGTTACAGATGCCATAATACCGCCCAGCCCCAGATTATATAGTGACCACCTCGCCAATTGCCTTTTTTATTACAACCGGTCGTGTAACCGTTGTGCCCAGCGGTGTCCTGCCGGAGCCATTGACGAGAAAGGGCACGATAAAAACAAGTGCCGCGAGTTCTTGTTTAACAGGCAGAAAGAGATAGTCAGGGAATTACACAGGGAAGAAGGCTATATCGGCGGCTACCTGGGATGCGGTCTGTGCCAGACCAAGGTGCCGTGCGAAGCCAGGATACCGCCAAGAAAAAAGCCAGGCGATAGCCAGGAGGATATGAGGTGAGCGAAGTAGAAAAAGCCGTGGACTGTTTCAACGAAGGATTCATGTGCTCACAAGCGGTGCTTACTGCCTATGCTGCAGAGTTTGGCGTTGATAGGCAAACGGCTCTCAAAGTGAGTGCTGCTTTTGGTGGAGGCATGGGTCGACTGGGCGAAGTATGCGGGGCAGTCACCGGCGCGTTTATGGTCATAGGCCTCAAATACGGCCGGACTGAGGTTAAGGATGCCAGGGCGCATGAGAAAGCTGCCAGGCTGGTTCAGGAATTTGCTCAGCGGTTTAAGTCGATAAACGGGTCTATCATATGCCGGGAGTTGCTCGGTTGCGATTTGAACACCAAGGAAGGCCAGCAGGCTTTTGTGGATAGAAAACTTCGCGATACACTGTGTACCAGGTATGTCCGCGATGCTGCCGAGATCGTCGGGCAGCTAATATCTCAGAAGCCTTAGTGTTGAGGCTGCTGCAGGTCGATACCCAGCACCACGGAAGTGTCAATTTGCCGCTGTGGAATATCCCAGTAACGCATTAGAAGCGTAGCCTTTTCCGGCAGCAAAGTGAAGCCCCGCTTTTGATAGAATTCGACTGCCCAGGTAGCGTCTTCCCACGTGCCGACCAGAAGCCGTCTAGTGGTAGTAATCTGTCTCAGGTGGTTGACAAGCCTGGTGCCGATGCCTTTTCCCTGACTTTCAGGCAGTACATAAGCGTGCCTGATAAGAGTCATGTCTTTTATCGGCTGAAATCCCATGACACCGAGCAATCTGCCGTTCTCTTTCCAGCCGAAAAAAGTCATATGATGCATCTCGGTATGTAGCTCATCCAACGGCATATAAGGCTCGTGGTAGCAGTCTTCCGGGATGGCTCCCTGATAGATTCGGGCGGCACGGTTTATGATGTCATGCATAACGTTTGCATCACGTTCTGTCAGTTTCACTATCATGTAATTTCAGCCGTAGCCAAAGCAATATCCGTATGATACTATTGACGGTAGGGTCGGTTCAACGCTATGCTGTTTAGAGACGAGCTATTGACAGGCATAAGGTTATCTTATATTCTATGCCTTGCATTACGAGGTAGTATCCGTTCCGGTTTGGGGGCATAAATAGAATGGAAATCTTATATTTCGCTTTGCTCGTGGTGCTGGCTTTTTGGCTGGGTGCCTGTCCGTTTGCCGTATGGGTGGGCAAGTGGTTATTGGGTAAGGATATCCGGAAATACGGTGACCACAATCCGGGTTCATATAATGTCCTGCGCGCCGGAGGTCGCTGGATTTTTGCCCTGACCCTTATTCTGGAAATGGCTAAAGGGATACCCTTTGTAGCATTAGCCCACTACTATTTCGGATTGCCCGAGGCCATGGTTATGGGCGTGGGGTTAAGTGCCATACTAGGTCACGCTTTCAGCCCCATACTTAAGTTCAACGGCGGCAAGGCGCTGGCGGTGACCGGGGGCGTATTGCTGGCAATGCCGCAACATGAAATGTTTATCGCCGTCGTAATTTTCATGCTCCTGGCATACCTATTTATTGATATCGATGCCTGGAGAGTGACCTTGGCCATGACCGCAACACTGATTTACCTGTTGATTACAAAGGGGTTCTCCTTAGAGCCGCTGTTTATCGTCTGCATTATGGCAATACTAACGTTGAAACACTTCGAAGACCTCAGCACTACCAGGCCCAAACTCAGGGGAAAGCTCATTAGGTGGCTTCACGACAGGAGGGCGGCACACGCAGGTCGCCAGTAGCGGGAATTAAGTATGTTGTATCAAGCAATAATAGCAATTTTGATGGTAGTACTGGCCCTCAACCTTATTACCAATCTGCGGTCGCTGAAAAGGCCCGACTGCAACCGACGAATATCGAAACCTCAGCCGCTTGTTTCTGTATTGATCCCTGCCAGAAACGAAGAGGAAAATATTGAAAATTGCCTCAAGTCCATACAAGCCCAGGATTATTCCAATTTCGAGGTAATCGTTTTGGATGACAATTCCGAAGACAAAACAGCTCAGATTGTTGAGAAAATCGCGGCAATAGATGAGCGCATCCGATTGATAAAAGGCAAACCGCTGGCCCCGGGATGGGCGGGCAAACCGTATGCCTGCTATCAGCTCGCGGAAAATGCCCGGGGTTCCTGGCTGCTTTTTCTGGATGCCGACACCACCAGTGAACCTTGCATGGTACGCAGCACCCTGGGGGCGGCTATTGACCTTGACCTTTCATTACTCTCCGGTTTTCCGCGGCAGATGGCCGAGTCTTTACCTGAGAAGCTGGCTTTGCCGATAATGTACTTCATACTGATGACCTGGTTGCCGCTGTGGTGGGTACACCGCCACGTAGGACGCATGCCCTCTATCACCATAGGCCAATTTCTCTTGTTCCGAAAAGATGAATATCAGCGTATCGGAGGGCACCTGGCAGTAAAAGACAAGATACTCGAAGACGTCTGGCTCGGGGTGGAAACAGTCCGGCACGGAGGGCGGCACGAAGCTATCGATTTGTCCACGGTGTTCAGCTGCCGCATGTACCGCACGGTAGGAGCCATGTGGGAAGGGTTTGTAAAGTGGATATATTCGATAGCGGCCCTGTCTCCGGTGGCGTTGGTTGCCCTGCTGGCAGTCGCCTTCATCTTTTTTCTGGCTCCGTTTTACTGGTTGTGGAACGGTTTTCTGGGAGCGGCAGCACCGACCGATTGGAGATACATCGCTGTTTTTCAGGTGGGCATGATACTGTTGATGAGGTGGCTGGTGGAACGTCATTTCCGGCAGTCCCTTCTGTCAACCTTCCTTCACCCCATCGGATTTTCCTTCTGGTATGCGGCTGGCCTGTACGGTTTCTGGCGCGAACTTGTGGGGCTCGGGGTCCGGTGGAAAGAGCGTATCTATGGCGAGGCATCAGGCGTCAAATAAATCAGGTTAGCACCTGATAATGCAGAAACTCAGCCAATGAAAAGTTTGGTACTGGCCAGTGGTTTCGGGACAAGGCTTTATCCGTTAACCCAACGCAAAGCCAAAGCTTTACTGGATTACAAGGGTAAGCCTGTAATAAGCCACGTAATCGAAAAAATCCCCCCTGGCATAGATATACTGGTGAATATAAACCGGAAATTCGAAGCCGATTTTCGCCAATGGCAGGCCAAGCTGAATAGGCCTATCACGCTATGCGTCGAACCCGTTTCCAGGGAAGAAGAGGCATTGGGTGCGGTGGGCTCGATCGACTATTGGGTGAAAGCTAAGAATATTGGCGAAGATTTACTGGTTGTAGCTGCTGATAACTACTTCGAGTTCGACCTTAGCCGTTTCATCAAAGCTTATAAGGGCAAAGACACTCTGGTGGCCGTATATGACATCGGTGATAAAAGTAAAGCGGTCCAGTTCGGGGTAGTCCAATTAAAAGGTAACAGGATAGTACATTTTGTTGAGAAACCGGCCCGGCCGAATTCCAGCCTGGTGGCTATCGCCTGCTATATCTTTCCACCGCGTATTTTCCCGCTCCTGTTTCAGTACTGCGCCGAGGGCAGGGATAATCTGGGCAACTTCATATCCTATCTGGTAGAGGTAGACGAGGTCCAGGCCTTCACATTTAAGGAACTGTGGCTGGACATAGGCAATCTGGACGTGTACGGGACCATCCAGCAGGCCGATTAGGACACTTCTCCATCTGATTATTCTTCCCGCCGCCACTTCGTGGGTATAGTGCTGAGTATGTGGTATAATTTATCTCTTTAGTCTTAAATCACCCTGTAAAAGGAGAACACTTGGAAGCGGTTTTGACTAATAAAGCGTTATGGGTACCGGCGGGAGCCTGGTGCCTGGCGCAGATATTGAAAGTTGTTGTTCAATCGATAAAAGCCAGACGCCTGAGCTTTGCCTACCTGACTACCATGGGCGGTATGCCCAGCTCACATGCTGCTTTGGTCTGCGCGCTGGCAACGACCACAGGTATAGTCTACGGTGTGGGCTCTGCAGTGTTTGCCATAGCTGCTTTTTTTGCCATTGTAGTGATGTACGATGCTGCCGGAGTACGCCAGACCGTAAGTACCCAATCGACGATGCTAAATCGCATCCTGGAGGAGCTTTTTAAAAACAATCCTGAGTTTCAACAGCGCTTACGGGAACTCATCGGCCACACCAAGTTTGAAGTGGCTGCGGGAGCCATACTGGGGATTGTTTTTGCCTTTCTGCTGGCCTGGGACTGGTAGGTAACCGCCTGTACTTTCAGGCAGGCAAGGTTTTCCAGAGTTCAGATATTCTGGTTCTGAGTGCTTCCATCGGGCAATCGGTGTTAATTACCACATCAGCCTGCCTGGCCTTATCTTCCTGAGGCATCTGAGCCCGCAGGCGGTCCAGTATTTGCTCTTCACTCATGCCACGTGACTTCATTAGACGGGCTACGATCGTGGCTTCCGGGGCCGTGGTCACCCAGAGTTGGTCCACTTGCGACCTCCAGCCGGCTTCAATGAGAAGAGCCGCTTCGACGACTACTACACCGGCACCAGCCTTATGGTATTCCTCTATTTTTTGCTTTACCAGGCGGAGTATACGGGGATGTGTTATCCGGTTAAGCCTGGTAAGCGCCGCCTTGTCATCGAATACCAGTCCGGCCAGTTTATCGCGGTCTATTTCGCCGCCCGTATTCAGGATTGATTTTCCGAAAGCGGCCACAATTTGCCTGCGGGCCTGTTTATCCTGTTGCAGAAGCTCGTGCCCTACTTCATCGGCTTCTATGTGTCTGGCGCCGAGTTCGACCAGCATCTGTGATACCGTGGTTTTTCCGGTGCCCAGATTGCCGGCTACGCCGATAACTAACATGGTTTTATGAGATCCTAGACGAAGGCAGAAATGCCGAGTAGTTCCCGGCCGATCACCAGTTTCTGAATCTGGGTGGCACCGTCGGGGAAGGTGAGCGTGCGGGCATCGCGGAAATATCTCTCCACCGGATACTCTTCCGAGATGCCGTAAGCGCCGTGGACCTGAATGGCCTTTGAGGTCACTTCGATGGCGGTTTCCGTGCTAAACCCCTTGGCCATAGACGCCTCCTTAAAGGGCGTCTCGCCTTTGCCGATGAGGTAAAGTGCCCGGTAGCAGATGAAACGGGCGGCATCAGTCATTATAGCCATATCAGCAATCATTTCCTGGATTAGCTGGAAGCTACCGATAGGCCGGCCGAACTGTTTTCTATCGCGGGCGTAATTAATAGCAGCTTCCAATGCAGCCCGGCATAAACCTACAGCGCCGACGCCGACGGCTACCCGGAGTTTGCATAGTTCAGAAAGAGCCAGTAAGTAAGCGTTCCCCGGCGTGCCGATCATGTTGGTCTCCGGTATACGGCAGTCCTCGAAGCTCAGTTCCGAGGTGGGACAGGAGCGGCAGCCCAGTTTGGGCAATTCGCGGCTGGAGAATGGCGATTCAGTCCGGTCGACAAGGAAAGCGGAAATGCCCCTGGCTCCGCGGCTTTTATCGGTGGAGGCGAAGACCACCGCCAGGTCAGCGATGCCGCCGCTGGTTATCCAGGTCTTGGTGCCGTTCAGTATGTAGTGGTTCCCATCACGCACCGCCGAGGTGCTCAGGTCGCGGGCGCCGGAGCCGACATCCGGCTCGGTGAGGCAAAAGCAGGTTATCTTTTCGAGGGACATTATCTGTGGAATATATTTTGCTTTTTGTTCCGGTGTTCCGTGGGCGACCAGCACGGGCAGCACGCTGCCGTCCTGTATCAGTACGATCATACCCAGGCTGAGATAGGCGCGCGAGAGTTCCTCGCCGAGTACGCCGTAGGAAACGAGGTCCAAGCTTTGCCCGCCCAACTCGGGGGGCAGGGTCGAGCCCACGTATCCCAGGGGCAGAAGTTTTTTCAGCAGGCCAAGGGCTACGTCCTTGGGCAGCGGATGGTATTTGCGGTCGTATTCATCGGCGATGGGAATTATTTCGCGTTCCATGAAGTCACGGGCGTTTTTCTGGAGTATTTTTTGTGACTCGTTCAGTTCTAAAATCATGGCTACACCTTTTCGAGGTTATTTTGAGGTCATTGTAGACGAAGTCTCAGACCTTGTCCAGATTTTCTAGAAGGAGTAGATGGAAGGTACCCTTACTAAGCCAGCTTATTACGCCCTCGGCTTCGTGGTGATATAATTGGTATGTGAAGGATTCGGTAGTTGAAGTCTATCTTTACGAGAAGCTTTCCGAGTCTAGAGTAAAGTGCCTCGATTGCCAGTGGCGCTGTGTAATTAATCCCGGGAAGTTCGGCGTTTGCCGGGTGCGGCGGAACGATGACGGCGTCCTTCACGTTCTAAACTACGGGCAGGCCTCGTCCGTGGCCGTCGACCCTGTAGAGAAGAAGCCGCTATTCCACTTTTTTCCGGGAAGCTCGGCTCTGTCCTTGGGTACGTGGGGCTGTAATTTCCACTGCCGGCACTGCCAGAACTGGCAGATTTCATGCATCGAGACGCCGTCCGAAATGGCGGGAGAATCGAATTACCTGCCTCCGGAAGAAGCGGTGAAGTTGGCCAAGCAGCGCGGCTGCGCCGGCATAACCTGGACCTATAACGAGCCAAGCATCTGGTTCGAGTACACGCTGGACTCGGCAAAACTGGCCAAAAAAGCCGGCCTTTATACCGGATATGTAACCAATGGCTACCTGACCGCCGAAGCGCTGGATATGATAGGGCCATACCTAGATGCCTGGCGCGTGGATATCAAAGGCTTTACCGATAAACTGTATAAAGAGCTGGCCAAAATTCCGGGTTGGCGGGGTATTCTGGACGTGGCTAAACGAGCTCAAGAAAAGTGGAAAATGCATGTC
>Ga0214474_1001401_pt1 | contig 11135 bp, 8 predicted proteins | sample RVTome_2_FD_187335 | JGI IMG/M metagenome (GOLD analysis project Ga0214474, IMG submission 187335) | Soil microbial communities from uranium-contaminated site in the Upper Colorado River Basin, Wyoming, United States - RVT95D214 HiSeq ...
CCTCGCAAGTAGAAAAGGGACGGTGGTTCTAAAACAACTTAGGTACGAGGGACCAGGTCGAATTCTTCCACTTATTTAACCTTTCGGAAATCCCACTCCCCCTCACTTTTCAACTGTTCCGGAGTCCTTTCCTCCAGCCAAAGCTTGCAGATATTTTTCCAACCTATCCTGCGCCATTTTTCAATGACCGTAAGTCGTAAGGCGTGAGGCGTAACACCTAAGTTTTCCTTTTCGTCTTTGCGAGATAAGGAACTTTAGCTTCCTCAAACAAGGAATCCAATTGGGCGCTTCTTCGGCTCTGGTGGTTTCATTCACCCCGTTAGAGATAAGAACCGCTTCAATCTATTTTTCAAATATTGCTTACCCATTCCTGACTTCAAGTATTTCTCGCGAGCTAAAGCATCTTGTTCGTTCAAGCATCCTTCATAATATATAAGCTCAAAGAGGACTCTTTCTTTTGTTGAAGAAACCCTGCCAGCATTGTGTTCTCGGAGGCGGTTCTTTAGATCTCGTGCAAATCCTGTATGAAACTGCTTATCCTTTTTGCTCTGCATTACATAAACATAGTACATGAGTTGTAATCTCTAACAGGGTTACTTTTTATTCGACATAAGGTGCTCTATCAGTTGATGAGGTGGTGCCACCATGACCCCCTTCTCTATGGGGTACGCTTCTTTAACAGGGGCAATAATCCACACTTCTTGAAACTTCATGTCGCTCAATGCATTCCAAAACCCTCGATTCAGATTTGGAGAAGTCGATCCTTTGCATTCGATGGCCACATGTTTGTTGCCCTTTTCAAGAATTAAGTCGATTTCAGAACCGGAGGAAGTACGGTAAAAGGATGCCTTCCAGTTTGGCAAAAAAGAAAGGATATTCTCTATGACCAACCCCTCCCAGGAAGCGCCATAAACAGGATGGCCGAGGAGATCATTGTGGTTTTCAATACTGAGTAGCGCATGCAGTATCCCGCTGTCTCGGATATAGATCTTGGGCGATTTAATCAGTCTCTTTTTCAGATTGGATTCATAGGGTCGAAGAACTCTCAGCACAAAGGAATGCTCTAGCATGTCTACATAAGACCTTATCGCATGATGGCTTATTCCCATGGACTCCCCCAATTTCGAGCTGTTCAGAAGTTGTCCATGCAGGTGAGCACATATTCTCCAGAAGCGCTCAAGAGTCTTGGCAGGGGTCCTGAAACCAAGCTGCGGGATGTCCCGTTCAAGAAATGTTCTGATAAAATCGAGACGCCACTCGAGACTTTCTTTCTCATTTGCCGCAAGATAGCTTCTTGGAAAACCACCTCTTAACCAGAGTTTTCTTAACGTTTTTAAATGATGATCCTCAGAAACTTCTTTCAAGACGAAAGGAGTCAGTTCAAAATAGGATATCCTTCCTGCCAGTGTTTCAGAGCTCTGTTTAATCAGATCAAGCGAAGCAGAACCAAGGATAATAAACTGTCCATTCTTTCTATTTTCATCCATGACGCTTCTTAACACGGGAAATAGCTCAGGAACCCTTTGAATTTCATCAAGGCAGATTAACTTATCGCTATTAAGGCTGAAGAAGGCTTCAGGATCTCTTAATTTGCTGACATCCGATGGCCGCTCAAGATCTAAATAGACCGCGCCTCCGATTTCAGAAATAATGGCCTTAGCGAGCGTGGATTTCCCACATTGCCTGGGACCAAGGATGACGACCCCGGGCATATTCTCCAATTTCTGTTCGATGGTTGTTGTGATGATCCGTTTGATATAAGTTTGCATATTGGAACTATATCTTCCAATTTACAATATGTCAAGTTCCATTATATTTCTCTTTTAAAATCCCTCCAGACTTCACCTCACCCCCGCCCTCTCCCTTGCCTACCGGCAGACACAGGGGGAGAGGGAGATTCAAGAAATCTTACGAATGAGACAGCATAAACGTCACATCCTGGGGAACATAGTTGAATTCTGCCACTTATTTCTTCCTTTTTGAAAACTTCATCCACCCTCGCCTTTTATATGGCCACTAACTTCCCGCAAAGCGCAGGGTGTGAGGAGCGATACTATCAAATGGAATGAGATTTTTAACTTTGAGATCAAGTTTAACGATTCACTGTATCCATGGCCGCTTCTGGATAGCGCGTTCCGGCCGCAAATCCCAATGGTGCAGCTTTCCCGATTCGCTCCAAATCGTCATCGTTTAACTCAATTTCCATTGCCTTCAAATTCTCTTCGAGCGTCTCGCGCCGTTTGGTCCCCGGAATCGGGATAATGTCTTCGCCTTGGGCCAAAAGCCAAGCCAATGCGAGTTGCGCGGGTGTGCATTTCTTTTGATCTGCAATTTCTTTGATTTTTTGAACCAGATTGAGGTTGTGCTTAAAATTTTCACCTTGAAAGCGTGGCATGTGATGACGGGAATCATCCGGTGCCAAGTCTTCGGGTCTTCGAAAGATTCCGGTAAAAAAACCACGGCCAAGCGGAGAATAGGCGACAAGCGAAATGCCGAGCTCCCGGCACACCGGCAAAACATCGGTTTCCGGTTCTCGAGTCCAAAGGCTGTATTCAGTCTGTAACATGACAATGGAATGAACAGCCGAGGCGCGGCGAAGAGTCTTCGGACCGGCTTCAGACAGTCCAGCGTAACGAATTTTACCTTCTTTAACGAGCTCTCCAAGTGTCCCTACGGTGTCCTCGATCGGCACGTTCGGGTCAACACGCGAAGGGTAATACAAATCGATGTAGTCCACTCGCAACCGTTGCAGGCTATAGGATAAAAAGTTTCTTATAGCAACGGGCCGGCTATCATAGCCGACAAATTTGCCATCATGATTACGTAAGCCGCCAAACTTAACCGAAATCAAGACCTGCCCGCGTGGAACATCTTTGATTGCTTCACGGATAAGTTCCTCGTTGTGTCCGACTCCGTAAAAGTCGCCGGTATCGAGGAGATTTATGCCGAGCTCAAGCGCGTGTCGAATGGTGGCAATGCTCTCGTCATCATTCGTCCTCCGTCCGCCGTAAAAATCTGACATGCCCATGCAGCCCAAGCCCAAAGCCGATACTTGGGTGCCTGTTTTCCCTAATTTGCGATATCTCATCGTTTTGTCACTCCTTTAGTTTTTCTGTTTAACTTTAAACCTTAATGACAATTATATAAGGTCGGATTGATTAAATGATAAGGGTGTTCACACCATAATGAAATCGGCTTAAATATACCAAAAACAGATACAAGAATAAAGCATTTCTTATGCCGCGGAAAAGATAGAGGACACAACATATCCTCCCCTGTCCCGCCTTTCAGGACTGCGGAGGACAGGGAGTACAAAGCACACTACATCACTATAGTTTAACAAAAAAGGGATTAGCCTTAGGATGGCTAATCCCTTTAGTTTCCTGGTGCCTAGGGCCGGACTTGAACCGGCACGGTGGGGGACCACCGAGGGATTTTAAGTCCCTTGCGTCTACCAATTCCGCCACCCAGGCATTATTGAGTGATTGTGTTTCTTTGGTTCATTGAGCTACTGCGTCATTTGTCGTTGAAATTATAAATATAGCTTTTGTGTTAATTTGTCAATATATAAACTCAATCGGCAAGTGGTTTGTGCTCGTCACCTGATCCTTTTATTTTTTTAATCCTACTTGTGTTATCAGCAATCTGCCATCATCTAATGGCCGCAATAGATCATCCCTTGTATCAGAGAGAAACTTGTGTTAAAGGTTGAAAAAAGAAAAGATTTATTAGGAGGATAAAACCATGCGATCCGATAAGATGAAAAAGGGTCTTGAAAGGGCACCCCATCGTTCTCTTTTTAAGGCCCTGGGATTGACGGACGAAGAGATTGAGCGGCCCATGATCGGAATTGCTAACTCGGCCAATGAAGTAATTCCAGGTCATCTCCACCTTCATCAAATCTCAGATGCTGTCAAAACCGGAATCCGAATGGCAGGAGGAACCCCGCTTGAGTTCTTCACCATAGGGGTTTGTGATGGTATTGTCATGGGACATGAGGGGATGAAATATTCTCTCAGCTCGAGGGAATTGATCGCAGACTCAATCGAATCCATGGCCATGGCTTACCCATTTGATGGTCTGGTTCTCATCCCGAACTGTGACAAAATCATTCCTGGAATGATGATGGCGGCTGCACGGCTTAACATTCCAACCATCCTCATCAGCGGTGGCCCTATGCTCGCTGGAGAGTTTCAAGGAGGAGAGATCGATTATATAACAGTTTATGAGTCAATAGGAAAAGTAAGAACTGGGGCGATAACCGAAAGGACACTCAAAGAGATTGAGGGCTGTGCCTGTCCGGGCGTGGGCTCCTGTGCAGGGATGTTTACGGCAAATTCTATGAACTGTCTTTCAGAGGTTCTCGGTCTGGCACTTCCCTATAACGGTACCATTCCTGCCGTCTTTGCTGACCGGATCCGCCTTGCAAAAAAAACGGGGATCCAAATGATGGATCTGGTCAAAAAGAATTTGACACCTTCTAAAATCCTTACAGAGAAGGCATTTGAAAATGCGGTTACGGTGGATATGGCTTTTGGAGGCTCTACCAATACCTCCCTGCACCTTCCTGCGATTGCCAAAGAAGCAGGAATTAAACTTTCTCTAAAAACCTTCAATAAAATCGGCGGAAAGACCCCTCACCTTTGTAATCTGTCGCCAGGCGGCCCCCATCATCTTCAGGATCTTCATCAGGCTGGGGGAATTCCAGCCCTGATGAGGGAATTGAGTCGCAAGGGATTGATTCATCAAGACCTGTTGACGGTGACTGGAAAATCGATCGGAGAAAATTTTAAGGGAAAGAGAATCCTTAATCCAGAAGTCATTCGTCCTATTGTAAGACCTTATCACCCCACAGGTGGTTTAACCGTTCTCTTCGGTAATTTAGCTCCCGAGGGTGCCGTAGTAAAACAATCGGCCGTTGAAGAAGCCATACTCAAGCATCGAGGACCAGCGAGAGTCTTCAATTCTGAGGAAGAGGCCATCAAGGTTATTCTCGATAATAAAATCAAGAAAGGTGAGGTCGTTGTCATCCGATACGAAGGTCCAAAAGGCGGGCCGGGAATGAGGGAAATGTTAGCTCCAACCTCTGCAATCGTTGGCGTTGGAAGAGTCCGCGATGTGGCCTTACTGACAGATGGACGCTTCTCAGGGGGAAGTCGGGGAGCAGCCATCGGTCACATCTCACCAGAGGCTGCAGAGGGAGGCCCCATTGCTGTGGTGAGGAATGGGGATCAGATTGAGATCGATATCCCAAGAAAGAGACTCAATCTTCTCATCTCCAATGAAGAATTGAAAAAGAGATTATCTAAATGGAAGCCGCCAAAAAGAGAACTGAGGGGCTATCTCAAACGGTATGCAAAACTTGTTACTTCTGCCAATACGGGTGCTACCTTCGTGGACTAATTTCAGATTTCAGATTGCAGATTTCAGATTTGAGAGTCACACGACCTATTGCGGGAATGGAATCAAGCGGTCTTTAGGTTATGGTTAGGAAGCCGGCATCCTTTCCGTCACCTTTACACCTGAACCTGCTATTTTCTTATGACTATCCCGATTTTCTTCGAAGAATAGGCACGGCGTAGGGACCCTCCCGTATGAAGGCTATAGTGGGTTCGATCCCTTTCACTCGATATCGATTCACCGCGAATAGAATAGCTTTCTGAACCATCTCCTGAGCCTTTTCAAGAGAAGCTTTTATCCTTTTTCCCTTTATAAAATCGAGGCCGCAGACGCCAGGAAGGACACAGTAGTTTTCTCTCTCAATTTCGAGGGAACAGTAGATCAACCCATTTTCCCCCACCTTTCTCAATACCTTTCCCCAAACCTCGGGCTCCCATTGATCTTTTGTAAATCTCCAGCTGGGAGTCTTGAGTAAATCCAGGTAGCCGTCGGGTCCTTGCATTTTTAGCAAGTGGATCAGACTTCTATATTCCGGAGACCCGATGGGGTTGATGAAATCACGGTTATTCGCAACAATGATAATGATGCCCCCTTCCTTAACGGCCGGGAGAGCACCTACTCCTGCTTTTGCAGTCTGGTAATGATCTCTTCCCACATATCCACTGTGAGTGAGAACAATATCGAACTCCCGATCCAGGGAGACCTCGGCATAACCCTTGATCATCTCATAAGCTTTCATGTGGGCCTTCACCAGATCACCCGTAAAGATTTGAGTAAGGCGCAAATCCCTATCGAGATTGACATTAACAATAAAATCGACTCCAACCGTTTCTGCCACCTCCAATGCCTCTTCGTGGCAAGGGTTGCCTTCGAGAATGAGGTTTGTTGCATAGGAATTTTCAAGATATTGGGGACCATGAAATTTCTGAATTGTCTTGACATCAACCAATCCCGGGCAGATAGATTTCCTCCCCCCAGAGATCCCGGTCATAAAATGGCTTTCAACAAGGCCGGTGGCAATCTTCAAATCGGAAAAATAGAATTCACGATTGACATAGACATTGGTTCCCTTTTGGGTCTTTCCAATACCCTCTAAAAGATCGTTGTTCTCACAATCGTGGTCTGAGATTTTGAACTGTTCGACAACCTCCATTCCGTACATTTGCACCTTTTCTTCAAATGTACTCGCCCGGTGCATCCCTGTTGCTATAACGATCCTGATATTTTGCTTTGGTATGCCCGAAGACTCTAAGCGCTTCAATAGGGGGAGAAGGATTCCGTTCTCCCCTTTGTAGGGGACAGGCCGGGTGATATCCGAGACGGCAATCGCTACCGACAATTCTTTAGGGAATTTACCTTTTTTTCTAATGATCTCTTCTAAGGGAGGACTTCCGATAGGATTTAAAAAAGCTTTCTCAATTGCGGCATTGGGATCGGGAAGAGATGAGACTTCTTTTATGCCCAATTCAACACAGTTTGGAGGAACAAGAGTCTTTAAAACATTCCGACCAAACTCCACCTGGATTCTTTTCCAATCCTTCGTATCAATTTTTTTAATAACCTTTTTTATATCGGATCGCATAAGACCATTTTTTTTTTGCCCTTAACTCTCAACTCTTAATTCATAACTCTAAACTTATCATTCATTAGGGAATCAAACTCAGATCCCCCGTAAAAGCAGCTTCTAATACCGGCTTCATCAACCGATCCACATCTCCCTTTTCAGCATCCATAGGGGTTGGCATATTCTGCAGTTTCATCTTCAGTTGGGGATTCTTTGCCGCGCTAAGCATTCGATTAAGATGTTCTCGAGTAGCACCGGCCTCTCTCAAAGTGGTTGGAAAATCTAAATCCTTTGCAAAGGCAATCATCCCATTTGCTACAACCAATCCAAGAGCCCTCCCACTCAAATTCTTAATTTCTTCTTTAATATAACCTGCCTCCCTAAAGATTGTACCCATGACCTTAAGCTGATTCTGGATAACTGGTGCGAAGAGAACTGAATAATAGGGATTCAGCAGAGCACAAGCCCTCCCATGGCTGAGGATATCGACCAGAGAGAAACTTCCCAGATGAGGACCGCTTGTCCCCCCAAGCATAATTGAATATCCACCTAAATCGGTCCCAAGTCCAAGGGCAATTCTTCCCTCCAAATCCCCCCTATCCTTCTTAATCCTCCGGAGACCTTCGACTACTAATCGAATGCTTAATTCTGCAACCTCTTTCACTTTATCATAAGAGGGTCCACTTGTACTCATAAAAACTTCCCAGGAGTGGGCAATTCCATCGAGACCTCCATCCAAGGTCAAGCTGATAGGACAGTCGAGAGTCACCTTATAATCGAAGACTGATGCGGGAGGGATAATGGCTTCATCCACAATCAATTTTTTCTGCCTGGTGATGGGATCTGTGATATTTGAATATTTAGTGAGATGGGCTGCCGAGCTGGCTGCTGTCTGGACCGCAACTACTGGCATGATTGTTCTGCCAGTTCCTTCCTTCATCTTGGTAACATTCCCAACTCCAAAATATGGCTCGATCGAATCAACATCTCCATCTCTATCACTAAGAATCTTTGCCACTTCTTCAGGAGAGTAAGTATTTAGAACAGCAGCAGCTTTGCTTGCATCGATGGTACTCCCCCCTCCCAACACAACAATGACATCAGACTTTGATTTAGTTACTTGGAGGCTGATTCGATACACATCCTCCTGCGGCGCATTGGGTCGAGCTCCGTTGACTGTCTCAAATGTAATCCCATTTGATTCAAGACTTACCTTAATTAAATTATATGGTCTTTCATTCCAGGGATGTCCATGCAGAGTAACAATCACCATAGCCTTCTTCCCAAATTGAGCGACATGTTTACCTGTAGCATCAAGGACATCTTCACCAAAAGTGTAGGATTCACCTCTCCATTCCCTTAAAATCTTCCCTGCCTTTGCAAAATATTCTTTCATTTCATCTCTTTGTGCTGAAGAATTACCCCTATCCCTCTCCCCATTGGGGAGAGGGATAGGGTGTGAGGGGGTAAAATTTATTTTGGTCTCGTTTCAGTAATTTACGGTATCAAAATGGCAGGATTATTGTCAAGGCTCTTAAGTTTGAAATACGAAAGAGTTAAAATACTGACTGTCAGTTAGTATTGTTTTCAAAATAGTATCAAGATGGAAGCGTTTTTTTATTAAACCAAAATAGGTAAATTCCAGATAACTCATTCTCTAATTTTTCAGCTTTCTTTTTAATTGTATATAAATCTGAGTAGAAGATCTCTAAACACTTTGTAATTTTGGCCAGGTTTTCTTTACAGGCAGTTGAATTCTCTATTAGTCGCCTCTCTCTTTCCCGGCATTCTTCAATAAGATCTTTCAATTCCTCTTTTTCTTCTTCAGTCCATTCTGAAATAAGTCCGTCCACTGTTTTCATCATCAATCCTCGATTTTAGAACCTTCTCTTTCCTTTTTTAATATATTTTAAATAGCAAGATTTATACCTCTCTCTTAGCCTATCCAAAAATCACATCAAATCATTTTTTACTTCAACGGGTTAGATGATCCAAATTCTATTTAATCAAGAAAGAGAATACTAAAGAATGTGAAACGCTTTACTCTTTTTGTAAAAAATATTTCCTTTTTCTCCCAATAACAATTTTTTATTATGACCTTAGTATCTGGAAGTAATCTTCATATTTTAAACGCTTACCCATTGAAGTCTGAGAATTTATCTCTAACATTTAAGTCCCCCCTCACCCCCTCCCTCTCCCCTGAGGGGAGAGGGAGGGGTTATTTCAAATATTTTTGGATAGATTTGCTTCCACACCATGTTCCTACGGTTAATCAAAGGAGAGCTTTGTATTTTAATTCCAATTGAGCAGTACGTTGTGGCGGCAAAATGATTCTGTTAATATGATACGGTTGATTCAGTAAAATTGAATGACTTGAAAAAAGGAGGAGCCAAACAATGAAGACCGAAAAGTTGCTTACCCCGGTAATAAGCGTTTTTGTGTTTCTATGCCTCACTCTATTTGCGGCTTTATCGAGCCTTCACGCTGCCGCACCCATTCCCAATGTAACAGGGCCTATCCCGATGACCGGTGATTCGTATCCTTTTAATGCAGCGAATCATTCCATCGTCCCGCAAGATCTCTCCAAGTTTAATTATGTCGAGGAAGAATACTTTGTGAGTGGATTGGCAAATATATACGATTTTGATAGTGATGGCAAAATCATGGTGAAGTCGGCCGACGCCCCTTATACCACGAGAATATTGGTGCGACGACCAGCTTCTCCGCATGAATTTAGCGGTACCATCATTGTGGAACTTTTGAACCCTACTGCAAGGTATGATTTAGACGTCCAGTGGCAATTTTCTTGTGACTACTTCCTTACCCACAAAGACGTCTGGGTAGGGGTGACCGCTAAGCCTGTTACAATGGAGGCCCTGAAGACCTTTGATTCAAAGCGGTACGCTCCCCTGTCCATGGCAAACCCGCTCCCGCCTGACAAAACGTGTCCCAATCCCGTCTCCCTACTCCCAGACTCAACACCTGCCACTGAAAACGGACTGGTATGGGATATCCTGAGCCAGGCAGGTGCGTTACTAAAGTCCACCTCTCCAAAGAATCCACTGCATGGATTTGATGTAAAGAGAGTTTTTGCCACAGGGTATTCCCAAACTGCCGGCTATCTCGTCCCTTACATCAACTTTATCCGTCCCCTTCCTACCGCTGCCTTGGGCAACGGTAACCCAGTATATGATGGCTACCTCATCGGCGATGGAGATGGATTAACGATCCCCATCAACCAATGCTCCGCCCCGATAAAACCGGGCGACCCGCGCTTTGCCATTCAACTTCGACCTGAGCCTGTCATCAGTGTTGGAACACAGACCCTTTTGGGTTTTGGTGCACTGGCTCGCAGAGGAGATAGCGATTCGCCCACGGATCTGTATCGCCGGTACGAGGTCCCGGGTGCAAGTCATGTCTCTAAAAGGGGAATGGCTTACTTTCCATCGCCCGCAGACGTTGCGAGAGCCGGTGTTCCGCAGCCGCCACTGGCTTGCACCGGAATCGATATTTTCGGCCTCTCCGATTTCCCATTAGAATATTTTATGAACGGTGCTTTTGCAAACCTCGATGCATGGGTTCGGTCCGGTACTGTACCGCCAAAGATGCCGTGGATCAAGGTGAAGAATGTTCCAGGAGTTCCATTTCCAGTGGCTGATCTGGATCAATACGGCAACGCTGTAGGTGGTGTCCCGGTTCCTTATATTGAAGTGCCCATTGCTACTTACTATGCTCACAGCAATTCTGCGGATCCGAGGGGCGCCCTCTTCTGTTTCCTCTCGGGCTATAAAGTCCCTTTGAAAAAGGAGACCCTTGCACAGCTTTATCCCACGCATGATGCCTATGTGAAGAAGGTCAAAGAATCGGTTGAGGCATTGGTGAAAGAGAGGTTGATAACCCAGGATGATGGACTGAAGATCATAAAAGAAGCCGAACAGGCAGCAGTGCCGTAAGGGGCCTGGGAACCAGGATAACCCATTAACCCAACACCTTCTCGGCTGCGGCGCTCAACCCGGCCAGACGACCGGTCGTCCATGCCATGCCGTGGCTGAGACCCACACACATCGTGGGATAGCCGACCGCGAACCGGTTACCAATGGTGTTCCCAGCTAAGTACAATCCTGGAATGATTTTCCTATCTCTGTCCAGCGGCTGTAATCTGGTGTTCGTG
>Ga0214474_1001402_pt1 | contig 11131 bp, 14 predicted proteins | sample RVTome_2_FD_187335 | JGI IMG/M metagenome (GOLD analysis project Ga0214474, IMG submission 187335) | Soil microbial communities from uranium-contaminated site in the Upper Colorado River Basin, Wyoming, United States - RVT95D214 HiSeq ...
CTTATCTTTAATTTTTTTATATACTCCCCCGTAAACTCTATCCACGCTCCGGCTTTTATGTATCCAAGCCCCTTAGTTGTTAGTGTGTCGTTTTCTCTAAACACATACAGCACATCATCAACGCCGGCGCTGTCCAATTTTACATATCCGTATATGGGCACATAATTGCTGCTCGTTATTGTTGTTGTATCCATCGCCGTTGTAATAGCCTTCCCCTCAAATCCAACGGCCCCATTCAACCGCCCGCCGCTCTGCGCATTTGCGGTACTTATCAGCACCATCTGCGCAATTACAAACATCACACTCAAAACTTTTTTCATCTCTTCCTCCGTATCCTTTTATAAATTTTACCCACTTCCTCCCACAATCGCTTCCGGTGTATTATCATCTGCCCCAATGTCCACAAACACATTAAGCACAGCGACGCTATCTGTAAATACTCCTTCATGTTTGCCAAATTCGTAAACCATGCAAACGCTCCGGTTAAAAGCGTTGAAAGAATGTGAAACTTATCACTGTGCATTGTGTTCCCCATAATTGCACTCTCTGTAATAATGCGCTCCGCCGTTAATTAAAAATCAAGGGCTCATAGCCAACAACTATAAGCCCTCCGCAATCATTTACTGTTGTCCTCATCATCCTGCTCCAGCACCCGCGCCAGATCCGCACGTTTCCCACCCTTCGGCAAATCAATATCACGCCCCGCATCCTTCCGGGCCCCAATCTCTTCCTTCAAGTTCTCCACCGTCCATCCCTTGTACGGTTCACCCGGCTCCGCTCCATCCGCTCCGCCGGCATTCCCTTCCGCAATCAGTTTCTCCATAAACTCTTTCACACTCTCTATCTGCGCGCTGTTCAGTTTCCCAATCAGCGCATCCAGCTCCACCTTCTTCACCGCTGTGTTCACCGGGTACTTCGCCAGGTCAATCTTCTCACCCTCCTTCAAAATCACATACCGCCCCGGGTACGCTTTCACCAGATTCTTTGCCGCCTCTTCCGGCACCTGTGCGTCAGGGTTCAACTCCATCTGCTTCTTTGCCTTCCCCTTTTCTTCCTTTATATAAATCCGCACCGGTATCGCCGTCCCCTCCACTACCGCCAATCGTACTGTTTTCATGTTCACTCCTGAAAATTGTTCTCTCTCCCGTAGGGAGAGATGTCAACCCGCCGTTTTCTGGCGGGTTGACAGAAAGGGGTCACACCCCGTTATTTATCCTTACGTCACCGTCGTCCACGTTGCATCGGTCTCTTTCACGTAAATTGCAACGCTCCCGGCAAGGTATTGCGTCACCCTCGATCCCACCGGTGCATTCCCGTATCCCGTCCCATCCGTCGCCGTTAGCACCGCACTTACATTCACCGGCGTCCATATATCGTGTATCATGTGCCCGTCACCTACCAGCACGTGTACCATTGCATTCGCCGGATAGGCAAACACGCTCAATCGTAAGTGCGGATCACTCATCAGCAATGTCGCCGCCACCATTCCACCGCCGGCAGTCAATACACCCGCCTGCAACGGATCCTGCAGCAACACACCGGCAACTGCTCCAATCGCCAGCACCGCCATTATCATCAAAATCCTTTTCATACTCACACTCCTAAAAAATTGTTCTCTCTCCCTATGGGAGAGATGTCATCCCGCCAGAAAACGGCGGGTTGACAGAAAGGGGTTCACACCCCGTTATTTAATTCGGTATATGGTAAAACGCTCTCAGCGTTGCGTAAAAATACGCACCACCTAAAGATACGTGCTCCGTCTTATCCGCAGTCGTGGGGCCAACATAAGAGTTTAACTGCCAAACAACTTTTAGTCTGTTAAATGGTTGGTACCAGCTCCTTGTCAATAGCTTGGTATCGTGTTCCGCTACCTTTATGCTGTCAAAAGTCGTACGTGTTATTGGAATGGTTAAAGCGGCCGCACTTCCGTCAAACACCGGACCCAACACGCCCACTAATCCAATACTATCAGCCGTCGTATATCCTTTTCCGCCCCATAACAGGTACAAACTATCCGGATAAAGTTTCAATGCTTGCCCGTCTGGCGGTGTATACGTATAACTTAAATCGCTTACCACCGTGCTGTCCTTCGTTACAAACGTAATGCCCGGGTACGTAGCATTTGTGGCGCTGGTCCCGGTCGTAATCACGGCAAACCGTTTGGCCGCCGTCGGGCCAACATTAAAATCCTGCACTATCTGCCCGTACGCAATCTGCGTCAGCAACGCCACTACCAATCCAATCAAAAACTTTTTCATAGTCACCTTCCTTTGATAATTTCAAAAATGTAGAACATCTCAAATAATTGTGGGAACGCCTGACAAGACGTTCCCTACCTCCTCATTCCCTCCCCCTTCGGGGGAGGGTCAGGGAGGGGGCTTTTAATAAGCCAATTGATCCGGGCTATACGTCGCCGCAACAAGGCTTCCCGTATTCTCCAAAAATTGCCCGGCCGTCAACAGCGTTCCATCCGGATCCGTTATTCCGCCATCCTTGTCAAAATTGTCATTACGCACACAAGAGTGTATCCCTTTAATCGCCACACCCTTCACTTTGCCGTAGTCCAATTTCTGATCCTCCAGCACCCACCGCTCTCCAATCCCAATGCTCAACATCCCGCGTCCCACAAGTATAGCCACCTTCCGGTCATTCGTGTCACGCTCACGCAAAAAGTTCCCGTATGGCGCCCCAGCAACCGCCAGTGTTGCATCCGGCTTCGGCCCGTATCGCACCGTTCCCGCCGTTACCGTGCTGTCAGCCAATCCACCCGCAGCCAGTGCCGCAGTCCTCAAACCCCACAACGTCACATCCGGGATTATTGCCGCCCCTTCAATAAATGCTTCGCTCAGGTTCCCCAGAAAATGATCAGCAAGCGACGCCGTATGTATCCCGTTCAGTGCAAACTTCTGGAAATCCGGATCCGCCAACAATTGCGCCCATTGGCTTAGGCTGCAAAAAATCGGGTAGAATGGTTTACCGTTCTTTGTTACTAGTGGTTGAATCTTTTTCTTCGGCGCTTCCAGCACCATGTTCCGCACCAACGCATACGAAAATCCCTCCGTTGTCTCATCATCCAACCCATCCACATAACTTTCAATCGCAGCTTCATACCCAGCCGTCCCTGGTCGACCGGCTGAATAGTCAACAAACCCGTGCCCCGCAACAATAAAATTCGGGTGGCTTATCGAAGTCACAGCCCTTCCACCTTTTGCCGTCGGCATCAGCAAATCACGGCTTGCACCCGTCAGTATCCCGCTCAGTATCGTTCCCCCCACATGGTACCGGTTCAACCAATCCTTCAACTGGTATGCCGCCTGCATCACCTTCGCCTCGGCAATTTTCTTTATCAGTTGCCGGCTCATCCCCTGCACCGGGTTTGCGGCATGATCCGTCTCGTTAATTTCCACCTGCCGCCATGCAAGAAATTGTCTCTCCTCATTTCCCGTAATCGGATTGTCCCCGTGCGCTGCAGGCATCCCCGTCAAGCTCACAGCAATCGGTAGCCTCATACTCACCTGGCCCTGGGCAATAAATTCCTCAAACACCTCAATCGGGCTTTGCGTAAACGTCACATTGTTGTTCGTCAGGTTGTTCACCACGTACTCCCCACCCGTCTTTTTTATATACTCCGGCGCCACCAACTGCCCTAATTTACTCCCCCAGTATTGCCGCTCTCTCACCATATACTGCAGCAAATCCACCTTCCCCTGGCTCGTGTAGTCAAACAAACTCACCTCCATCCCAAACATCACCGCCCCATGTTTAACCACCATGTACAATACTGCCACTATCGACAGTACATTAATTAACAGCATTAAAAAATTCATACCGCTCTCCTTTCGTTTTTTCCCTCCCCTGTTCTCTCCCCCTCCTACATGTTTCCCTCCCCTTTGGGGAGGGTCAGGGAGGGGCCTGGGGAGGCTCTCTACGTTTTTTTAATCAGTTCATCCTGCTCTTCCGCACTCAAACGTGCAAACGCTTCCTCGTCCGGAATTTTTACCTGCGATTCCTTCTTCCTCGGCGCCGTTCTGTTCCCGGAAATACCGCCGTTCTGCGTCTGCTTCAGCATATCCGTATGGGCCGCCTCGTACTGCTTCATTGCCTCTTCCCTCTCAATCAAACGCTCGTGCTTTACAATCGCTTCACGGTTGCGCAAATAAAACAAATCAAACAACCCGCCCTTGTTCAAAAAGTTCACGTTGTTTTTTTGTGAATATACCGCAGGGCTTTTTAAAGCCTCATCAATAAACTTCGTCAACTCCTCATCCGTCAACGGCAATTTAATTTGCGCTGCGTAATCCTTTATCGCTTTCTTTTCAACTTCCAGCGTCGCCGCATTTTCCGTCCTGCTCTCTTCCAACGAACTCACATATCCATCCACGCCGGCCTTCACCCGTGCATACGTACTTGTTATCACCCGGTCCAACGCATAGTAATGTGCAGGATCAACATCATAGAGATTTTCCATAAACTCATTGCTTACTTTTTCATCCTGCAAAAACTTTTCAGGCAATACGTAACCTGCTTTTTCCAGCATTTTCGCTACCTTGGTACGTCGCACTTCGTTAACCGTTAGCTGAGCAATTTCCAACGTAACTGCCTTCCGCTCTTCATTCGTCAACTCCGTCGACGTTGCTCGCTCTGCTCCCGCCGCCGGCGCCGCTGCCGCTTTCGCATTCGCCGATATCGCCGCATCCATCTCCGTGTACAATGTCTCCAGTTCTTTCACATCGCTCGTCTTTGCGAGCAGCGTTTCAACAACCCTCTCACTGTACTTCAACACCTTTCCGGCGTTGCGCACCGCTTCTTTTAACTCTTCCGGCGTTTTGTACTTACCTGCCAACAGTGTTTCGGTTTTACCGTCAGGTGTATCCTTTGCAGGTGTATCTGCTGGTGCAGCTCCCGCTTCGGCTCCTTTCGGTTTATCCTGTGCGCTTTTATCACCGTCTTTGGGTGTATCCTTTTTATCGGCTCCCTTTCCGGTGCCCGCTCCAGTACTTGCCGCCTGTGCAGTCTTGTACTCATCAATCCACTTTTTCTTATCTTCCACATTATACAACTCAGTCAATTTCTCATCGCTTAATTCCACACCCTCCAATTCCTTCTCCATATCAAAACCCTTTTCACCTTTTTCCCCCTCCCCGAGGGGGCCAGGGGAAGGATCACTCTCTCCTTTCCCGTCCACTATCGTCTCCATCAACGGTAGCGCCATCAACCCCATCATCAAAAATCCAAGCGCATCGTAATGCGCTAATCCCATCACCACCAATACCACCAAAATTCCACCAAACAACTTTTGCATCTTCGTCATAATAAATCTCCTTAAAATTATTGTTGTCCCTCCAATATGCTTCCCTCCCCTCTGCTCTCTCCCCCTCCTACATGTTTCCCTCCCCTTTGGGGAGGGTCAGGGAGGGGCCAGGGGGGGGGGAGGCTTCCTACGCTTTCCTAACCTCTTCATCCTGCTCCTTCTCATCCATCTCGTTAAACTCCTCCTCACTCGGCAACCCTTTTGACTTTGCAAAACCTACTTTGTGAAATTCCAACCTTACTGTCGTCCCGCTGTCATTGTCATCCTCCCTGGTTTCCTTCATCGCTACACGGATCAACCCTCGCACTTCATACATTTCATCCTGTTCCAGTTTATCCAACCCCGGCAATTCCTTGCCATTTGCATTTAAGGTTGCGTAACACATTCCCCCTTTAGTCACACCCGGCATCATCGGAACCCCTGCATCTTTTCCCGTCTCATCCATTTTTTGCTTATACCCCGCCGCCTGCATCTTTATTTCACTCATACTTCCTCCGTAAAATTGTTTTCCCCCTCCCCGAGGGGGTTAGGGGGAGGTGTGCAATATTAAAAAAACACCCAACCCGCTCGCCAGCAACCACCCAACCACAAACATCCCGCCCAACAGCGTCAAATTTTTCCACGCCGTCACCATCTCCGTCGGCGTATTCAAAACCACATACCGCACAATCACAAACGCCAAAGTCAAACACACAACCACCATCATCCAAAGCAAAACCGTCAATGCAACCATAATTATTTTTTCCTTCTTATTTTTCCCCCTCCTTTGGAGGGGGTCAGGGGGAGGCGTTCATCCTCTCCCTCGCCATCTGCATCGGCATATTCATCGTCTGCAGCTGCTTTTGTTTCACCTCTTCACCTTTTTGTTCCATCGCCAGCATCGCCGCCGCTTGTTGCTGCTGCTGTTGCGCCGCCGCCGCTTGGTCCTGCATCCCCTTATTCTCCCGTAAAAGTCCCGCAATCTTCTGGCTCATCGGATTGTCCCACAACTCCACAATAAACGGCAGCACCAATCCCCGCTCCTGCGGATCCAGCAGCTCCAACAGCTTCAATCCCTCCATATACTTCACCTGCTTCTCGCTCGCACCCATCTGGCTCACGTCCGGCACCCAATCATATTCTCCCTGGCTGTAATCGTTCATCATCCCTTCGATCGTCGGCCAGTTCACCTGCAACCACCACAACTTATCCTCTTCACTCCCCGACTCAATCACACCAGGTATCCCCTTCGGCTCGTACAAAAGTCTCACGTATCTCTGCTGCGTCATATACTTCTGCATCAGTCCATCGGTATATTTAAATACACCCTTGCTCGCTATCGTTATGTGCTTATTCAAATACGCTAAATTTACCAACGCACTCTTCACCTTCTCCGTGTAATAACTCGCCGCCTCCGTTGTATTCTCCGCAAACCCCTGCAAGTTCGGACTCACTCCCGTCAACTGCCCAATCATCCCCGCGTGCTCCGTTCCCATCTTGCTCAGCAATTGCGCCGCCGCCGCATCCGGTTTCCTCTCCTCAGGTTTAAATCCACCAGGCGCCGCCTGCGGATCGTAAAACAAAATCTTCCCCCGCTTCTTACTCTTCCAATCCTCCAAATTTTCCGCCAATATCCCACCCTCCGGCAGCATTATATCCGGGTTCGTCGCCCGCAATATCCACTCCAGCATACTCATCTGCCGCTGATTGTAACTGTCATTAGGGCTTATCATCACATCCATCACACTCTGCGTCTGCATCAAATCCGGGTGCCAGTCATAACAAATCACCGGCTTAATCTTAAAACCACGCCCCTGCACTTCATACGGCTCCTCAATCAATTCCTCATCCTCCAGCAAAGAAGGGCAAACATACGTTTTCCATAATTGCGTCGTTTCAATCCATCGCAGCGTCGGGCGCTGGTATTTCTTCATCGTGTTGGAAATAAACGCCTCGTCATACTCCAACCCGCCCGGCACCATCTCCCGCCCGTCACTCACCGTATCATACACCCACAACGCCTGCACGTTTCTTGCATCGTGCAATTCCACCGCCCGGTACAATCCCGCCCTTGTATCCATCCAATCAAGCGAAGTTCCAACAACGTTCATACTCTGCGTGTTTGTGCTTGCAAACGTGCTCTCTTCCTTCCCCTTACTCCAAATGTCAGATAAGCCTCCCATTGTCTTCTCCGCCCAGCTCACCGGCTTAATCTCCCCGGGCTCCCTGTGTACCCCTTCCAGCTCCGCCGCTTTCGCCTTCAACTTATCCTTCTTCGCCTTATCCATACCCGGCAGCATTTGTATAATCTCATCCGCACTGTACCATCCGCTCAACAACATCCACCGCCAGTCACTCTGATCAATCCGCCTCGCATCCATGTCAAACAAAACCATAAACGGGTCATACGCCGAAATCCTCGGCTTACCCATTATGTTATCCTTCGTATCCCAGTTGCAGCACACCCACCCAATTCCACCAATCGCCGCATCGATTCCCGCTTTTCCAATTTCATAATAACCTTCATCGCCAATCCCATAGTCGCCCGTCACCACCGTGTGCACACCCGCCAATTCCTCGTCCCCCATCCGCACCGGCTTCGCCCTCATCTTGCTCATGCTCCCGGCAATGTGTCCCGCCACCGTCAAAATAATATTGTGCGTCAGGTTAAAAATAATCTCCGGCCTGTTATCCTCCCTCAGTTGCTTGCTCACCGCCTCCGTTATTTGATCCCCAATCACATACCGGTAATTCCGCGCCTGCCTGTCCCTAAACTTCGAAGCCCGTACCCTCCCCTGCTCATACAGCGTCTTAATGTTATTCACCCGCTTCGTCCCGCCGGCGTTCCCGCTTCCACTCACCATATTTACAATCGTATCAGCCATCAGTTCCCTTTAAGGCTTTGAAACTGCATAATCGCTTCCATTGCCAATTTTATTTGAATGCTTCTGAAAAAAAATTTGTATGGCTTTCGTAACATTTCCTGCACCATCTCTGATGTCAAACCTTTATTGTCAATCGTTTTCATAATTCCTCTTTCATCTGCGTTTTTATCAGCGCCATCTGCGAAATCATTAAGGCATCCCCGCCTCCCACTTTACACCCTCCCTCTTCGCCTTATCCCTCATCTTCTTTGCAATCCCCGTCGGCTCCGGTTCCCGCTCCGCCGGCGCAAAGCTCGCCATCACGCTGTACCGCTCCTCTTCAATCGCATGGTCCGGCACTTCAGGGTCATTCCCTCTCCCCTTAATATCCTCCACATCGTTCTCATCGTGCTCTGCACCCTGTATCTCATCCACAAGCGGCTCATTCAAGTTTTCAAAGTAAAACCACTTGTGCCGCTGCATCAAATTCTTCCAGGCGCCCCACCCCACCACACGATCCCTCACCGCGTGCACCAGCACCAAATCCTTTTGCCTGAACAGTTCCGCATACGTCAGTTCCTTCCCCTGTATCGCCAAATGTTCATGCTTCGCCCACGCATCGTGCCCGCTCGTAATAAACTTCGGCTTCCGTCCATCCGTCCACGGGCAAGCATCAATCATGCTCGCAATCGCATCCACATTCTGCTGCATCCCCGCGTCCGCTTTGTAGTACGTCAAAATCCTGTAATGCCTCCCCCGGAAATCAATCGCCTTCAATCCAAAACTGCACGGACTGCTCCATCCCGGATCCAAACTCCCATAAAACTTCCACTCCTTCGGAATCTTAAACGGCTCCACCATCATCCCGCCCCCACTCACATTTTTCGGGTCATACCTGCTCGGACTAAATTGATCAAAAAAGTCACCGCTAAACGCCTCCGGATCCCCGTTCAGCAGCGCCTGCTCGTGCTTCTTCCCCTGCATCCTAATCCTCGCCGGGTACTTCGGATCAAGCGCCAATCCAATCTTGTTATCCGTGTACAGCGCCGGTATAAATTCCCTGCTCACCGCATCCCGCTGCTCATCATCCGTCGCCGTGCCGCTCAAAATCCTTTCCGTCACATCAATTCCCGCAGGGTTCGCTTCCGGTTTATTATCCATGTCGGGAATAAACCACCTCACCTCATTCGGTTTCATGCACCGCACAAACCTCGCACGCGTCCACTTCAAACCACTCCCAATCCAGTTGCACGTCGCCCGCATCCTTACAAACAAATCAGGTATCGTGCTTCTCAATCGCCCCATCAAGTGCAAATACTGCGTCAGCGTAAACTGTTCAAGCTGATCCCACGCAATGTATTGGTACTCCATACTGTCGTGATCGTACTTGTTCGCTTCCTTCTCCAAGTGGCAGAAAAATATCTTCGCCCCGCTCGGAAACGTCCAGCTCATCCCCGGCTCACCCGGCCTGTGATACACAAACCTTCCCCCGTAGTACCTGTAATACTTATTGCTCTCATCAATAAACTTCACCAGCTCAGGCGTTTTCCTGCGAAATAAAATTCCCCGGTACTCCGGCACCTCGATCGCAAATTTTCCAAGTGCCGTTTGTTCATACTGCAGCCCCAGCGCATCCATAATTTCAAACCACGTCTTGCCGCCAAACACACCGCCGCCAACCAGCAACTCCGTCGCTGCACACGCCAACCCTTCAGTCTGCGGTCCCTCCTGCGGCGCAACAATAGTAATACTTTCCCCCTCCCCGAGGGGGACGGGGGGAGGCACAACAGAAATGGGATCTGTGTTAATCAATACACCCATGCTACTTTTTAACAGCAGCCACAACAACAGTAGCGCCATTCTTTAATCCTCCTTTAAATCCTGGAAACACAAACGTCGGCGGTTTCATCGGGTGCTCCGGATCCATTCCAATCAAACTCCTGTTCTTGTACTGCTTCCTCAACCAGTTATATACAATCAACTCAGCCAGCTTCGGGTTTGGCGGTACTAGTTTGTTAACCCTGTTCGTTACCACCAACCTCTCATCCAACACCACATTTTCTTTTTGTCCGTTCCTTTGCCGGGTCACAACTAACCGCGGCTCCTTCGTTATTTCTTCATACTCAAAACCATGCGCTGCTTGAAACACACTCACCTCAATCAACGCCACAGCTTTTTCTTTTTCACTCTCCACCATCGCCTTCAACACCGGGTCGTGCTGCATCAATCGGTAAAACGTCGCCTCACTTATCCCCGCATCCGCCGCCGCTTTTTTATTCGTCTTCAATCGGCCAACCGCCTGCAGCAACGCATCCTTTTTCTTCCCCGCAATCTTTATCCTCTTCCGCCCAGGCTTCCCCGCTTTTTTATTCTTTGCGCCTTTAGCCCCCTTAGCGGACCGCTTCCCCTCCCTCACCTTCTTCATCTCAAAACCCTTCTTGCTCATAATTCTCCCCCTCCCTGAGGGGGTCCAAAGGAGGTAATAATACAAACGCCGATAGTGCTCTCATACACCATCGGCGTTCTCAACTCTCGTACGGGTTCTTACACTCGTGCGTCTCATGCTCAAATTTACATCATTGCACACCCCTGTTAAAGGAAAGGATTACCACAACCCCAATAAAAATAAAAAACCCGCCTCAGCGGGTTCATAATTTTCTCGGGGCTGGCCAATCAGGCCAATGCTCGCTTCTCCAGTAATCATATTTAGGCAACCTCATACAATCGTCGCAAATTAATATCTGCGGTCGACCGTACCCGCCCGGCGGATTCACTTGCGTTAAATATTCCTCCCCATCCATTCGCCTTTTGCAATTACTGCATGAATCTATCTGCTCAGGTTTTTCTCCCATAACCAAATATAAAATCACATATCCTCCTTTTGTTAATTTACATTTCTCACTCCCACTTCCAAACTACACACTTTCACCTCTCAAATCAACCACACTTTTCCCCCGTCTTTATTGCTCAAAACTTT
>Ga0214474_1001403_pt1 | contig 11130 bp, 17 predicted proteins | sample RVTome_2_FD_187335 | JGI IMG/M metagenome (GOLD analysis project Ga0214474, IMG submission 187335) | Soil microbial communities from uranium-contaminated site in the Upper Colorado River Basin, Wyoming, United States - RVT95D214 HiSeq ...
CTCTTGCCGCTCTCGGCCCGTTTTTGATAAAAAGCCTACATAAAAGAAGCGATGGGAACTATTAAAAAAAAATTTAAGGAACGTAGGGAAAAGAAATTCGAGCCGTTAAACTCGTGAGGGGCGAAGGGGTTTGATGGTAAATGAAATCTCATCGAGAACCATGTAAAATTCCGGAATGGAGATCGAGCCGACACTTGGGCCGATAGGAATCGACCCGAAAACTTCGCTAAGAAACGATCGTTGTCATTGCGATCGCACGCTCTGACCGGTCATAAACTGCTTTTGTTTAATCGGGTACAAAAAGATCTTTAAGTTGATCCTGTAGGGCTTGCCACTGGGGGAATAGCTTGTATGCCTCAATAAACGTTCTTCTCGGAAAGTTCTCCATAAATTCAATTCCTATTGTTTTACCGATAGCTCTAATTTCCCTCGAGGCGGGTGAAGTTGCGTACGTTTTTGCGTACCAGCTCACCCACTCATTGAAACGGTTTAATTTGTCTTGTGGTGTGTCTGGTGGAATTAAGAGGTGGTCCCTGGCCATTGTTACGGCCGTGTTTACATACTCCGATCGACCCCTTTCAATCGTGCCATCGTCTGAGAAGGTTCTAAGTATCTTCTCGACGAAGTCTGTTACTTCTCCGGCGGCGATCGCTGCCGCATAGTCGTTTTTATGGGTAAGGCAAAAAGATTGGAACTCATTCTTAATGCGGTAAGAGTAATTGAAATAGATCTGCTCTGCGGTTGCTTCTTTTAGATCTATGAATGGCCATTTCAATTTTTCTTTCCAGTTTTCGGTAAGCTCCTCGAGCGTCCCGATCGTGCCGGCGTCTTTGGGTGACGGGGGGGTAAATTTATATTCCCTGGCAGTTTTAAAATAATCAAGCGGCTGAGCCGTGGCCCAAAGCTGGTTTAATGGTGTCATCGCTGCCGATGCGGCCAGGTATGTTTTGATCTGGTCGTCCCTCGAAAGGTTTGAAGACCCGGTAGACGCGATCATGGCCCCCATAAGGCTTGAAGAGTATATATCATAAACGGCTGACGGTAGTTGTGTGAATTTTTGCCACACAAAAGCAGCAGAGTCTTTGATCCAGGCGGTAGCCTTATCAGATTCGGCCTGCATCAAAGCCCTTAAATACTCATCCTGTGATTTTAAACCGTAGGCAACGTCCTTCATAGTATTTTTAAGAGCTTCAAAGTCGGTTGCCAATTTAGAAAAGAGCTCATTCGCAATTTTGTTCATTGCTTCTCTGTTTCTAGGTGTGTCGCCTTCAAAAATATTAAAATTAAAAACTTCAGGCCGGAAACGGTAAAGGGGATACTCTGAAGCCCTGGTCATAATGTCTGTCATCATTCCGACTATTCCGCCAAGGCAAAGGCCGTAACCAAAGAGCTGATCAGCAGTTTGTGCTATTTCAAGTGCTTCTCCAAATGTAGGCCACGTTCGCTTTAGCTTCATAGCTCTTTTTGCCTTCATCTTTGCATGAAATGGGTTGCGCTCGAGAAGGGCTTCGATTTTTCTCTTATGTCCATTGGTTGTAAAAGTTACCCAAGAAAAGATATTGAAAAAATTTAATATATCAGCGCCAAGCATTACCCACCCCACGCCAGGAATCGATCGTTGCCATAGTTTCATTGTTGCATAAGAACCGATTCGTCCAAAAACAGAAAGAGTGACCAATGCATCTTCTACGTTATCCAAAGCAAGTGCCACCGAGGCCACATTACTAACCCAAGAAGGCGTTGGTGAAGCCAGCGCCCTTAGGAATCGAGCTTTCTTTACGGCGAGAGTTCTAAGCTGTTGTGGTGTTAAGGGTGACGGAAGCTTTAGCTTCTGTGCTGCCCTGTGGGCGGCCATCTCTTTATCTGAAATCTTAGCAAGCGTTCCAATGTGTATGATGTCCTCGAACCCTGGGAAGTTGATCTCTGTTCCGTATTTTGCTTGAAAATCCGCCCTCATTTTCTTAAATTCAGCGCTTGAAAATTGAGGGATGAACTTTTCAAGCGCGGTCCAAAGCCCGCTCTCGTGGTCCGTATAAATTTTATTGTACTCCCTTTGGTAACTGGCAGTTTTTTGTAGCGCCTCATAATATGCGCTTTTTCCGTACTCAAGGGCGTTTAATATGTCTTCTCGCTGGCTCATGGTGTTTTTTACCCCAAAATCCTTGCTCTGGTAGGGCCAGGGCAAGGGATTTTGACTTGGTTAAGGGTGTAGGATGGGTGTTTTCAAAACTATAGTTGTTCAATTTTGAACAGTTAAGATCGATCTTAACCGGTGTAGGGATTCCCTTTTCGGCCGAAAGGCAGAAACCATAGTTCTAAAAAGGTGTTTATTCAAGTTTTATAACCCCTACCCCGTAGTGTTTTAGGATCCTCTCGAGATCAGAATCGATATAGGGGCAAACGAGAATCATCTTTGCAGGCTTTGGTATCTTCGGATCCTCTTCCCATAAGAACTTGTATGATAGGCATTGTCCAACCGCCCTTAAATAAGGTGAAGACGCCACCTCGATAATAAGCAGCTCGTTTTCTTTCTCACCGATCGCATCGATCCTTTTTGCCGTGTTTAGATACCACATCCTTTTGATCGCTTCGTCCCCATCGATTTTTGAAACGTCCGGACCTCCGACCCGGACGTTATAAAAAAACCGGTCAAACTCGTAAGCGTAGCGATCGAGAAAACGATGCCACAAAGGAACGTCAGAGGGCAGCATCTGGGCGGGATCCCCGCGCCACGTTATTTGAAAGGGTTCTCCAAGGTCTGTTGGCATTGTGGGCAATTTCCCTTGACCCACTTCACGTCTGTTTCAATTCTTGTGAGTCTTTGAGTGATGTGTATCAGTCCACCGGCAAGGGTGAAAAGGTTTGCAAGGGCTATTCCAATGATCATGATCCAAGCTTCGATTGACATGGTTTATCCTATTCCCATTACGGGAAGGTACTGAGGTCGTGGTGTAAAAGAATACGTTAGGCTCGCCATATTAAAAGTGAACGGCGGTACGTCCGGTGGTACGATTATTGTTACAAAAATAATTGTGGTTTCTGGATCCCAATCGCCCGGTAGCGTTGCTTCAAAGGACACCCCGCGGTACTGGTCATCATTTATGATTTCCAAAAGCTCTGATTCATGGCTATAGACGCCGTCGGTCATTGTTATTTTAAAAGATATGTAGAGCGGACCCCCACCAGGTCCCTTTCCGGAAAGCAAAAAGACGTGTGCCCTTGATGGGTGGACCTCAAAATGGGGGTAAGAAAGCGTCCAACCGTCTTCCTGGGGGGTTTCTCTGTCTAAAGGATCGGTTATTAATTCTTCACCTGGGCCTGGCACTTTATTTATTTCCTTTCGAGATAGTAAGAAGCAAAACCACCAACAGAAATATCCTCTGCTGATGAGTATACAGAAAAACCGCCTTCTCCGCAAGGGATCGGGGATCCACCAAGGGCGATTACCATTCCCATGGGTTGGCCTTCTCCTCCAAGGCTGAGCCAGCCACTTGAACCGAAAATTCCAAAAGAAAACTTTATTTGAGTTTCTCCGTCAACAGTTAAAACGATAGCAGAAACGTAAAGTAGATTATTGGGTCCAGGTGATGCTATGGTTTGGGAAGCGGGGCCTACAATATTAATAGGGGAGACCAAAAGCTCCTTCCACCACTTCGGGTATTCTATTCTTGTGATGATAAGCTCCGGTGCTACTCCCGGTTTTTTAGGTGTAGGTTTTTTGGGTTCAGTTTCTTTTTTAGGTTCTTCCTCTGGTTCCTCTGGTCTTGGGGTTGGTGTTGGCGGCGGCGGTGGAAATATTAAAACAGTTTCACCGGTAGCCAACTCCCCGGTAGGTTCAGAAGGGGGCAAGGGTTTAGTGGGTAAAGGTTTTGTTGGTTTTTCAGGTGTTGGTGTAGGAAGTTTTTTTACTTCTGGTGGTTTCGTGGTTGTCGGCTTAGATAAGACAGCATCGGTTTTAAGCTCGTCATTTAAACTTTCTTCAACGAAGATTTGGGAATCGTTAGAGCTGGCTACGGTGTAAACGCCGTCGTTTGATTTTGAATTTGTAACATAGATGGTGTCGCCAGGGGATAAGGAAAGGTAATCAAGACCACCCGAGGGCGCTTGAATTTGTCGATCACGTCGGTGGAAGTAAATATTATTTTCTGGCACATCAAAACTCACTTATGGATATTTTGGAGCAGGGTTTAACCTCCCCTGACCAAAATTAAATTATAGGAAGCGGTTTTATCGTAACCCGACACGACCCCGATAGATGGGTCGTAGTACTGGGATTTTGTAGCGTCTGAAGGACGAGCAGTTGATGAGTGTAAATAATCGTTTGAAGGAAAACCAGGGAATTCAACAGAACTTGGTAATCCATTTGGTGCCTCAAAATCAATTATAGATAATAATTCAAAAAGATTTGGTACTCTCCAATCGTCATACCCTCCCAAAAGAGCCGCGTTTGCTGCTGCAGCGTAGGCGAATATCCCCTCTCCGTTTCCGTTTGTCGTCCAGGGGAGTTTTCCGTCCGATCCCGGGCCGACGCTTCCGGCCACGTACCTTGACCATATCAATTTCGTTCTTTGGTCGTATACGCAATTGTTTGAGTGTGCATCTGTCTTTGCGTTGAGGGTTATGTCTGTTGTGCCGGCATATTGACCGGCAGTGAGGATGGCGTACCGTTTTGAAAGTCCCTTCTCAAAATATCCGTCGTCTTCGTAGCCGCCGTATCGGGTTGTCTGCCCGGTTTTTAGCAGTCCTCCGAGGATCCTATCTTTTCCGATCTCCCCGCCGATTTCAGACATTTTATATTACCTCCGAAACGGTGGCATTGGCGGTATCTCAAAACCCTGTTCTATTTCCCAAAGATACCCCTCGTAAGTCATATGGAGATCGTCACCGGAGGTACACCCGGTGAGGCGGGCGCGCAATTTCTTTCCGGCAGGGATTAAGAATTTGCTTTTAGTCCAGTAGATGTTGGCCGCTGCAGGGCTGTCCTCTTCTTCCTTTTGGAAGAAGGAGAGGCCGTCGGCGACTCCGATTACAAGGCGGGTGTAAGCTGTGGTGCGGTTCTCCAACGCGACGTGCCTGACTTCGAGGATCGTCCCTTGTTCAACAAGGGGCGATTCAAGGTCGTCGTAAGTGCCACCGGAAGAGGTCTTTTGAACCTCTTCCGTTATGACCTGTCTTAATTTCATGGCTCTTTATCCCCTCTGTTTGAAGGTTAATACATCCGCAGGAGCTGCAAGATAATCTCACAGGTGTTGCTCATCCCGCTTGCGGAAAGGAGGTCAAGCCGCAAATTTTTAAGCACCTCCGGATCGAACCAGTCGTCCGGATCATCCTGATCTCCAAGGGGCACAGAAAAAACTCCGTTCGGGTAGTATCCTTCTATAACACAGTTTCCGTTTACTGCGGCGCTCCCGTCGATCCTGGTTCGTCCACCATCACCGTCATAAAAAGAGAAGTATCCAGAAGCGGCTGCCGCCCATTCATTGACAGCGCCATAGACCTTGCTTGTTGGTGTGCAATGGTAGTATCTAACAGATCCATCGTTTTGAAACTGGAAGCCCTCATGTATTTTTATGTTCTCTTCCGAGAACATCCAACCGAGGACGTCGGAATCTGCATCGACAATAACGTGTCTGTCATTGTCTTCTGAAAGCTTGAGGTGTGAAAGAACCTGGTTTGGTTCTGTCCCTGCGACAAGGGCCTTAACCATTAACTTTCTTATTCTCTGGTCAGTGGGAAGGTCGGTATACTCATGACTCGCGGACCCCATCGTATACTGTTTGATTTGTTTTCCAGAGAGGAACCCCATTGGGGCAACAGACTTTTGATCAAAGCAGAGCGCCCAAATGTCAAGCTTTGATGCATCTGGCGCAACGCCGCCGGCGTCCATGTCGCTTACAACCTTTAGTTGTAGGTTCTTAAATTTCCTTGGATCGAGGGCAAGGTCTGTGTCCCAAAGCCAACGACCAAAAGGTATGCGGAGGGTAATGACAAAATAATTGTCATTTAGAAAATGTAACCACTGAGGGAGAGCCATTTTTGAATGGAGAAGGGCATAAGCATAAAGCTCCATGCCGTCCATTGAAAAAAGGATGTCTGAACCATCAGAAATCTCAACCTTCGTCAAGGACTTTGCCCAATGTGCGGTTGAGCCTGCGGATCCGGTTGTATTGAGTCCCTGGTAGTTGAGACGAAGCTCGCTGATTGGGTCAGCGAGATTAAAGTCGATGAGTTCTGTAAAATCGGCAGTGTAAGCTTTCTGAGCGAAGATGTTTGTTGCACGATAATTCATGGGTTATCCTCCTTCCTTGGTTTGAAGTTATAAAATCATGAATGGTATTAAGACGTCTTAACCCGTCTTAACCCGTCTTCTTCTTTCTCAATGCCTGGCTCATAACCTTGACCCTGTCCAGGTTCCTGATGTCGCCTCGGGGGAATCGAGGCGTTAAGGTTGTTGCCTTGATAACGTCGGCATAGGGAGCAAATCCGGTCCCGTAGTCTGCCGCTCCGACAACAACGCCCTCAGCGAACCTTGAAGGTCCCTTCTTGATGGCCTTCTCCTGCCACCTTGCGGTTCCTGCCTTTCCGACCCCTTTTGCGTAGGAATCGTTTGAACCCGCTGCAACCATTGCGGCCTTGTGACTTTCCTTGGCTGCGGTTGCAGCTTGTGCCCAATCCCGCTTCGGGTTTTTGATACCGAGGGCGTAGTCCTCGGATCTCTGGGGAGTCACGCGTCCCCACTTCTCCTGAATCGCCTGGATACTCTTGATCTCTGCCATGATTAATACCTCCTTTTGGTTAATGGTACCCCTGGGTCAGCGGATCCCGTTCCGCGTATTCCCAGGGGCTATGCAACGTAGGCCATCTGGCCTTGTTGTTTTAAGGGAAAAGTGACATTTTGTACATACGTATCAGACTTTTTGTCACCTGTCAAGCACTATTTTTAGTCAAATGGTTAATTTATGGTCTACATATGTAGACCATTGTATATATTTATATTTTAGGCAAAGAAAAGACTTGACACGTGGCTAGGTTTTGTGAGATTGGGTCAGAAGACCCGAAAGGGGGTGGTGAACCCATGAGCCTTTCTAGAACATTGAGGAGGCATGGCGGTTATTTTTTAAAGGAAAGGAGAGCTGGTCCGAAAGATTATGGTATTTGTTTTTTATGTGGACTTGGTTTTACAAGGGAAGGTCTAATAGCTCATTTTAGAGCATTTCACCCTAACCAAAGACAACCGGGGGATGATTATGACGAAAGAAATGGAACAGGTGGCAAGGGGGCTGTTAGGAATAGCGAAGCGACACAATAAGACATATTGTTGGACTGCTCAAAGTTCATTTCAGATTCTACTGGAGAAATATGAGCATTGGAATTTGTCAGAAAGGACACTGAGGCGCAGGCTCAAAGATCTTGCCGATCAGGGGTACATAAAGGTGGTGCATAGGAGATGGTCTGAGGTGAACGGGTCTAAAAAGTTCAAATGTAACCTCTATTTTTTCACCCGGAAGCTGTTTGAATGGTTTGAAAAGGTCGAGCGGGTCGTCCGGAAAGTCTTCTCTTTCTTCCGTCGGCCAAGTTTGGCCAACTATTCTCTTAAAACCCCTAGAAGAGATTTTAAAGCAGTTGTCCCGATTGTGGAAATCCTGTGGAAATCTGATATAAAAGGTAGGGCTTCGCCCTCGGAAGCCGTTTATTGACCTCTTCGAGGTCTCTTTTTAAGAATAAGGTCTTAAATCCAATCTAAGAAAGGAGCTCCTATGTTCAAAACTCTCTTTTTAAGCCTGGTCTTTATCTTTTTGGCATCTCTTGCCCTTGCCGCCGACGTCGACCTCAAGTGGGAAGCATCCTCTGGCGCCACGGGCTATAAAATTCAGAAGTCCGTGGATCTCGGTGTAACCTGGGCGACGGCCGTCGACGTCGGTAACGTTACAACATTTAAATATTTAAATGTTGAAGAAAACGTTCTCGTTCTCTTTAGGGCTTCCGCCTACAATGCAGCCGGCGAGTCAATTCGTACCTGGTCCGGGGCCTGGTACGATCACCGCAAAAAACCGGTGGCATCTCCTACCGGGACAGGGATTCAATAAAAGATTATGAGATGGACCTTTTTAGTCAATCTTGCGCGTCTCCTTACTCAGGCAACCGAGCTCGGTATCTCAGTTATAGCCTTTACCTTTTATCGATCTCCCGAAGATCAAATCAAAGAATTTGACTCAGGGAGATCCCGAACCCTGAACTCCCTGCATCAAAAATGGCTTGCCATCGATCTTGCCCTTTGGGAGGATGTTGACTCAGACGGTAACGTTGATAAAGAAGAGATACGCTGGAAAGCGGATCCTCGTTATGTTACCCTGGGTCAATACTGGGAATCTCTTGGAGGTGTTTGGGGTGGTCGTTGGAAGGATCCTTGTGATCCGTATCACTTCGAGTGGTCAAAAGAAATGAAGATATAAACTTCAACCTAAAGAGGAGGTGATTAAAATGGTAAAAGCTTCACAGTGGGTTATTATGTTAATTGGTCTTGTTGTTGTACCACTTTTAAAGCAGTTAGTACCGGCGCTCAAGGTCGAGGCAGCGAAGACCGAGACAGAGATTGACGATGCACTCGTCGGTGCCTTCGAGGTCGTTATCGAGGCCCTTTCCTCCGGATCCATCTTCGTCCCAAAAACAAAGTAAAAAAAACCCCCGGCCGCTTCGGCGCCCGGGGGTTATAACAAAAACTCTTTTTCACTTCCCTTCTTTTACCCTTGAATATTTAACCCCATCCTCAATGTACATCCTAAAAATTTTTACTATAATAGAGGGATGGTAAAAGAGAAGGTCCGCCATTCCAAAAAGTATTTGCCGGCAAGCATGATGATTCAGCTTGTCGATCATTTCCTTTAGTTCATTCACTTCGTCTTTTTCTAAATTCGGCATCAATCCTCACCTCCCTTCAAAAGCTCTCCGAGCTGTAGGCTCTCGCCTTAGCTCTTCGAGCCGGAAGCCGTTGATCTCCTCCCCCTTAATGGAGATCCCCCATCTTTCCATCTTTATCCGCTTTTCCTTCTGCGGCGTGGTCCCTTCCGAACGGCTTCCAGCTCAGAGAGCTTAATAAATAGCTTCCAGCTCGGAGAGCTTATTTAAAATATCACTTAACCCTTGCTTCGTCAAGAATGGTTTCAATGTCCTCAAGAGTAAGGTTTGGAGACATCTGGACCCAGGCAATAATTGCAAGAAGGCAAAGCCTGAGCTGATTAAAATTAAGATCCCAAATAATCGCCTTTGTCATTTTCTTCTCCATTGTGGAACCTCCGTTAAGTTATTTTCTGATGGTTTGTAAATCTTCATAAGACTCTCAAGTCCGTCCCTTGAAAGCATCGGCGAGACCTTAAAATGGTTGACTATCGAGATCAACAGCGATAGTCTCTGACCCTGATTTAAAAGAAGCAAATATTTTTGTAACTCAAACGGTGTCATTCAGACCTCCTTTTTTAAGCAGATTTAATAACTGCCATCAAGGCAGCGGTTCCGTATAGACTTATTAATCGTTCATACTCCGAGCGTTCCCCCGGGGTTATTTGTGTCCATGGTTTAAGACCGATAAAGATGATTTTTTTTACATCTAAATCAGAAATCGTGATAGAAACTTTCATAGTATCACCCCCTCTCTTTTAAAGCTGCAAACCCTGTGCCAAATTTTCCGGTCAACTGACCGGTTGTTTCAGTCAGATCACGTAAAGCACGTGTCCAAACTTTGCTCTTTTTGAGTAAAAAAGTACTCATTAAAGGGGCATCGAACTTGATCGCACTTCCAAACAATAACCTCAGCCTTACTCATCCAACAGCACCCACCACAATGAATATTCTCACTCATCTTAAAACACCTCCATATAAAAAAACACTAAATCTAATCTGCCCTTCTTACTGGATCGTGGAAGGGCAGATTAGATTGAACGATGCTCCGGTACCGTTGAGACGGCTGAACATGAAGCACGGTTTCAAAGGGCATGACAGAGTCTTTGTTCTGGCGTGACCTTTGTTCTGTGCTACCCAATGAATCGATTGCCGTCCGGATCTTGACTTTTATTTTTTGTTTGTGGTATGGTTGAGCCCGGAGGAAATTTTTTCATGGAAGATCAAATACAGCTAATTTTGATGGACCTCATTGATAGACCTGTAAAAATTTCACGGGAGACAATCGATCCCGAAAGGGTGAGAGAGCTTGCAGAGTCGATAAGGGAAAGCACTCTTCTTCAACCAATAATTTTGAGATCTCAAAACGGTAGGTTTGAGATTGTTGCAGGGGATCGGCGCTATCTTGCGCACAAACTTCTTGGACTTAAAGAAATCAAGGCAATAGTCAAGGAACTTGACGATCGTGAAACGGTTGTAGTTAGGGGAATTGAAAACCTTCAAAGAGAAAACTTGACCCCGTCAGAAGAGGGAAGGGTTTACCTTGCGCTCAAAGAGGAAGGGAACATGAGCATGAGTGAAATAGCAAGGAAGACAGGTAAGGCGTTCGCTACAATAAGGAGATATTTAAACCTCGTTCAACAACCAGACGATGTTAGGTTGGCAATAGATCGTAAAATAATTTCCCTTCTAACACTTGAGACACTTCAAGAAATTGATGATCCAGAAGCCTTTAAATATCATTTTGAAATGGCCGCCGCTAACGGTATAACAGAAAAGGTTGCCAGACTTTGGGTTGATGATTACTTTAAAACCAAAGCCGGTGAATTTTATTCAGATAGTAATAACCCCCCCTCCGGTAACATTGAGGGGGAATTAAAACCGAGCTATGTAACCTGTGAAGTTTGCCAGGGGCCGTGCGAAGTTAAAAAGATTCGTAACATTCTTGTGTGTCCAGAATGCGGGAAAAAGGTAAAGGGGAGTCAAGTTGTCAAATCCTGAGTATAATAAAAGAAAAACAGATGTACCCATTTGGGAAGGTCCAAGAATTGTTGAATCAGAAGATCTTTTTGCAATAGACGATCTTGACAAAATGAACCTCGAAATAATATTTGAAGCAATGGAGTACAAAAACTTAATAGTTTTTGAATATAAAGAATCTTCAAGGGTGGTTGCTCCTTTTGTTTTGGGAATTAGTAGCGAAGGAAATCCCCTGCTTCGAGGTTATCAGCTCGA
>Ga0214474_1001406_pt1 | contig 11112 bp, 7 predicted proteins | sample RVTome_2_FD_187335 | JGI IMG/M metagenome (GOLD analysis project Ga0214474, IMG submission 187335) | Soil microbial communities from uranium-contaminated site in the Upper Colorado River Basin, Wyoming, United States - RVT95D214 HiSeq ...
CCGGGTACCGTATTCATTCGCCTATGAATAAGAGATCCCCGCAGGGCACTTATGCCTTCCGGGCGGAGGCCAATGCCCTTATGGATTCGATCACAAGCCAGATGCTTAAGAGCAATAGGATGATACCGAATATCCCGGAGATAATGACGTCAGATGAAACCGCCTGGCCAAATGTCTTGATAAAGGGGATTATCTGAAGGACCAGGGCACACAAGGTCATGATCAACATGAAGATGGCAGGGATGATCGCTATCAGGGCATTTTTACCGGTCTTTTTCATCCAAACGGAGATTGCCAGGAGCGTTAGGCTCGCGAGCAGCTGGTTGCTTGTGCCGAATATGGGCCAGGCAACTAGGTAACTCTTTTCCTTTGTACTCAGCATGAATATAAGCGGCAGCAGGAGGGTCGCGAGAGTAGCGAACGCGGCCCCAATCCTTGATCTTATACCGAAGATCTCCTGGAATATGTATCTCCCAAGCCTGGTGCTGACATCAAGCGTGTCATAGACAAATGTGGAAAAGGCAAGGAGTGCAAAAGGGAAGGCCACATTAAACCCGATCCCCATAAGGCCCATGTACCGGGCGATGCCGTTGGCATAAACGATGTTCGGGTCATTCTTGAGCATTGATGAACCAATAGGCAGCATCATGACCGTCGCGACGGCAAGGACAGCCACCAGACCTTCCATAAGCATCGCCCCGTAACCTACGATAAGGGTATCGGATTCCTTTTTTATCTGCTTGGAGGTTGTCCCGGAACTTACAATCCCGTGAAAGCCGGAACATGCGCCGCAGGCAACAGTGATGAAGAGGATCGGAAATAGAAGTTTGGCGTTGAGACTGCTTCTGAATCCATCAAGATTTATCGCCGGGTACTCTATCCCGAAACCGCCGAATATCGCGCCAATAAGGCCGATAATGATGGTGAGATAGAGGAACCACCCTCCAAGATAACCCCTGGGCTGGAGCAGCAGCCACATGGGGATGATGGAGGCAAAGAAGCAGTACACAAGCAAAAACACATCCCACTGTTTTACCGGGATATCCGACAGCAGAGAAAGTATAGGCTCGGGGAGCCTTGACCCCACCCAGACGATAAAGAGGACTACAGGAACGAATATAATAGTAGCGACAGTCAGACTGAGCTTGAATTTATATAGAAGGACCCCCATTATCAATCCTGCTGCCAGGTAGAGGATGGATGAGGCGGCGACAGCGGGGCCGAATGCCGTATTGTCCGTAACGGTTTTGAAGGTCTGGGCGGTGATATCCGTAAAGGCAATAATCACATATACAAGACATAACCATATGAATATTAGAAAGAGCATGTGTGAAGTAGGCGACATGTTCCCTTTTACGATTTCAGCTATTGAAGAGGCCTTGTGTCTGACCGAGGCAATCATGCTGGAAAAATCATGCACCCCGCCGATGAAGATCGCGCCGAGGATTATCCACAAAACCGCGGGAAGCCATCCGAACCATATGGCGGCAAGGACTGGTCCCACTATGGGTCCTGCCGCGGCGATCGCGGAAAAATGCTGGCCGATCAGCAATGCAGGCTTTGCGGGCACATAATCGACGCCGTCGTTTATCTGTATGGAAGGTGTGACTGCGTTATCATCAAGCTGGAATTCACGGGCTACGAACCTGCTGTAAAATAGATAACCCAGGATGAAGATTAATATGGAGATAAGGACTACGGTTACTATCATAAAAAGAGACCTCCTTCCATAAGATCAAGACCATTAAATTTTAAATATCATAAGATTAACAGAAATATCTATCAATACTTTTTAAACATTACCAGTAAAGATGCCCTTATCTTATTGGACTTTACATATATCCCTGATTGTGTAATATGGGAACATAAAAAAAAATAGCGGAGAAATATTAATTGAAGAATGTAATAAGAATTTTGATCTTTGGTTTTGCGGCGCTGTGCATCTTCTTAATCGTTATAGGCGCGGTGCTGTACTATTTCTGGTCCAGCAATCTACCTTATATAGGATCTTTAAAGGAATACAATCCCCCTATTATTACTGAGATCTACAGCGATGAAGGGCAGGTGATAGGGAGGTTCTGGGATGAGAAGAGGATTGTGGTGTCTATTGACCAGCTCCCCATGCAGTTGATAAACGCCTTTGTCGCGGCGGAAGACGCCAGGTTCTTTAAACATGAGGGGGTCGATCTTCTGAGCATCTTCAGGGCTTTTATCAAAAACCTAGTGGCCGGGCAGATAGAACAGGGCGGCAGCACTATTACACAGCAGGTAACCAGATCTTTGCTTCTAAAAAGTCAGGAAAGGACCTATAAGAGGAAGGCAAGGGAGGCAATCCTATCCCTCCAGATCGAGAAAAACTTCTCCAAGGAACAGATCCTGTTCCTTTATTTAAACCAGATCTACATGGGTCATGGCACATATGGCGTTGAAGCGGCGGCCCGGACGTTCTTCGACAAGAAGACCACTGAATTAAACCTCGCTGAGTCTGCGCTGTTGGCAGGTCTCCCCCAGGCCCCAACCCGATATTCACCTATACAGGGCCTTGACAAGGCCAAGGCAAGGCAGAAATACGTCCTGGAGAGGATGCGGGAGGAGGGCTTCATTACGAAGGCCGAGGAGATAGAGGCATTAGATACTCCAATTGTCATTACGGGAAAGGGGGAAAGCAGCTTTGAAAAAAGTCCCTGCTTCACGGAATATGTCCGCAGATACCTTGAGAAACAGTATGGAAGAGATCTCTTGTACAGGGGAGGGCTCAGGGTCTATACAACTGTTAACCTGGACATGCAGCGGTTGGCACAGGAGGTATTGATTGAAGGTCTCAGTGAGCTGGACAAGAGGGAGGGATACAAGAGGCCCATAAGGTCCATCAAACCGGAAGAGATAGAGATGTTTAATCGGGAGGTAGGAGAGGAGTTTGACCTCAATCCTCCCGAGATAGATTCAATTGTTCAGGGGGTAGTGAACAGCATAGATGATGAGAACAAGAGGGTTATTGTAGCTATCGGCAAGGAATCAGGCATCCTTCCCTTGTCTGAGATGAAATGGGCGAGGAAACCTGATCCGGAGGTGGCTTATTATGGGGCATCTGTGAAGAAACCAGGGGATGCCCTAAAACGGGGTGATGTTATTCTATGCCGGATAAAGGAGAAGATGGCCCCACCCTATAGCTGGGGGCTTTCACTGGAGCAGGAACCCTTGGTAGAGGGCTCTGTCTTTGTAATAGAGACAGGGACCGGCCAGGTCAAGGCCATGATCGGCGGCAGGGATTATAGCCTAAGCCAGTTCAACAGGGCAGTCCAGGCCAGACGCCAGCCGGGATCAGCGTTCAAGCCTATCATCTACTCCGCCGCCCTTGACGCCGGTATGACACCATCCACCGTGATCCTTGACACCCCGTATATATCCACTATGAATCCGGATGAGGAGGTATGGAGACCAAAGAATTATAAAGAGAATTTTTTAGGCCCCACTCTCTTCCGTACCGCACTGATACAATCCTTGAACGTGATAACCGTTAAGATATTGAAGAGTGTGGGCGTGGAAAATCTTATCAATTATGCGAGGAGGATGGGAATTGAGTCCGATCTTGCCCCGGATTTGTCACTGGCCCTTGGGTCGTCAGGGATATCCCTGAAAGAGATAACCACTGCATATTCGGTCTTCGCGAACGGCGGTCTTCTGGTGGAGCCCTTTTTCATAGAGAGGATAGAGGATCGCAGGGGCATGATCCTAGAAGAAAATCAGACCTCTTATAAGGAGGCCATTTCTATAGATACGGCTTATGTCATGACGGATCTCTTAAAGGGTGTTGTTACAGAGGGGACAGGCTGGAGGATAAGGGCATTAAACAGGCCGGCGGCTGGAAAGACAGGCACAACCAATGACCTCAGAGACGCGTGGTTTATAGGATACACCCCCAGCCTCGTAACCGGCGTGTGGGTGGGATATGATGATCGAAGACCCATGAGCAAGGGAGAGACAGGATCCAGGGCCGCGAGCCCCATATGGCTCAATTTCATGTCCAGGGCCCTTGAAGGTCAGCCTGTAGAGGACTTCATTGCCCCTGAAAGCGTTGTTTTTTCAAAGATTGACACTCAAAAGGGTCTGCTTGCCAGCTCCTATTCAGAAAAGACGGTATTTCAGGCCTTTAAGAAGGGCACTGAGCCTAAGGAATACACGCCAAAACCCGGAATTGCCAAATCAGGACAATTTCCGCAGTTTGATATGGATTTTGGGGAATAACTGCAGATGCATGATGCCGGATACTATAGTGAACGACATGGATAAGCAGGCATATTTATAGGAGCTTGCTTCGTATGTCCGGCAGGATCTCTTTTTTTAAGAGCGAAAGAAATAATCTGCAAGTAACCGGCATAAGGATGTCGTCAGGCGGGCGGCGAATATCCGGGTAGACAGCCGCTCCTCCTTTGTGGATAGTCCGCTGGAAGCCCTCCGCCCGCCTTTGCCACGAGATATGCAAAATACCGGGCACCGTATTCTTTCGCCTCTGAAAAAAAGAGATCCTGCCGGACAATATGAATATAATAATGTTTAAGATGCTTGTTATTTAAGTCGTTCACTATAGTATCCAGTATCCAGTATCAGGTTTACCCTCTATAGATCGGCAGGCGAAGTAAGACCGTAGTTGTCTCCTTGCTCGATCGAATATCAATATTACCCTTGAGGAGGCTTATAATCCGGTGGGTGATATAGAATCCCCTGCCAGGCACATCCCCTTCAAGCAGTCTTTGGCGTTCCTCTTCAAGGATTGGGCCGCTATTAGTGACCTCTACGCAGGCGGATTCACCGTCCGCGTAGGATCGTACTGAAAGGGTCCCGCCCTTAAGGGGTATGGCATTTGTCGCATTGTTCAGGATATTGTCCATGACACGTTCAATGTGGAGCGGATAACACCTGATATATAAGGGATCCTGGTAAGGTCCTTCCTTGAGGATTATGTTGCTCCTGAGCTGTTCCTTGATAACCTCCTTGTTGATCTCGAATCTCCTTTTTAACACCTCGGTCAGGTTTAGGCGCTGTTCCTTGCCTACATGGGATATGCTCAAGGCCATCTCCTGAAGACGGTTTGTCTCTTCCATCAGGACGTTCAGATATTTTTTAATCTTGGAATCCGTATCCAGGTTATACTCCTTTTCAAGGAGTTGATTCAACCTTCGGGCGAATCCTGCCGTGGCGATAGCCGGGTTCTTGAAATCGTGGAGGATATCATCAAGCCGTTCCATCCTCTGGGCCTTCATGAGTTCCCGGCCAAGGAAAAGAAATATCTCTATCTCTTCAGGATTATACCCCTTTCTCTGTTCAAGGGCGTCGAATGTCATGAAGTGGGTAATATCTTCCTCAACATTAAGGGGGACATAGAGGATGGAGTTGATATTGCGATCCGATGCGAGCCTCTTTAGGTTGTTGGAAATGATTGTGCTCTTTCTAGGATCAATGACAAGGACATAGGAGGGCGTCACCAGTTCGTATGGAGATTCATCAGTATATTTTCTGCGCCCCAGAACCAGTTCAAAGGCAGGCTCGCTTTTTACAGGGAGACTCTTTCCAATGCCGTGGTAGGAGGCGGAATCAGGGTATCCTGCCTCCAGAAACACGTTTTCATGATCCTCAGTAACAGAGAACAGGGCGCAGCTCTGCATGTTGACTATATCCGCCAGCTCCGGGATCAGGCGATTAAACACATCCTTCATCTTAACTCCTTCCCATCCGCCTGGTTTTAAAAAAATCTTTCGTACGATCACCTCCTTTTTTTCATTAACACGATGCATGGACAGGATCTTTTTACGGGCGATGGTAAAGCCGAATCTGCGGGACATAGTCTCTGCCAGCTGGACATCAAGAGGAGAGAACGCACGATCATTTTCAGGGAAGTAGACCTGGATAACGCCCGCCGTGTTTCTCTCATGTGGGAAAAAGCGCGGGATCTCGAAAGGGATCGCCATCATGGAGTTGAAGCCCTTTCTCTCAATAATCGTCTTATCCTGATAAAGGTTCTCTTTGAGTATGCTGGGGACAATAAACGGACTGCCGGACTTGATGACCTTTCCGGCTATGCTGCCCTCCAGGGCGATATTGACCTCTCTGGCCTCTTCACCTGGGGGGTATGAACCGAAGGACAGCAGCTGTTCCGTGTCAGGATCATAGATCCTGACAGAGCCGTAGCTGGCATCGAGCGACTGGATCATATGCATGGCGACCAGTTCAAGGATCTGCTGTTCGGTAAGCTTTGGGTCAATGTGGATGATCTCGTCAATATGACTTATAAACCGGGACATGGTTTTAGGAAGGAGGACATCATGGATCCATTCCTCCATCTTTGTCCAGAACTGATCATTCGGACAGTCCGATTTTGCCCACCCCTCTTGCATGACGGACTTAATAAGATTTTTTGATGTCTGGAACATGTGTATAACCGTTCAAAGATCCGCTGTTGATCACAGATCCCGTATCCCCTGATATATTAAATTAAAGAGGTCACGGATGTCTTTCTTTTCAATACAGGAAAAGGCTATGCGTATGTCGCTTTTCCCGATGGCGATGACACCTACGCCGTATTTTTCAAGGAGGTGGAGTCTTAAAGGTTCCGCATCCACTGTCTTCAGTCTCAGGCACATAAAATAACCGGAATTGAAGGGGTAAGGCTCCCATACCTTAGAATATCTTGGATCTGACAGCACATCTTTTACCTCCATGGCCCTTTCCTTCATGATCATGAATTTCTCCTGCTTTTCCGATGCGAATGTGCCGGACTTAAGTGATCTCAGGATTATTGTCTGACTCAGGTGGGATGCATTGGAGATGGAGGCCCTGACATCGCCGGCCGTCTTCCTCTCCAGGGCGTCATAGACTGGTCTGGCTGAACCGTTGATAAGAGCGCCATAGGTGATGAATCCTACCCTGAGTCCCCAGACATAATTCTCTTTAGTCGCGCCGTCCAGTTTAATGGAAAGAAGTCTGGGATCCCTTCCGACAGTACTCGCAAAAACAGATTCCTTCAGCGCATCATCCTCATAGAAGAGACCGAAATAGGCGTCATCCATAACCGCAACAACGTTTGTCCCCTTCGCGGCGACCTCTGTAAGGATATCCGCAATCTTTGTCCCTTCCGTGGCTGTTACGGTATATCCGGTTGGATTGTTTGGGAAATTCAGAAGAACAATAATCTTATCCCTCTTTTTCGCCTCGGCCAGGAGGCATTTTCTGAAGCCTTTAAGATTAAATCCCCTGCTGTTGTCAAACATCGGGTATTGGACAAGCTCGCCATGCCCCACCACCTCAAATATCATCCTGTACTCCCATATCTTATCAGGCGCAATAATATGATCTCCTCGGTCAACCCATAGATCCGAGACCACGGAAAGTCCGTGGGTGATAGCATTGGTGACGACAGGCAGGCTTATCTCCTTGTCTTTCAGGGAGGGATTCTTTTCAATCATGGATTCTTTCCATGCCTTGCGCAGGGGCATGATCCCATAGGATGGCGCATAGCTTATTGATTCATCCGGATCAAATCCTCGCAGGGAATCCATGATTGATTGGAGGTACATGGTCTTTCCCTTTTCCATGGCTATGCCGATGGTGGCATTGAACCTATGGGCTTTTTCTTTGGCCTCGGCGCTCTGTGTCAGTATCCCTTTTGGGAAAAATAGATTTTTGCCGACCTTTGAGAGCATGTCATATATATGAGGATTGGCTTTAACAATGATTTCGTTCAGTTCCCGCGCAATAGGATCCATCTTTATCTCCATTCATCATGAAATATTAATCCGGCGATATTAGGTAATATTATATACTAAATTTAGAATCCAGTCTCTAAATATTTCAAAAAAAATTGGAATAATTCAGCGTTTTTCTGTTAGACAATTCTTCTGGTTTCTGGCTCCTGTATTCTGACTTCCGATGGATTCTTGATTTAACTTGACTTGGAAATAGACATATTTATATATTCGACAAAATTTGGCCGATTCAAAAAATAATAAAGGGCTTGGCCCTAATCTAATTATTGCAAGGAGATAAGATTATGAGAGATGTGGTAATTGTATCAGGAGCGAGGACGCCGGTCGGGACGTTCGGAGCCTCTTTAAAGTCTATACCCGTTGTGCAGCTTGGAGCGATTGTCTTAAAAGAGACACTTAAAAGGATAAGACTGCGGCCTGTGGTTACCAAGGCCTTGACGCAGTTTGAACCTGACGGCCTGAAGGGCATAGGGATGATAGATCTGGAAAAGGCGGGCTATGATTATGACGATTCCTTTCAGCCGATTGAGATAAATGAGGTAATCATGGGGAATGTGGTCGGCGCGGGGCAGGGGCAGAATGTGGCGAGACAGGCCATGATAAAGGCAGGCATTTCAAAGGAGACTCCCGCGTTTTCAGTAAACAAGATCTGCGCCTCCGGCATGAAGGCCGTGGCATTAGCGGCCCAGTCGATCCGTGCCGGCGAAGCGGATGTCGTGATGGCGGGCGGAATGGAAAATATGAGCCTCATCCCTTATGCGTTGCCGGCAGCCAGGTGGGGGGCGCGCATGAACAATACGGAGCTCGTGGACTTGATGATTATGGACGGCCTTTTTGAGATCTTTTATGGCTATCATATGGGTCTTACGGCGGAGAATATCGCTGAGAAATACGGCATTACTAGAAAAGAGCAGGATGAACTCGGGGCACTGAGCCACCAGAGGGCGCGGAAGGCCATTACGGATGGAACCTTCAAGGATGAGATAGTGCCGGTAATAATCCCCCAGAAGAAGGGAGATCCGATAATCTTCGATACTGACGAGAGGCCCATGGACACGAGCGTGGAAAAGATGTCCAAGCTTCCGACCGCCTTTAAAAAAGACGGGACCGTAACCGCGGGGAACGCCTCGGGTATTAATGACGCAGCGGCAGCCCTGCTTCTCATGTCCGACAGCAAGGCCAAGGAGATGGGGCTGAAACCCCTGGCCAGGATCAGGTGCTATTCATCCGCGGCCATTGACCCGGCCTATATGGGCCTTGGTCCGATCCCGGCGGTAAGGAAGATCCTGAAAAAGGAAAAATTGACCATTGATGATTTCGGCGTCATAGAACTAAACGAGGCGTTTGCCTCCCAGGCTATTGCCTGCATCAGGGAGTTGAAGGCAGATATAGAAAAGACAAACGTCCACGGCAGCGGGATATCCATAGGGCATCCGATAGGCTGTACAGGCGCGCGCATCTTGGTCACGCTTATGGGTGAGATGGTGAGGAAGGGCCATGAACTGGGTCTTGCCACCCTTTGTATCGGAGGGGGTCAGGGCATGGCGGTGGTGCTGGAGAGGGTGTAAAAACCGGTCACGCTGATCTTCTCAATACGATATCTATGGGCTTTATTGCTGATGGTCTTATTTTAAGGGTTTGATAGGCACTTTTCGGTTAATAACCAGATATTCTGCTATAACTTCGGGGGAGTAAACCCTTAAAATAAGACCATTGCCCGGCTTGGTCGGAATATTTTTTTGAGATATCGTCTTTCGAAGAACAACTGTGACCGACAGTCGCCCGCCTCTACCCGCCTTCGCAGAGAGCCGCCGACTTCAGTCGGCGGGGCTCCACTACGAGTTATGCAAGATACCGGGCACTGTATTCTTTCGCTTGTGAAAAAAAAGAGATCCCCGTGTGACACCAAATAAATATGAGTATGAAATCCTGGCTATACATCGTTTGATTCACATTAATATCAAGGAGCTATTATGGACTATAAAAATATCATATTTGATGTAAAAGAGCATGTGGGGGTACTGAAGTTCAATCGACCCAAGGCCCTGAATGCCATTAATCAGGAAGTCTTTCATGAGATGAATGACGTCCTTGACAGGGTAGAGAAAGACAGTTCCATAAAGGTACTGATCCTGACAGGGGAGGGCGAAAAGGCCTTTGTGGCCGGCGCTGATATTGCGTATATGCTGGATCTTTCACCGTTGCAGGCCAAGAAATTCTCAAGGGACGGGCAGGATCTCCTCTTCAGGCTGGAAAGACTGCCGATACCGGTTATCGCCTGTGTGAACGGGTTCGCTCTCGGCGGCGGCTGCGAGATCGCGATGGCCTGCGATTTTATATATGCTTCGGAGAACGCCAAATTCGGGCAGCCGGAGATCAATCTCGGCCTCATGCCAGGTTTTGGCGGAACCCAGAGGCTTTCCCGCCTGGTAGGGAAGGCAATGGCAAAGGAGCTCTGCATGACAGGCGTCATGATCAACGCGCGTGAGGCAAAGGAGATAGGCCTTGTCAACAAGGTGTTTCCGCAGGACAGGCTCTGGGAAGAGACCATGAAAACGGCCAGCCTCGTAGCCAAGAAAGGCAGGGTTATGCTCAGGGCCATTAAGGAGTGTATTGAACGGGGTTATGACATAGATCTCAGAGACGGGTGCTATATGGAATCTGAGGCCTTTGGTCTGATAGTTACCAGCCCGGACAGGAAAGAGGGCATGACGGCATTTCTGGAGAAGCGGGAGCCCGAATTTAAAGGGGAGCTTTATTAATCCCCGTCATATTATGACAACAAAGATCTTATGGTGGATACGGCAGATTATCCTTGCCATGGCGGCCTGCTTCTTCCTCGTCTTCGGAATCCAGATGCTTATAGTCTCATACAGCCTGAAAGATCCTTTCACCTTTATTATGACCTTTTTCTCATCCAGCTTTATTATACTTATCAGCGGGACGCTGCTGTTCGCGTTTATTTACAAGATGATATCCCGCCGAAAAAAGGACGAGGATAATCAATAATCAGAGTCTTAAGAGACATGCCCATGGCGTAAAAAGACGTGTCTGTGTCTGTGGTCCGTGTCTGTAGGGGTGCGATTAATCGCGTCTGATAAGGTGAAATTGATGGCCCGTTCGGCGACCGGGCCCTACAGAGTGATTGTTTTAAAGGTTGTGTAGGGTCCGCTCCCTGAGCGGACTTGATTATCTGATGACTCGGATGATGTAAATGATGTATCCGGTCTAAAATGTAAACTATGTTTTAGTTGTACGGAGGGGTTACGTCCTTGTTGCCTTTATCCTTATTCCTTCCACTAAGAGGGGAGGAAGATATAATTTAGATTTCGGAAGGGCTACATATATCCTA
>Ga0214474_1001407_pt1 | contig 11108 bp, 12 predicted proteins | sample RVTome_2_FD_187335 | JGI IMG/M metagenome (GOLD analysis project Ga0214474, IMG submission 187335) | Soil microbial communities from uranium-contaminated site in the Upper Colorado River Basin, Wyoming, United States - RVT95D214 HiSeq ...
TATAAGAAGGCAGCCGCACCTTCTTCACGATAATTGCTCAGAAAATAAACCGATTACCCCCTCTCCCCTGGCGGGAGAGGGTGGGGGTGAGGGGGAACATACCAGGTCCACCCCCACCTTAATCCTCCCCCATCAAGGGGGAGGATAATGCTTGGTGGTTTTCATGTTTCGGAGTTGACGCACTCGTCATGAAAGATTTCTGAAAAGATTTTCTTTATTCTGTCTTTCCAGCATCTTCCTTCTTCTCTTCTTCCTTTCCCTCACCAAACTGCATCACCTTCTTCATCATGGAGCAGCAGTTGGCCATACCCTTTTCATCTGTGCAAAAGCCCTTCCTCATTTCAACCATTTTCTCAAATTTCTCCTTATCCATGGTTCTTTTCCTCCTTATGGATTATTGTGAATTATGAATAACTGCCTATATAGACGGAAATGGGGCTCGAAAGGTTACACCGAGGTTTGCTCAGGTTGCATTGGAATCACACTTTCAATTTCTATTTTGTTGTCTGTTGACTTTTAATCGAATCAGGCATATAAAACTCCCATAATGATAGCCCGATATCGATGATTATAGGTATCGGGCAAACCTACCCGAAAAGCAAGTTATCATAATTATCAGGGGAAATTGGCAAGATAATAAATGGTTAGGCTTGTATATCATCCTTTTGATTTTATACATCGCTTAATTGGAAAGATTAATTAGGAATATTGTGAGATATTATATGTTAAGCTCCCCATGCGAGATACCAATAAAATAATTCAACATGGAAACAAATCATTATTTAATTACAAACATATTTCAGTTTTCGGAAGATATAAAATCAATAAATAAATTAAGACAATATCTTGATAGTATTGAAACTATTTTTATGACAATTGAGGAAGTGTTTGGAGAAAAATTGAAAGATAGTAAAATTCATATAAAATTGGAAAATAAAAAAGGAGGAGCTTCATGTAAATTTATGCGCTGGGAGAATTATAGCCTTGTTAAGATAGCAATACAAAATGAGGCAATTCAAAAAAAGATATTCTCGGAAAATTTATGGGGATGTCTGTTCCATGAAACTCACCACGCTTTTATGAATCCTATCATTTATCATCAAAGTGCTAACAAGGATTTCAACGGAGGTTACGATAATGAACCTTTTATTAAGGCTTTTCAAGCTATGGTTTATAAAAGATTGTATGGAAAGGATATGATATGTGAAAAAGTATGTGAACAATTTTTAAATAAGCTAGAAAAAGGAGCTAAGGAAGGCAAGATTTTATTCAAAGAATATTGCGATATATTTTCCAATAATTCGAGTAACTTTTCTAATTTTATTTCGTATGTAAAGTCATCTGGTATTCTTTTTTCAAAAAAAAGTAATTTTCGAAACGATTTAGATACCGTAAAAGATTATCTATTAAAGCAAAACAATTAATTGATATTGATTAAGTAGAACTACCGTTCAAATATAAGATATCTGAGAGATAATTTAAGCATTAGATGCCTAACAAAAAAATCCAGTAGGATGTGAACCGCACTTTGGTCTTGTTCGCTGTTACGGTTGGAAATTAAACTGAATTCTTTTGATTGTCGTCACCGCGGTTCACACCTCTGATTTTGTAGTTATGTGCCTTGATCAAGACCGTTCAGGAAGATTATCAATGAAACAGAGAAAAGTAATTAAAGGAGAAAAACATCATTGGTGGCCTGAAGCGGTATCTCGTTTGTGGGAAAACGAAAACGGCTTAATACATAGGTTAGACGTAAATGGAACCTCAGTCTCATCATCTGGAGAAAATTTCGCGCGAATATCAGACGGTCATAACATCCTATTAGATAAGCCTAGTCCATGGGAGTCGACAATTGAGCATTATTTTGATGAGCCGGATACGAATTTCCCTAAAGTGATAAACTGGCTGAGTTCTCTCAAACAAAAGGATACTAATATCAATCAAGTTACATACAACAAAATTGTTTCACACGATTGTGCAGATGAGATGCTAGATACGCTAAGGGAATGCCTAATATCATTGATTGTTCGTTCTCCGAGATATAGAAGCTCTCAATTGAAAACTGTTGAATCCTTCAGAGGTGAATTGGAAAAACCGGAGAGTAAAAGACTTATCGTCGTAAACATAAATCAAAAATACAAAACTTTGGTTCAAAACTCTAAAGGAAGTGGAAAGTTTGCTGTATTGTTTGCAGAAGGCAAAGAATTTATTTTTGGTGACGGCTGTTATTCAAATATAAACGCCTGCACAGAGTATCTTAACGACTTGAAAGTACTGATTCCATTAACACCAAGCATGGCTGTCATATGGGCTAGACCTATGGCTTACAAAACGCATCCTAGATTGATATCAACGCAAATAAACTGTTCAATTGTCGAACTGGTAAATAAGACTATTCAGATTTATTCAAAAGACTATTTGTTTTATAGATCTGAAAGGCCCGACATAATCGAAGATTTCAAATTAAATGAATACCGTGAGTATAAAAGCGAGACAGATCCAATTGCTAAATTGATTAACTCATTAATTACTGACTATAGCGATAGGTTCTTGCCTTCATTTCAATTTAACACATAACAACAGCATGGAGAAGACGCGTTACAAAACACGCGCTCTCATGCTGGCCGTTCGCTGGAGAAACATATGGACTACGATAGAGACAAAATAGATGAATATACGCTGGCGCTTCTGTACCTGGTGACTCACGAAAGGCATGAGGGACTTGGTGCAAGGGCATGGAAAGGGTTTGATTGGGACACAATGAACAGGCTTCATGAGAAAGGATACATATCGAATCCAATCGGCAAGGCAAAATCAGTCGGAATGACTGAAGAAGGGTTCCTCAAGGCCAAGGAGCTTTTTGAGCGTCATTTTGGCAAGAAGTGAGATCGCCTTCAGCGAAAAAGTCAAGGCGACGGGGATTAGCCCCGTCGCCTTTTTTCTATCATTAGCAGTACGAGAAGGGTAAAGATGAAAGGTAGTGTGATGAAGTTATCTTTTACGAGTTTTCTTCCTCTGTTGATTGGATCGGGAATTGCCTTGATCGTCTATTCTGTGGTGGGATGGTGGGGATTTTTCTTTTTGGGTTTTTGGGTTGGTGGATGGATCACCGTGGGAGCTCTTCTCGCCTCCTCTCGGAAAGGATTAAAACGTGACCTGGGCAGAAGAATCTCTATTCTTGTAATCGGGTTGACTCTTATGATCTTTGTTGGAGTGATGGAACACGAAAACCTTCAGATCGAAGAAAATATTTTCTACCTTGCCTACTTTCTTTCTGGGGGTGCCTTCACTCGTGTTCTTATCCACTATTCGGTCGCTAAGGTCTTCGGCCCTCTTCTCTTTCGCAGGGGATTTTGTGGATGGGCCTGCTGGACTGCAGGAATATTGGATTGGTTGCCGATGAAGCGAAATGATTCCATCCCTAAAAGATGGACCTATCTCCGTTGGCCCGTGCTCGTCGTCTTTCTGCTTATTCCTCTCGTTCTCCTTTGGACTGGCTATGATTACATGACGCTTCATATTGATAAAGCCTACGGTAAGTGGGGACAATTTCGCTGGTTTATGGTAAGCAATGCCCTCTATTTTACGGGTGCGATCGTCCTTGCTTACCTGTTCCATAAAAGGAGGGCCTTCTGTTTGGTGCTCTGTCCAGTCTCTCTGATCATGAAGGCTCCTTCCTTCATTGGAAGGATAAGAAGAAAGCCTTCCGGAGAAAAATGCACGGAGTGTGGCGCATGTAACAAGGCCTGCTTGATGGATATTGATGTCATGGGTTATATCGTGCGGGGAGAAAAGGTTAACTCGGCCGAATGTATCCTTTGTAACCGCTGTAAAAATGTCTGCCCTGTCAATGCTATCGCTTAATGATAGTAGCCTCTTTCATTCAATGCCTAAAAGGTCAAGTATCGTTCAGAACACCTTCGTTTTTCTTCTCTCTTAAATATCTCGTGATCGCATGTTTTTCTTGACATGGACTGGTGGTGGGTTTATCCTGAGGAATATCTCTAAGTAAAAGACGCGAATGGGAGGAAGATAGGATAGAGTAATTCAACATAGTTAACAACTCTCATTCAAGGATAAAGACTTGATTCCTCACCTCACAATGAAAAGAGTAGTATGTGCTGCGATTTTTTATCTTATTGCGATGCACTCACTCCCTGTCCTTTCCATCGCAGAAGAGATGCTGCCCGAGACCGAGAAGGTATTCGGGAAATATTCTGGCCGAGTGGTGAAGATCCATGTCGTCGAGAAGGAATCGGGCGCGAAGGCGGTTTTAGGTTCCGGTTTTTTCGTCGACCCGCACGGTCATATCATCACAAATTACCATGTCATCTCCAAGCTGGTTCTCCATCCTGACCGCTATCGTGCCGAGTTGGTGGAGACAGCCGGCACAATCCGAGCGCTTTCCGTAAAAGGCATAGACGTCATTAATGACCTTGCCCTGGTCAAAGCTGAAGTAAACAACGTGCCCTTTTTCAGGATCGCGGCCAGAGAGCTGCACCAGGGTACCCGGCTTTATTCTATGGGCTTTCCACGCGATATCGGCTTAAGCATTGTGGAGGGGACCTATAACGGCCTTATGAAGCACGCCCTTTACAAAAAGATACATTTCACCGCGCCGATAAACCCGGGAATGAGTGGGGGCCCGGCGATAAACGCCTCTGGTGAGGTGGTAGGGGTGAACGTGTCATCAAGAGGCCAGGCAATCAGTTTCCTTGTTCCAACGGAAGCCGTGAGGAGACTCATGAAATCAGCCAATACTGCGAGGAAAGGCCCGCAAAGCTTCCTCGAAGACATCCGCAGCCAGATATTGGCCCACCAAGACGTTTTTTTCTCGGAAGACCTCATGAGGTCCGGCCAGACAGTCCGGATTGGCGATTATAAGCTGCCCGGTCAGCTCTCCCCTTTCTTCAAGTGCTGGGGAGATTCGAGTCATCCGGAGAAGTCCCCGTACCACACTGTCGACCACCGTTGCTCCACAGACGATTACATCTATATTTCAGGCGAACATTCTTCAGGAATCATGAGTTTCAGCCATCGTTCTATCATCAACGAGGGGATGAACAACTTCCGTTTCAATAATCTCTATTCGGAGTTGTTTAAGGCGCCGAGGCACTACATGGCTGGCGACGAAGAGGAGGTCACGAAATTTGAGTGCAAATCCGGGACTGTAAAGCGCGGCGAGATAACCTTTAAGACTGCCTTCTGCGCGCGTGGGTACAGGAAACTCAAGGGACTTTACGACGTTGTCTTCAAGGCAGCTGTGCTCAGTTCTGAGAATTCCGGGGTTGAAACGGAACTCGATATTTCAGGAGTGAGCTTCGAGAAGGCGGTGGCGCTGACAGAGGAATATCTGGAAAGGATCACATGGGGAAAATAGCCTTTGTGGAGCTCCTTGACAGGAGGGGCAATATCAGAGGGCGGGTCAAGGTCGACTCCTTTCCCGCTATGGTTGGCCGCGGGTATGCGAATGCCGTGATTGTTGATGACCGCCTTGTCGACGCAGAGCACCTCAGGCTTTCAGTGGACGGCGAGGGCGCCATCGTCGTGGAGGACCTCAACACCCTGAACGGGACACGGCTGTCGAAATCGGGGGAGCGCATCGAACGACATAGAATCCCGGCAGGCGGTGAAGCCGTTATTCGTATCGGCCAGACGGTTCTTAGGTTACGGGGGAGCGACTTTGAGGTCGGGCCTACCGTCTCATTCCGGACATTGTTCGGGCCCCTCCGTAGATATATCGAAAATGCTGCGGTCGCATCTGCGGTGTTCGTCACAGGCTTCAGCATCACTGTACTCACTTTTGCCCAGGAAATAGACAAGAAGGTTATCTGGTATGACCTAACTGCCATATCCCTTGTTCTTCTCGTTGTTTTTGCTCTCTGGACCGGCTTTTGGTCTTTTGTCAACCGGCTTGTCGCACACTCATTCCGTTTTATGACACACCTCGCGATATCAGGCATCGCCTCCATCGTTTTTCTTATGCTCGTCACTGTTAGGGAGTATGTTGAGTTCCTTCTTTCGGCGCCGCTTGCCGCCAAGGTTTTCGGTCCCGCCGGATTTACCGTGATTTTTTCACTGCTGCTTTACGCTCACTTGTCCATAATGGCCGAGTCATCCGGCCGGAAACGCATGCTCGCGTCAGCCCTGATAAGCGCAGGCATCGTTGGCATTGTCTTACTCACCCAATATGCCTACAGGAAGGATTTTTCGAATGAGCTTCGTTTCTCCTCTGTGATGAAACCAATCGGCCGTAAATGGGTGAGGACGGTGTCATCAGATGAGTTTTTCGGCGACCTTTACAAACTCAAGGAAAAGGTCAATGCCATGGCCCAGGAAGGTCCCAAGGAAAAGATGGTCAAGGAATAAAGACGCTTTTGTGTTAAGACGCCATGAGGGGACACGTTCCTATCTTTCCTCTTTTTCGCTTGACATGCATCCCCATTTCTCGTAAATTCAGCCCATCCAAAAAGCGAGTTCGTATCCTCTATCCGCCTACGCAGAAGACCACGGGCTTTGCCCTTGGATGAATGCGGACTCCGTGGCTTAGTCATTCCCGTGCCCCTAGATTAATGCTACGGCGGATTCCGCTACCGGCGGATAAGCCGCCGAAGCCCTGGCACTTGCGCACCGAAGCGTTTCAGCGTCCATGGGCGTAGGCGGGTATTTCATGGAGGTACCACGGGCTTTGCCCGTGGGGCTCCATCATTGTGGTTTCGATTCTAATGATGATCAGCCTGATGGAATCAATGGCGAATGATCTGATCCACTCATTTCTCCCAGCCGGATTTGGAACGGTCGACGATCAGGTCCGAGTCGAACAGAAGTCTCCGGCGCTCAGCGGGACGAAGGCGAGAGCGAAGAGCAAGCTGCTGTTTGAAGTGTGCATCATGCAAGACGACAAGGAGATCGGGCAAAGGCTCCACCGGAGAATTATCCACAGGGGGACCGGGTAAATCGCATGAGCGAGTTCTGGGCGCGAGCGGCTGCACTGGTTTGGGGGCCTGCCACAGTTGTGCTACTGGTGGGCACCGGTATCTACCTCTCCTTCAGGTTGAGGTTTACCCACCTCCGCAAGTTCGGATTGGGCTGGCGATTTGCCGCACAGGGGACTGCGGTCCCGGCACGAACCGAGGCAGAAGCCTCCGCGCTTCCAGGGGACATCTCGCCCTGGCAGTCGATGATGACGATGCTTGCCGGAGCCATCGGAAACGGCAACATCGCCGGCGTGGCCACCGCCATTGCCATAGGCGGGCCGGGCGCCATCTTCTGGATGTGGGCTAGCGGCCTCTTCGCCATGGCCACCAAATACAGCGAGGCTGTCCTAGGACTGACGTTCCGTGAACAGCTGCCGGATGGCAGCGTCGCCGGTGGCCCGATGTACTACCTCAGAAACGGCGTCCGATCACCGGTGCTGGCCTGGATGTTCGCTTTCCTGGCAGGGATGGCGACCATGACGACAGGCCCCTTGGCTCAAACCAACTCCATGGCGTTGGTACTGAACACCGAGTTTCACATTCCAAAGTGGCTCACAGGGGCCGGCATCGCCATTGCTGTCTGGCTGGTCATCATGGGAGGGATCAAGAGCATTGCCCGTTTTGCGGAAAAACTGGTTCCGCTGAAAGTGGTCCTGTACGTCGGCGGCTCACTCTACATTATCCTCACCCACATTCACCTGCTGCCACAAACCGTCGCTCTCATCCTGAAGAGCGCCTTTACACCGACTGCCATGATCGGGGGATTCGCCGGTGCCTCGGTGCTTCTAGCCGCTCGTCTCGGCGCAGCGCGCGGGTTCTACGCGAATGAGGCGGGACTCGGGACGGCAGGGATGGCCTACGGAGCGGCCCAAAGCCGGAACCCCGTGCGCCAGGGCCTCATCGCGACCGTGGACGTATTCATCATCACCTTCGTCACCTGCACCATGACCGCACTCGTGGTGACGATCACAGGGAAGTGGACAAGCGGGACCATGAGCACCGCCCTGGTGGCTTCCGCTTTCAACACCAGCATTCCAGTGGTTGGGGGGTGGATGGTAGCGGTGAGCTCGTTCCTGTTCGGCTACTCGAATCTGGTAGGATGGTCTTACTACGGTGAGCTCTGCTTCGGATATATCTTTCGGTCCAATATTCTCAAGATCTACGCCTGGATTTACTGCGGCTTGATCTTCGTGGGCGCTGTCACCGAGGTAAAGACTGTATGGGACTATGCCGACACCATGAATGGTCTCCAGATCTTTCCGAACCTGATCGCCCTGATTGTTCTGGCACCCCGGGTGGCTGCGGCTACGCGCAGCTACTTCAACTCCACAGCTTCGAAATGATCCGAAGGAAAAACCACCGAACTTCCTCTGCCTAATTCTGATGCTTTAAAAGGTCTTGAAAGGGTAGATCCATTATGTCAAACTCCATCCACTTTTCGTCATCATAATGCCACCACTCCTCAGATAAAGGAATGAATCCCGCCTTTTCCATCAGGCCCTTGAGAAGCTCCCGATTCCTGATCGTCTGATCCGGAAGGTCTTGATAATGATGATGCGCCCGAGGGCTAAAATCATCGAACCCTGTCGGCATCTGAAGTTCGTTTCCATGGGAATCAACAAGTGTCACGTCCACTGCGGATGCCCGGTTGTGACGGGATCCGTTTTCCGGATTCGCCACATATCGCTCATCGGGAAGAATCGCCCAAAGGATCCGCTGGACAGCCAATGGCCTGTAACAGTCCCATACCTTTAGACCGAGGTTCATTTTCTCAAGCTCCTTCTGAACTGCATCCAGTTTGACGGCGACAGACTTCCTCAAAAAGCAGGTGTTAGAATCGTAAAGTCTCTTCTTTGTGAAATTATCCTCTGTCGCATATTTCATATCGACGATAATGCGAGGGCTCACTTCCTTAATATCAACCACCTTTCCAAGCGGGTGCGCTGGTGTTTCCCCTTCCGTTTCTCCCCATGCTCTGAATGCCATGCCGGCAGTGAGAATGATGAAGATTACAAAGAGAATAGCCAGTGGCCGTATCGCGTGACGGTATTGTCTCATCTTGAGTATCAGCCTGTCCTTCTATGCAATATCTGAGAAAATAGAGCCATAGGGTACTTCAATCGACCGAAGCAAGATTAGGGAGACCTCATGGCACGAAGTTCGAATTCTGTCCCCATGATGATCAAGGGTTTCTTAGCAGGATCAAGCCACCCAAGAATTTCTAAAATCATCTCCTCAGACATAGAGACGCAGCCAAGGGTTGCCTCCCCGGGTTTCCATACGTGCAAAAAGATCGCACTTCCCTTTCCCTTCATAATAGGGTGCATATTGTATTCGATCACCACTCCATACTTGTATTGGTCATCGTCTCTCTTCATCTTTTCCCAAGACGCTGCGTTGGGTTCACCCTTGACCCATTTGTTGTAATCTTCTGAATCGACATCATCCACCCAGAAGTCATCGTCTGTAGCCTGCCTGTAAGGCATTTTGGTCACAATCGAAGGATCGTACCCAAAAGCTATCCCCAAAGGGAAAATGCCGCTCGGGGATCTGCCGTCTCCCTCGCTCTTATTGTCAATCTTAGCAAACCCCATCTCTCCAATCGATCCGGTAAATGTGGGGAATACGAGGTGCCAGACACCGTCGTTTCTCTCTACCGCATGAATGGCGACGAGAACCGATGAGGAGTCTCTATTGGTTGCAAAGATTAACTGCTCGGATTCCCCTATTAGTGCGGTATGGTGCGCAATGAATTTTTTGATAAAGCGGTTTATCTTGGCCGGCTGACCACTTCTTTTGACGCTGTAAGTTGCGCATGAGAATAAGATAGGGAGTATCGCCACGATGAATAGGAAGGGAATCGCCTTACCCTTAAAACGACCTGGCCTCAACTTTTTTCTCCTTTCACGGATTCTTTTTAAGAATAACAGCAAGGAAATCTGAAAGTCCAGCATTTTCAATTGGAGGGGTTGTCAGATTAGGTAAATGAGGCTGAGACAAACTTTCCCATCAATTGAAGAACTTTTCATAAACAGGGAACTTTTTTCTGTTCCGGTTGTCTATTAAATCAAAAGACACTCAAAAAGGAGGTAACGTTATGAGACGAATTGCTTTCATTGCGGTATTGTTCATCGGTTTGGTCACTCCGACACTGGGATGTGCGCATGTGGGAAAGAACGATGTCGTCGATGTGCGGATTGTTTCGGATAAGGGGGAGGCGTTCCCGAAATACAAAACCTTTCTGCGTGGCCATCAGGAAGGGGAGTATTACTATATGGAAGCAGTCAAGGGACAGAGATATTCTATTCGGGTTACAAATAAATCGGACAGGCGTATTGGCGTCGTCATCGCCGTGGACGGAAGGAATATCATTGACGGCAAGAAATCAAATCTCTTCCGGAATGAAAGGATGTATATCATCGGGCCTTCTGATACCAATACCTTTGAAGGCTGGCGAACAGGCATGGACAGGACCAACAGGTTCTACTTTACCGAGCAGTCCGATTCCTATGCCGAAAAAGTATTTGCCGATGCTTCGGCCTTGGGCACCATTGCGCTTGCTGTCTATAAAGAAAAAATACCCGAAATCGCCCCACACCTCGATATGTCATTTCAGAAGAAGGAAGCGCCTGCGGCAGGTGCACCTTCGGCTTCAAGTGAGAGTCGGGCCGCCGGCAAATATAGACTGGAAGAGAGGGAACAGCCCGGCACCGGATTTGGAGAAACAACCTACTCTCCCGCCTACGTGGTCCAATTTGATCCTGAGCATACCATCGCGGAAAAAATCGTTCTGAAATACGAGTGGCGATCAGAGCTTTGCCGGAAAGGAATCATCTCATGCGGTCCGAAAAACAGATTCTGGCCCGATGATTTGGAATTTGCTCCGATCCCAAAGGACTTTAAGGGATGATTGAGTTGTCAAAGGAGATAAGAAAGTTAAATGCCTCGTGGTGACCGAGGCATCTCTCTGCTGCCTCCGGTGGGATTCTTGGCTGGCATCTGCCCGCGCGCCTCTTACAAGGTTTCTTTCTGAAAGAGTGATTTTTAGATCTTGCCCGACAATGCGACAGCAAATAGAAATCGACAATTATTGTTGACATTTCCATTCCAAACCAGTAGGCTTTAACCAAC
>Ga0214474_1001408_pt1 | contig 11100 bp, 5 predicted proteins | sample RVTome_2_FD_187335 | JGI IMG/M metagenome (GOLD analysis project Ga0214474, IMG submission 187335) | Soil microbial communities from uranium-contaminated site in the Upper Colorado River Basin, Wyoming, United States - RVT95D214 HiSeq ...
CTATCGGACAGCCTATCTCCGAAATACTTATTACTTTGCCTCCTTCACAGATCACTTTCGTCCCGCTGAGGGAAGGATGAGTTTTGGTCTGGAGGGTTATTTTAGAAACTTGAGAAATGCTTGGGAGGGCCTCTCCTCTGAACCCTAATGTATGAATAGCAAAAAGATCTTCTGCCCTTTTAATTTTACTGGTGGCGTATCTCTGGAAAGCCAATGGAACATCCTCCTGATCCATTCCCTCTCCGCTATCCCCCACTCGAATCAGTTGGAGCCCTCCTGCCTTTAACTCGACAGTGATTTCCGAGCTTCCCGCATCGATGGCGTTCTCCATCAGCTCTTTCACAACGGAAGCGGGTCTTTCAATCACCTCTCCTGCGGCGATGACCTGTGAGATGGATTCTGGTAAAACCTCAATTTTTCTCGGTATCCTCATCCCGCTTAATCCACAGGCCACCTTCTACCTTCCACCATCGTCATTGAAGGTACCCATCCTTCTAAACTTTTCATATCGGAGGTTTAATAATTCCTCCATGCTCAATTTTTCCAATTCTTTCAAGTGTCGTTCTACAACCTCTTTCAAATCTTCCGACATGATTTGCGGGTTTCGATGAGCCCCCCCCAACGGCTCTTTAACAATCTCATCAATCACTCCCAATCGAGACAAATCCGCAGCAGTCATTTTCAATGACTCTGCAGCTTCTACCTTTCCCTTTTCCCCATCTCTCCAAAGGATCGCTGCGCATCCCTCTGGGGAGATCACAGAATAAATCGAATGCTCCAACATCAAAATCCGGTCTCCCACTCCAATAGCGAGGGCTCCTCCACTACCACCCTCTCCAATGATAATAACAATGATAGGTGTTCGGAGAGTCGACATTGTTTCTAAATTTCTTGCGATGGCCTCAGCTTGTCCTCTCTCTTCAGCACCTATCCCAGGAAAAGCACCTTGTGTGTCTATCATTGTAATAATAGGTTTTTTAAACGTCTCCGCCAATTTCATTAACCTTAAAGCCTTACGATATCCCTCTGGATGAGGCATCCCAAAATTCCGATAGGCCATCTCCTTCGCATCTGCTCCCTTTTGTTGGGCGATGATGGTCACCGCCCTTCCGTTAAATTTTGCCATTCCTCCGATAATTGCGGGATCGTCTCCAAAGCTTCGATCTCCATGAAGTTCTACAAAATTTTCGAACATCCATCGGACATAATGGGAGGCTTTAGGTCGATCCACATGTCTGGCTAACTGGGTGACTTGCCACCCGGTTAAGTTGGAAAATATCTCTTTTTGCAAACGATGGAGTTTTTCTTCTAAACTTTTTATTTGCTCGTTGAAATAGCCCGGTGTCCCTTTCGAAAACCTTTTCAGGTCTTCGATCTCTCTTTCCAGTTCAAGGAGGGGTTTTTCAAATTCTAAATGATGTTTTACCATAAAGTTGGGTCAAAGCCCCGTCCTTTCTACGGGGTTTATTCAAAAGAAATGGGATAAGATTTAAAAAGTTGTTGAAGGTTGTTTTTAAAATGTTGAGAAGGATCGACGGTATATCGATCGGACAGGGCCACAACGGTCTCCCGGTTGTTTCCACCCAAAAAGTGGAGAAGAACCTTAGAGGATCCTCGGTTCGCTACGACAATCTCTTTTAGACCTGCCAGTTGGGAGGAAGTGAGTGAGGAGAGCGGAATCTTCAAATGGAAGGGCTTCATCGGAGAGGAGGTTAACTCCAAAAGAGAATGAACTTCCGTGCCTTTTATTTTGATATGTTCCTCGGATAGATCGAGTGTCCCCTTGACAAGAAGCGGGTCGCCTCCTCTCAAACAGGACAAAGCCGCCTTAAAAACCTCGGGGAAAAGAATGACCTCTACAAATCCTTTCATGTCCTCCAGGGTCAGGAAAGCCATCCGATCTCCCTTTTTCGTAACGATCTCTTTCAATCCGCTGACGAGGCCGCAGATCTTCACCTCGGCCCCATTTTGATGCTTTGATAGAGTGGAAGTATCCCAGTCAGTATGTTTTTTGATCTCTTCCTGATAGCGTGATAAGGGATGCCGAGTGATATAAAATCCGATCGTTTCTTTCTCAAAAACGACCAGTTGGTTTTCTGAAAATTCATCGATGTCCGGATAGTCTTCCTTCAATTCCCCGGAGTGATCGATCAGCATACTCAGTTGAGGTTCCCCTTTCTTCCTCCGTGCCGATTGGGATTGTTCCAGGATATCTCCAAGAACGGTCAACATCTGAGATCGATAAGCTTTCGAGTAGTCAAAAGCCCCGCATTTAATCAAACTTTCAACCACCCGTCGATTCACTTTTCTTAAATCGACACGATGGCAAAATTCGTACAAGGATTTAAACTTCCCATTTTCTTTTCGTTCCGCCAGGATGATGTCAATGGCCGCATCGCCGACATTTTTTACAGCCGTCAAACCAAATCGGATCTGATTCCCAATGACCTCAAAATGTTTAAAACTTTCATTGATATCCGGGGGCAAGATTTCAATTTTCATCTCCCGACATTCGGAAATATACTTTACGATCTTATCCGCATTCTGTGCCTCACTCGTGAGCAAGGCAGCCATGAATTCGATCGGATAATGTGTCTTCAGGTAGGCCGTCTGGTAAGCAAGCAGGGCATAGGCAGCGCTGTGGGATTTGTTGAAACCATACCGACCGAAAGTCTCCATTTGTTCAAAAATCTTCTCCGCTTTCTTAAGAGGAATCTTGTTTTTTTTAGCCCCTTCAAGAAACTTCTCTTTTTGTCTTTCCATCTCCAAGGTGTCTTTCTTGGACATCGCTCTCCGCAGATTATCTGCATATTCGAGGCTAAAATTGGCCAAGGTGCTGGCAATGCGCATCACCTGCTCCTGATAGACAATCACCCCATAGGTGTCTTTTAGGATCTCTTCAAGGGCTGGGAGTTCATATCTTATCAATTCTTGCCCATGTTTTCGTTTGATAAACTCGCCCACCATGCCGCTATCCAGAGGGCCTGGCCGATAAAGGGCTACTAAGGCAATAATGTCTTTGAAACTCTGCGGCTTGAGTTTGGTTAGGAGGTCCCGCATCCCTGAACTTTCCAATTGGAAGATGCCCAGGTTTGAACCAGCTCCGAGAAGAGCATAAACTTCCGAATCATCCAAGGGAATCTCAGGAAGTTCAAGTTTAATCCCTCGATTCTTTTCAATCAACTGAATCGTCTGGTCTACAACGGTGAGAGTCTTGAGTCCCAGAAAATCGAATTTGACCAACCCGATGGATTCCACCTGCTTCATAGCATACTGGGTCATGACTTCATTGTTCTGGCCCCGCTGGAGCGGAAGATACTCCATTAAAGGCTTATTGGCAATCACGACTCCGGCCGCATGGGTAGAGGCATGGCGTGCCAAGCCTTCTAAAGATTTTGCAATTTCAAACAAGGAAGCGATTCGGTTATCTTTGGCAACCGCTTCTCTCAGGCTTGGCTCCTGCTGTAAGGCTTGCTCAAGGGAAATATCGAGCTTGTTGGGAATGAGCTTTGCGATACGATCTACTTCTGCATAGGGAATCCCGAGGACACGACCTACATCCCGAACGACTGCTTTCGCTTGCATCTTTCCGAAGGTGATGATCTGAGCCACATTCTCTTTCCCATACTTCTCCGATACATAGTGAATGACCTCCTCTCTTCCCTCCATGCAAAAATCAACATCCACATCGGGCATGCTGGTCTTTCTCCCCGGGTTCAGAAATCTTTCAAAGATCAAATCATATTCAATCGGATCCAGGTCAGTAATGTTTAAGGCGTAAGCCACTAAACTGCCAGCCGCCGATCCCCTTCCTGGTCCGACAGGAATCTTATGGCTTTTGGCATAATGGATGAAATCATAAACGATCAGAAAGTAACCGGGATAGCCCATCGATTTGATGATTTTGAGCTCTTCCTCAAGTCGGGCCTTATAACGGGCAGACCGATCCTTGAAATCCTTCTCCGCCTGATGTCGGGAAAGCCGTCGCTCTAATCCCTCCTTGGCCAGTTTTTCTAAGTAACTTTCAGCGGTTTCTCCAGCCGGGACAGCGATTCTTGGAATATGCTTTTCATCGAAACGCATTTCAAGATTGCATTGTTCCGCGATCTCAACTGTATGGATAATCGCCTCCGGAGTATTTTGGAAAAGGTCGGTCATTTCTTGAGGCGATTTAAAATAAAATTCATCGGATGAAAATTTCATCCGATCGCTATCCTGGAGCGTCTTCCCGGTTTGAATGCAGAGGAGGACCTCCTGGGCCTTGGCATCTTTTCGATGGAGATAGTGACAATCATTCGTCGCGACCACAGGAAGGGAGAGTTGTTGCCCGATCTCCAGGAGTCGCTCATTCACCTGCAATTGGTTTTCCACTCCGTTGTTTTGAATCTCAATAAAAAATCGACGGTCGTTGAAAATCCTTCGATAATCTTCGGCGGATTGAAAGGCTTTCTTCATTTCCCCCCGATTGGCATGGGTGGCGATCTCTCCCTTCATACAGCCGCTCAGGGCAATCAATCCATCGTTGTATTGGCTGAGAAGTTTCTTATCCACCCTTGGCTTATAATAAAATCCTTCAAGATGGGCGAGGCTCACCAATTTCAGTAGATTGAAATAGCCGATCTCATTCTTGACCAAAAGGGTGAGATGGAAGTTACCCTCCCCTCCTTCTCCCATTTTTTTTTCAAACCGGCTTCCTGGAGAAACATACACCTCACATCCCACAATGGGTTTGATGCCATGTCTGATGGCCATTTGATAAAATTCGACAGCGCCAAACATGTTCCCATGATCGGTCAGCGCCATGGCATTCATTCCATATTTCTTGGCCAATTCAAAGGCCTCTTCAAACCGAATGGCGCCGTCCAATAGGCTGTATTGGCTGTGGACATGGAGATGGATAAAATTGGAGTGTTCCATAATGACAATTTCAAATGTCAAAGTTCGCACGAAGTGACGAACTGAAAGTAAGTCAATGTCAAATCAGATCCAAAATTCAAACAAGATGCCGAAACAAGTTCGGCATTATAAGGACGTCATTCTGAACTCGTTTCAGAATCCAACCTTGGACTTTGACATTCATTGGACATTTACCTGCCTGCCGGTAGGCAGGAATTTTGAAATTTGGATTTCCTTTCTCCTTATTCCCATTCGATCGTGCTGGGAGGCTTGGAACTAATATCATAGACGACCCGATTGACCCCTTTTACCTCATTAATAATCCGATTGGAAAGATGTTCTAAGATTTTATAGGGCAGTTTTACCCAATCCGCCGTCATGCCGTCTTGACTTCCTACCACCCTTAAGGCAATCACATTTTCATAGGTCCTTTCGTCCCCCATCACGCCCACTGTCTTCACGGGAAGCAAGACGGCAAAAGATTGCCAAACCCGATCTATAAAATGGCTTTCCCCCATCTCCTCCATGACAATCTCATCGGCTGCTCTTAAGATTTTCAACCTCTCTTTATTCACTTCCCCGATGATCCGGATGGCAAGGCCTGGTCCCGGAAAGGGTTGACGTTTTAAAATTACATCGGGCAGTCCCAATACCTTCCCTAATTTTCTCACTTCGTCTTTAAACAATTCTCGAAGCGGCTCCACAAGCTTCAGTTTCATCTTCTCGGGCAATCCTCCCACATTGTGGTGGCTCTTGATCGTTGCCGAGGGGCCTTTTGAGGAAATGCTTTCGATCACATCCGGATATAGGGTTCCTTGGGCTAAATATTCAACCCTTCCAATTCTTCGGGCTTCCCTTTCAAAGACGGAAATAAATTCTTTTCCGATCCTTTTCCTTTTATCTTCTGGATCGATCATCCCATCCAATATTTTTAAGAAGGAGTTTTCCGCATTGACATAGGTTAATGGTATTTTAAAATGAAAACGGAATAAATTCACTACCTGCGAAGTTTCATTTTTTCTCAAGAGACCGTTATTCACAAAGATACATTGCAGGCGATCGCCGATCGCTCTATGGAGAAGAAGGGCCACCACCGTGGAATCAACCCCACCGCTTAACGCACAGATAACTTTCCCATTCCCGATTCTTTTTTTCAGGTCATGGCTGGTCTGTTCTAAAAAAGACTCCATCGTCCAAAGTTTGGAACATCCACAGATAGGAAAAAGAAAATTTTTGATGAGATCCAATCCCCTATGGGTATGAACCACCTCTGGATGGAACTGGAGCCCATAAATTCTTTTTTGAGATTCTTCAATCGCTGCAAAAGGGGTATTCTTCGAATGGGCGATGGCATGAAATCCTGGAGGCAATGTCTTGACGTGATCCCCGTGGCTCATCCAGACCACCAGCTGACCTCCCGTTCTTCCCAACCCTTTGAACAGCCTTCCCCTCCGGTTTAAAGTCAATTTGGCTTTTCCATATTCTCTTTTTTCCGAATGGGTAACCTCCCCTCCCAATAATTGTGCGATCAATTGCATGCCATAACAAATGCCTAAAATGGGGATGCCTATCCTGAAAACGGCGGGATCACAGATGGGGGCGTTCTTCTCATAAACACTGGCTGGCCCTCCAGATAAGATGATTCCTTTGGGGGATAAGGATTTCACTCTGTTCATAGGAATGTCGTAGGGATGAATTTCACTATAAATCTGACATTCTCTCACCCTTCTGGCAATCAATTGGGTATACTGGGAACCGAAATCAAGAATGAGTATTTTATCGAAAAGAGCCTGCCTTTTCATTTTTCTATATCCAGATCAGAAAATGCCGGGGAAGAAGATAAAGGAAATGGGTATATTCTCAGTGCTTTAAAAAATATTTTCCGTCCTTTAATTCGTATTGATAGGAGACCCCCTTGCGGTAAAAAAGGTCATTTCTCTTTAAAAGTTTTACAGAAATCAATTCTTCAAGGCGGGAAGGATATTGTCCCTTCTCTAAATAATAGATTTCTAAGGCATTTTTAATTCGATCGAGTTGTGTCTTATGGAGCAAATGTATGGGGATCTCAATATTCACTCGTTCTATCTTTGAATCCCATAAATGATGTAAAAAAACAGGTTTAACATAAATGAGAAGAAGAAGGATAAAAACGATAAAGGCGCCGTAGTAGGCAAAGGTCAGCGCCGCCCTGAAATTGACCATGCTTACTTTCTTAATGAGACTTGGTGTTCGGACCCCAGCCGTTTCGATCAGCCCCATTTCGGATAGGTTTACCAAAGTTTCACTGGCATTGAATTTTCCGAGGAGGCTACGATCTATAATGTCCTGAACGGTTTTCACCCCATCCACTAAACCGTAAATCAATTCCTGTTCAGTGGTCAGCTTCTCTTTTAAGTAGCTCTGAGAAGGGAGTCCACTGATAGATTTTTCTTCAAGTCCAAGAACCCTTCTAAATACCAGGTGGGGGGAAAAAATCTTTTTTTCAATCTCCGACCACTCATCCACCATCCGCAGGATATTCAATAACACCTGCTCCGTGCTCAGGGCAAAAGGGATTTTCTTATAACTTTCTACCAACTTTAGGTCAAAGTTGAATTGACCATCCTCCCACCAAAAAAGGTCGTAAATCGTTTCGTAGATCTGTGTTGAAATCACCTTGAGCACATCGTCCTTGGTCAGGAGTTGGAGTTCCACCAGAATCTCCCCTAAGTATTTGAGTGTGTCTTTCTGAATCTTTAAAACCCGTTCTAACTGTTCGTCGGTGATCAATTCGGCCTTCACCAATATCTCACCGATAAGGTCCTTCTTTCCGCGATAATTCGAATAGATGTGAACAATCATCCCATCCACAAAATGGATCTCCACAAGATCTTTCCCTCGACGAATTCTTAGGATGCCCGTTTTGAGCTGTTGACCGATCAGCTGAATGATCTCGGTAATGCTGAAATCTTTTAAGGTTCCCTGCAGGGCCATAGCCTCCCCCTTCTCATTTTCATTCGATCACGAAACAGGATCCTCTTCATCTTAAGGGTTCTTTATTAGCGGAAAAAGTCTTCGTAGGGCCTCTGGATCGTTCACTTCCCGTTTCGAATTTCGACTTAAACCGGTAGAGTTGTCGTATGGAAAAGAAATAGAAAATGGCGAAAAGTCCTCCCCAGAAAATCCATTTCCAGACAGTGAAAGACAGCTGAGGGAGGGGGAAAGGGATCACTCCATTCCAATAGACAAACCTTAAAATGAAAATAAAAAAGATAAAAAGGAAAAAGAGCCCCCTGAGGACTTGCTCTCTCCATAGGTAACCAAATCCGACAAGAAAGAAGGAAAGATATCTGCTGATCAAATGATCCTGCTTTTGAAATTGGCCAACTTGAAAAGATTTCTTTTCGACAATCTTAGGGTGGAGCTTTTCCTTCTGAATGAAAATACGGTAACAATTGAAACAAATAAATTCCTGATCGGAGGTTCCTAAATAAAACCGGTGGGTTGGACTACCACACATAGGGCATCGGGTCAAAAATCGTTTTGCCCGACAATACCTGGCCATGCCTATCAAGAACCCTAAGAATAAGATGGGCGTCAACAAGGGAACTCTCGATGGAATTCTTTCGAACCAGGCCTTAAATAAACGAAACAAGAATCCTTCTTTCCCGATGAACTGATCCATAAATCTCTTCCAGAGCCTTTGGTCGGTTAGGACCTCGTCGATCACCAATCGATTGGGATGGGGAGCGTCGATCGTCATATAATATCTTACGAGCTGAGGGTCTAATTGTTGTGCTCTTTGTAAGGCCCGATCGACTTTCCCGGAAAGGAAGGACTCTTGAGAATAGGCCCGGTGAAGATTGTAATAATAAGCTCCCTTGCTGGGATTCAAATCAATGGCCTGTTGATAAGAGCTGATGGCTAAGGCGGTCTGCTTTTGGACCAGATAGACATTCCCCAAATTGGAGAGGGCTTCGCTGAATTTAGGATCCAATTGAATCGACTTCCGATAAAATTCTTCGGCCTCAGGATAACGTCCTTGCCTTTTTTCTGCCAATCCGAGTGAGAAAAATACTTCTGGGTCATTGGGATGGGTCACCAACCAGTTCCGCAATTTTTCTTCTGTGGCCTTTCCCCAGTCTTCATGATTCGTCTGATTCATTTCCAAAATGATATCCGAAGAACCCGCATCTAAAAAGGAAGAGAAAGAACGAAGGAAAAAGGGAAAGTAAACTAAAACGATAAGAAAGATGAAAATAAATTGTTTATCTCTTTTCGTTACATAACCCCATAATAAAACGGACCAAAAGAAAAGAGCCCAGAGCATATCCAAACGGAGGAAAAAGGGGACGAAGAAAATGAAAATCTTGAGGCTATTGATGAGAAGCCCTGAAGTCTCATGGGTCACATTTTTCCGAATATCGTAGAAATAGAGAGGCAAATGTTTGACCATGATAACGATGCTGAAAATAATAAACGTCATGAGGATAGCATTGGAGAGAATATAGAACACATTATAAAGAAGCTTAAGGGAACTGGGGTAATATTGAAAATGTACGGCCGCTCCTTTTAACACCTCAGGAAGGATTTTATGGAGTTGAAAGAAATTTTGATGCCAAAGGGCTTGTGCCAATTCAAAATAAGGCTGGGGCAGATCGGGCGAAAATGTTATAGAATAGAGCGCCATCTGGATGGCTCGGTCAGCATCCCCGTTCTCTCTCGCTTGCTCGGATTGTCGTATGAGCAGGAAAGAGAGGGTCGGAACGTTTCGAATTCCTTTATCCAATTTCAATTGGTAGAGTTGATCCAGCTCTTGCCGGCTCAGAGAGGCGCTTTTTTTGAGATCCCATGCTCGATCAGTCGAAGCAGGGCTTTCCACAGAAAAGAATTCTTTAGAGAACGGAAGCGTTTCTTCCCTCGTAAACACCCCCATGTAATAGAGGAGGGAAAGAATTAAAACAATGAATACAAAAATGGCTTTTTTCATGAAATAATCATTCTCACGAGAGCCGGTTTACCCCGTAAGAAAATTCCACTATTTATGATGGGGATAAGATAATCAATCTCATCAGCTTCTGATCGAGGTCAGGGTAAAAACCCTGTCCTTTCTAACGGGGTTTATTCTAAACGGTAGTTAGGGGCTTCTTTGGTAATGATCACATCATGGACATGGCTCTCTTTTAATCCCGATGACGTAATCCGGATAAATTTTGCCTTCTGTTGTAATTCCTGGATACTTTTCGCCCCCAGATAGCCCATCCCTGCTTTCAACCCTCCGATGAGTTGTTGGATATCATAGGAGAGGGCTCCGCGGTAAGGAACCCTTCCTTCAATCCCTTCTGGAACCAACTTAGTTTCGCTTTCGACATCCTCCTGGAAGTACCGATCCTTGCTCCCCTCCTTCATGGCCTCAATGGACCCCATTCCTCGATAAACTTTATAACTCCTCCCTTGATAAAGCACGATCTCTCCCGGACTTTCATCCGTCCCGGCAAATAAATTTCCAATCATCACCGAACGCGCTCCAGCGGCGATGGCCTTCGTAATGTCTCCGGAAAACTTAATTCCACCATCTGCAATCACAGGCACTTCGTATTTTTCCGAAACTTCAGACGTTTCCATGATGGCAGAGAGTTGTGGAATCCCCACCCCCGCAATCACCCGTGTGGTACAAATCGATCCGGGCCCAACGCCCACCTTCACCGCATCGACGCCTGCCTTGATGAGATCCGTAGCCCCTTCCCGGGTGGCCACATTACCTCCGATGAGTTGACAACCGGGGAAATTCTTTTTGGTGTCGCGGAGGACATCCAATACGTCCCTGGAATGGCCATGGGCCGTATCAATGACCAAGACATCCACGCCTGCTTTAATCAATGCCTCGGTTCTTGCCTCCCTGTCTTTCCCGGGACCGATGGCAGCCCCGACACGAAGCCGGCCAAGAGGATCTTTGCAGGAATAAGGATATTTTCTCATCTTCTCGATGTCTTTGATGGTGATGAGCCCCTTCAAATTATTCTGCTCATCCACGACCAATAATTTTTCAATTCTGTTCTTATGAAGGATCTCCTTGGAGGCCTCGAGGGTAGTCCCGACCGGAACCGTAATGAGATGTTCCTTCGTCATCACGGCGGAGATTTTTTCATCTAATCGCTTTTCAAACCTTAAATCCCGATTCGTCAGAATTCCAACCAGTTTTCCATTTTTGGTAATGGGAACCCC
>Ga0214474_1001409_pt1 | contig 11099 bp, 8 predicted proteins | sample RVTome_2_FD_187335 | JGI IMG/M metagenome (GOLD analysis project Ga0214474, IMG submission 187335) | Soil microbial communities from uranium-contaminated site in the Upper Colorado River Basin, Wyoming, United States - RVT95D214 HiSeq ...
AAGGACCGTTGGCGACAATTTTAGTAAAGGAAGGGGTATTACACGTGGGTGATGCACTCTACACCGACAGTGCAATAGGTAAAGTAAAGATTCTAACAGACGCGGACGGTAAAGGCCTGAAGGAAGCTTATCCTTCGACCCCAGTTGAAGTTCTTGGCTTTACTTCAGTACCGAAGATTGGAGAACTAACTAAAATTACCTCGGAGTCCAAGATAAGAACGGTGGAAAAAGCCGAGAAGGTAGCCTTCGAGCAGAAAATCGGCATAACAGATGAAGGTGAGATTCGGTTGATTATCAAGACTGATGTAGTTGGGTCCTTAGAGGCAATTACAAACTCTCTGGAAAGTTTAAAAGCAGAAGATAAAAAAGTAAAAATTTACCATTCGAGTACAGGAGATATAAGCGAGAGTGACGTACTGTTAGCTGCGGCAACACGGTCATTAATAATTGGTTTTAATGTCTTAATCAGCAAGAGTGTAGAAAGGTTAGCTGCCGAGGAAAAGGTTCTAATTCGCGTCTATAATCTAATTTACGAACTTTTAGACGAGCTACGAGAAGGCCTGACGGCGTTGGAACAGAAAAAAGAAGAGGTGGTTTATGGCGAGGCTGTGGTTGTTAAGACCTTTCAAATAAGAGATGGTAAAGCGGCTGGTTGTAAGATAGAAGCTGGTAAGGTAAATAAAGAAGACACCATTATCATAAAAAGGAATGAAAAGGAAATTGGGCGAAGCAAAATAACTTCTATGAAGCATCGAGAAAGTGATATCAATGAAGCAACTGAAGGCGAAGAATTTGGTGTGGTGCTAGAAAAAAATGTCTCCTTTACAAAAGGTGATATAATGGTTGCTATAGGACGCTCTGTAACCAAATAGATCGCTAAAGCAATCTGCGACCATTTCATGGACTAGATTTCGCTTGAGGTTCAATGATTTGGGTACTCTCGCGTCCTGCGATCTTGCTAAGAAAGGTCTAAGGATGACTTATGCAAATACAGGCAGAAAATTCTAGCTTCTTTGCAAATTTAATAAATCAAGCAAAGAATATCTTAATACTGACGGGCAAAAATCTAGAGGTGGATACTTTAGCAGCAGCTTTATTTTTGGAGAATATCTTGAGGGCTTTAGGTAAAAATGTTCAAGTTGTAGCAAAAGGAGACTTGCCAGAAAATTTTGACCCATCTCCCGTTAAAATAAAGGACAGAGTCGACTTAAGAAAGCTTGTAGTTTCCTTCAATTGGCATAAGAATGGAATCGAAAAAGTAAGCTATGATCTAGAGGGAGAAAATTTTAATTTCATTATAAGTCCAAGAAACAAAGCAATTAGCGAAGATGAGATAAAAATCTCCTTCCGGGGGTACGAGACAGATTTAATAATTACTTTGGGTCTGGCGTCTTTGACAGAACTTGAACAGGACGAAAGAGAATCTCTAGAAAAAAAGGAAATTATAAACATAGACAAAAGTACCGACAACCAGCTCTATGGTAAATTAAATTTTGTCAACGAATTTGCTGATAGTATCTGCGCCCAGGTGGCTAAATTAGTCGAAAAAAGCCAACTTAGCCCGCCAGTAGCCGCTATCGATTATTTATTGGCCGGTATGCGTGCTGCTACCGATGACTTTAATTCTGTAGCCGATCCAACCACATTCGAAGCAGCAGCATTTTGTGCTAGGATTAAGAAAGGTGTGCTTAGGAAGCAAGAGCGTCAAGGATATCTTGCAGACCCTCATGCTCCTAAAGAATGGCTTTCGCCAAAAATTTTCCGATTGGACAGGCAGGCTTCTTAACTAGCAAAATTGAATGATAGATTCGTATTTTGTTATACTGAAGATGAGTTGTTATGGCACTTGAGAAAGATGAAAAGGAAAAAATCTTAAAAGGCTTTGCGCAGCATGAAGGTGACACAGGAAGTCCTGAGGTGCAGATTGCGCTGCTGTCTGAAAGGATTAAACGGCTGACTGAACACTTAAAGGGGCACAAACAAGATGCCCACTCTCGCAGAGGCTTGTTGCAAATGCTCAATAAAAGAAGAAGAATTTTAATGTACTTGACAAGAAAAGAACCTGAAAGATACAAGGCTATAGTACAGAAGTTGGGGTTGAGTAAATAATTATCTACCTTCTTGCACACTTTTAATAAAATTGTTAGACTGGTAATGTTCCGTCCGAGCTAAGGAGCAAGTTGATAGGGGAACGGTGATCCGCAAAGTCAATCTCCATACGAGTTGGTCATTGGTTGCAGGTCACAGCTCCCCGTATCTCCTCCCTTAGTCTAAAAATCTTCATGGCTAAAGAAAACAATAAAATTATCCAGAAAGAAATAAATTGGGGTGGCAGAACCCTATCGTTTCAATATGGAAAGCTTGCTACGCAAGCTGACAGTGCTATTCTTAGCCGGCTTGGTGATACAATGGTGCTTGCTACCGTTGTTTCAGCCGCGCCGCGAGAAGACATAGACTATTTTCCGCTGTCGGTGGATTATGAAGAAAGACTATATGCCTCCGGACGAATCTCAACATCCCGCTTTATTAAACGGGAGGGTAGGCCGACGGAGGAGGCAATTTTAAACGGACGTTTGATAGACCGATCTATTCGGCCGCTCTTCCCTAAAGATTATTTTAATGAAGTGCAAGTTATTATCACCATTTTATCTTACGATCAAGAAAATGATCCAGACATAGTTTCGCTTCTTGCTACCAGCGCTGCTCTTATTACCTCTCCTATACCCTGGAATGGTCCCGTAGTTGGGGTAAGAGTGGGTTATCGTGACGGAGAATTCATACTAAACCCAACTAAAAGTGATGAGCCATTTTCCGATATCTCACTTACCGTCTCATTCAACCGAGAAAAAGTAGTTATGATCGAAGGAGCCTTCAAGGAAATCCCAGAAGATGTGGTTTTAAGAGCGATTGACTATGCTCGGGATCAAGCAAAGGCGGTTTTTGAATTATTCGATTCTTTACAAAAAGAAGTAAGGGTGGAAAAACAAGAATACGAGGGTGAGAAAGTCCCGAAAGAATTGAAAGCGCAGATCACTGATTATACAAAAAAGAATTTCGAGAAGGATCTCTTTGATCCAGGAAAAAACGCTCAAGAAAATCTGGCCGAGGAAATGAAGGAGGTTTTGCATAAAGAATTTGAGGGAAAGTTAGCTAAAACCGAAATTAGCAAGATATTTGATGCTACAGTAAAGCAGTTTGTTCGAGAACAAATTGTAGACAAAGAACATAGACCGGATGGTCGAGGACTCACTGATGTGCGAGAACTTGAAATTGAGGTTGGGGTCCTTCCACGCACCCACGGTTCAGCCCTTTTTAAAAGAGGAGATACTCAGGTTTTGACTGTAGCTACTTTGGGATCAACGTCACTTGAGCAGTTGATTGAAGGCATGGAGGGAGAAGCGACAAAGCGATTCATGCACCATTACGAATTTCCACCCTTTTCTACTGGCGAGGTTGGCCGGGTGGGGCCACCTAGTAGGCGGGAAATTGGCCATGGTGCTTTGGCAGAGAAAGCCTTGGGGTGTGTTACTCCTAGTGAGGATAAGTTTCCTTATACTATTCGGCTTGTCTCAGAGGTACTTTCCTCATCTGGTTCGACTTCAATGGCCGCAACTTGCGGTTCAAGCCTAGCTTTGATGGATGCCGGTGTGCCAATTTCTGCTCCAGTTTCCGGAGTAGCGATGGGTTTGGTGACAGAAGGAGATAAATCTAAAATTTTGACTGATATCCAAGCCTTGGAAGATTTTTACGGTGATATGGATTTCAAAATCGCTGGTAGTCAGAAAGGAGTCACCGCGATCCAACTCGATGTTAAGGTTGATGGCCTAAGTGAAAAAGTGGTTTCCGAGACTCTTGAGCAATCCAGTAGAGCAAGAGAATTCGTGTTGGAGAAAATGCTGCAAGCTTTGCCGAAAGCTCGTGCAGAAATTTCTAAATACGCGCCAAAAGTTCAAGTGATTCAGATACCACCTAAAAAAATTGGTGAGGTAATCGGCAGCGGCGGAAAAACAATTAATAGAATCATTAATGAAACTGGTGCCGCAGTTGACATCGATGACGATGGGACAGTGAGTGTAACTAGCACCACCGAAGAGGGTTTAAAAAAAGCAGTTGGCTTGATTCAAGGTCTTACGCATGAAGTCGAACCAGGAGAGGAGTATGTCGGCGAAGTCAAAAGAATACTGAATTTTGGCGCCTTTGTTGAGATCCTTCCAGGAAAAGAAGGAATGGTGCATATTTCCCAACTCGCTCCGTACAGGGTAAACGATATCAATAAGGAAGTGAAAATTGGGCAAAAACTGAAAGTCAAGGTATTAGACATCGATCAACAAGGCAGAGTAAACTTAACTCACAAGTTTATTAAATAGCTTGATGGAGAAAAAGGAAAAGCTACTAGAACTCGCTGCGCAGGTTGAAAAATGTACACGCTGCGACCTTTATAAGTCCGCAAACCACGCTGTTCCTGGAGAAGGATCGCCTACTGCGGAGATAGTTTTCATTGGTGAAGCACCTGGGTTTCATGAAGATGCAAAGGGGTTGCCGTTCGTGGGAAATGCTGGAAAATACCTTGATCTACTGCTTTCTAAGGTTGGTTTAAAGCGGGAAGAAGTTTTTATTACTAATGTAGTGAAGCATCGACCGCCGCAAAATCGTGATCCGGCACCAAATGAAGTTGTAGCCTGCAACGGTTGGTTAGACGCGCAGCTATCGATTATTTCTCCGAAAATAATTGTGACACTAGGCAAATGGAGTTTGAACCGTTATCTACCACAGAAAAAAATCTCTGAGATTCATGGTGAGCCTTTTCAAATTCAAAATGTAGTTGTGATACCTATGTACCACCCAGCAGCTGCGTTACGCAGTAGCAAATTAGCAGCAGAGCTAGAGGATGATTTTTTAAAAAATAAGCGGTTGATGCAAAAACCGCAACTTGCAGGTCAAACCGCCCAATCTCTTGGGGAAAGTGGGCAGGGGAGCCTTTTTTAACATGAGCCGAAAATTTCGAAAGTCAAAAAATCGAGGTGGGGGTAAACTTAGATTCATCCCCCTTGGCGGAAACGGCCAAGTTACTAAAAATATGTTTGTGTATGAGTATGGCAACGATATTATTTTAGTCGATTGCGGTATGGGTTTTCCTTCCGAAATGCTCTACGGGGTAGATATGGTTATCCCAGATATTTCGTATCTTACCGATAAGCGCCAAAAAATCCGCGGGTTTTTGATTACTCATGGCCACGAGGATCATATTGGGGCGTTGCCTTACATCATTGATAAAATTTCCGCGCCTATTTATGCTACTAAACTTACCATTGGTCTAATTAAGGTTCGTCTAAAAGAAGCTGGTAAGCTGTCCCAGGCCGACTTTGTGGAGATTCAACCAAGGAAAAAATACCAACTAGGCGCTTTTTTGGTAGAACCATTTAGGGTTAGCCATTCAATTCCAGATTCAGTTGGCTACGCGATTACTAGTCCCGTTGGTACTACGATTCATACTGGCGACTATAAATTTGATCCTAAACCGCTTGATGGACGAACTACCGATGTTACGTGCTTGACAGAATACGGAAAACGTGGAGTTTTGGCTTTGATGAGTGATTGTTTGAGAAGCGAAAAACCAGGTATGACACTTTCCGAAAGCACCATTGGAGGCAGGTTTGATGAAACGATGAGAGAGGCGTCGGGGAGGGTGATTATCACCACATTTGCCTCTAATGTTTCTAGGATTCAGCAAGCGATTGATTCAAGTTTCAGACACAACCGAAAAGTGGCAATTATTGGTCGGAGTATGGAGCAAAATGTGCAAGTAGCAGTCGAGTTGGGTTATTTAAAAATTCCTTCCGACATTTTGGTTAAAGCGGGGAAGGTCCATACCATACCTGATAAAAATATCACCTTGGTTGTAGCCGGCAGCCAAGGCCAGCCCGGTAGTGCTTTGTCACGGATTGCTTCTGGTGACCATAAATATATTTCAATTGAAAAAGGGGACTACATCATATTTTCGGCTGATCCTATTCCGGGAAATCAAGATGCAGTTTATGAGATGATTGACGATCTTTCACGACTCGGCGCCGTAGTTAAGTACTCGGATATCACAAGCGATTTTCATGTTTCTGGTCACGCAGCTCAGAGCGAACTTCTTATGATGCTTACTCTCACCCGTCCTAAATATTTAGTACCGATTTCATCGATGCACCGTCAGATGAGGCAATTCGCCCAGCTTGCCCAAACTGTGGGAGCACCTCCTCAGGAAACCTTTATCATTGACGAGGGTGAGATTGTTGAGTTTGACCATAGCGGTGCCCGTGTGGTTGGAGCGGTTGAAACGACAAACGTTTTTGTTGATGGAATTGGCGTTGGTGATGTCGGTAGTATTGTTTTGCGTGACCGTAAAGTCCTTGCTGAAGAAGGAATTGTGGTAGCAATTATTACTGTCCATAAGAAAACAAATAAATTGGTTGGCGAGCCAGGAATTATCTCACGCGGCTTCGTTTATATGAAAGAAAGCGCAGATCTTATTCGGGAATCTCAAGAAGTTGTCAAAAAGACTTTGAGAAAAAATGGTAAAGTAAAAAATTGGTTGATGGTCAAAGAAAAAATTACAGAAGATCTCGAGCGTTTCCTCTTCAAAAAAATCGCCCGCCGCCCCATGGTACTTCCCGTGATTGTTGATGTCTAAAATTCACCGACCTGATATAATTTCCCCGATATGGATTGGGTTTTCTTTTCACTTCTAGCTCGAGCTGCGTGGAGCGCCGATAACATAATTGATAAGCTTTTAAGGGAAAAGTATCTCCCTGATTCTTTTGTTTTATCCTTACTCACCGGTGTCTTTGCTTTAATTCTTGCAATTCTTATCATCATATTTAATGGTCTGAGATGGATAGGACCGGCCCCTGTCGTATTAGTAATGCTTGCCGGTGCGATTCAGTTGCCAGCAGTTTTTGCTTTCTTTCAGGCTATTTCAAAGGAAGAGGTCTCGAGAGTGATTCCGCTGTTTCAATTCACCCCACCACTTGTCTTGCTACTGTCTTTTTTGTTTTTGGGGGAAACATTGACGCCGAAGTACTACGCGGCCTTTTTGTTGATCCTACTTGGCGGTTTTCTAATTTCTATTCAGAAAGTAGAAAAAATACTGCGGTTAAGAGAAGCCTTTTGGTGGATGATTTTTTCCAGCCTAATTTATGCGGTTCAGGCAGTGGCGTTGAAATCTTTATACACCAAATATTCTTTTTGGGATTTAACAGTGTACCTTGGTTTTGGTGAATTTCTTCCAACTCTGGTGATTGTTGCGGTCCTTGCCAAAAGTAGAAATAGATTCATTAAAAGTCTTTCAAGCCTTAAATCGATAGGTTGGATGTTATTAGTATCGGCTGTGGTCCTCGTTAACATAGCATCGCTTAGCGGTCTTTGGGCGATAGCCACTGGGCCGGTTAGTTTGGTTAGTGTTATGAGGGGGTTTCAAAGTCTATTCACACTTATATTTGCGGTTTTTCTTTCGATATGGTTTCCAAAGATACTTAAAGAGGAGCTTGGAAAAGGTGTATTGGGCATTAAACTAACAGCAATTTTGCTGATGGGGATTGGCCTGTACTTTATTTATTTTTAACTAATCACTAGTGAGTTAAACCTAGCTTGAAACCTAGAGTAATTGAGCGTATAATGATTTCACCATGCCCAGGAGAAGAAATTACCTAAAGTACTTTTTTAAGGTTCGTCTTAAAAGAAAAAGCTTTGGTTCACTTATTGGTCTTAGTTTTATCTTAGCAGCGGGGATTTTGCTACTTTCTCTTCTTGGAGTTTCTGAGCCAGTTAAATTAATTTACGAACAAATATCTAAACTTTTTGGTTTTATAAGCCCATTACTAATCATAGCCTTCGCTATTACAGGCTTGTTTCTTTTAAGAGTACGTCCAACTTTGATTAACGCGAACACGACAGCTGGTTTTTACATATTCTTACTTTCGACCCTAACACTTAGCGCAATTTTCTCCTCGGCTCGTGGTGGCGTCGTCGGTAGATTCATTGCCGATATGCTCTCTAGTCTGCTTTCAACACCAGGGGCAATTTTTGTCCTGCTTGTACTCATTCTCGTCTCAATTGTGATCTTTTTTAATACATCTTTGGAGGCTACATTTGAGTTTTCGGGACGTTTCTTATCGGCGGCATCTGCATATTTGAAGAACCATTGGTCTAGAAGTGGAGAAGAAAAGGAAAAAGAAAAACAGGAACCATTATTTGCCACAAGGGGGATGGAAGGTGAGAAGGGGGCTCAAAAAGAAGAAACCCTTACTGCTATACCAAGCGAGCCGGTAACTAATTTGCCCGGAGATCAAGCGTGGGAATACCCGCCGCTGGAGATATTGACTGATAGCATTGGAGCTAAAGCTGCTCGTGGTGATGTAAAACAAAATGCTGCTACCATTGAGCAAACTCTCGAATCTTTTGGTATTCAGGCGAAAGTGGTAGAAGTAAACATGGGACCAGCGGTGACCCAATATGCATTGGAAATAGCGTTGGGAACGAAACTAACCAAGATCACCTCACTTGCCAACGATATAGCCCTTGCGCTAGCTGCTTCGACCGGAACAGTAAGGATCGAGGCACCGATTCCTGGGAAATCACTTGTGGGAATTGAGGTGCCAAATATTACTCCTGAAATAGTACCCCTCAAATCGATTCTTGCTTCGCAGGGGATACAAAAGGCAAAATCGAAATTGGGTTTGGCGCTTGGGCTAGATGTTTCTGGCCAACCGGTGATCGATGATTTGGGGAGAATGCCCCATATTTTAATGGCTGGTAGTACAGGTTCTGGTAAAAGTGTGGCGATAAACTCTTTTATTGCAACTCTCCTTTTCCGGGCTACACCTAGTGAAGTTAAATTAATTTTGGTCGATCCCAAAATTGTCGAGCTATCGAATTGGAAGGGTACCCCCCACCTTCTAACTGAAGTGATAAACGATGCTGAAAAAGTGATCTCAGCCTTGCGTTGGGCTATTTCGGAAATGAATAAGCGCTACAAACTTTTTGCCGAGGTCGGCGCGAGGAATATAGACATGTATAATGAGATTAGTGGTTTTCAAGCCCTTCCTTATATCGTCATCATCATTGACGAACTAGCCGATATTATGCTTTTTGCTCCAGTTGAGGTGGAGGATGCTATTACACGGCTTGCCCAAATGTCTCGGGCTGTTGGAATTCACATGGTTTTGGCTACTCAAAGGCCGAGTGTTGACGTAATAACTGGTTTGATCAAAGCAAACATTCCTTGTCGGATGACTTTCAACGTAACTAGTCAAGTGGATTCCCGTGTGATTATAGATCAAGTAGGAGCTGAAAAACTTCTTGGTAGAGGGGATATGCTTTATGTTCCTCCAGATGCTTCTAAGCCACGGAGAATACAAGGCGCGTTTGTTTCGGAGCCAGAGATTAATAAACTTATCGAATTTCTAAAGAAATCAGGTGTCGAACCTCAGTACACCGAGGAGATAACTGCCATGCCGGTAACCCGAATGGCGGGTAGGACCGATGGGGAGGATGAATTATTTGAGGAAGCCGTCAAAGTAATTACCCAATATGATCGGGCGAGCGCTTCCTTACTGCAAAGACGGTTGCGGATTGGGTACGCGCGAGCAGCAAGGTTAATCGACCAACTAGAAACCGCTGGAGTTGTTGGTGCAGCTGAAGGTAGTAAGCCAAGGGATGTTTTGGTAAAAGACCCAGCAAGAATTTTAGGAGAAAGTAATCCCAATGAGTCCGAATAAAAATAGATCGCTGAAGCGCTCTGCGACCACTTTTGTGGGCTAAATCCTGATAGATACGAATAATTTGCTATGAGGACAGTAGGTGAGATTTTAATTGAATCCAGAAATAAGAAAAAACTTACCCTAGATCAAGTAGAGAGAGAAACCAAAATCCGTAAAAAAATTTTGCAGCTACTTGAAGAGGGTAATTGGGACACATTATCCCCTACTTACACCAAAGGCCTTCTTAAAAACTACGTGGCTTATTTAGGTCTTGAGCAGAGGAAGATTCTTGCTTTTTTCCGGCGTGAGTATGATGAGAGGAAAGAAACGACAGTAGTCAAACGGCTCGATAAACTACAGCCTAGATTTCGCTTCACGCCAGCTTCAGTAACTGTTGTTTTGATCGCGGGTTTAGTAGCTGCCGTTGTTTTATACCTTTTTTTCCAATACCGCTCTTTTACCGCAGCTCCACGTCTTGAAATTCAAGAACCTGCTGACAATATAAAAATTTCTTCACTTGAAGTAAATGTAGTCGGTAAAACCTGGAGCGATGCCATTTTAAAAATTAACGGTGAAAAAGTGCAAATCTCTCCCGGAGGTAGCTTTTCGGTGGCCGTCAGCTTAAAAGAGGGCGTAAATAAGTTGACAATAACTAGCGCCAACCGTTTTGGCAAAATCAATACTAAGACAAGGACGATCATTGTTGAGCCTCCAAAAAAACCAATTGCTGGTGCCAGTGAAAAGAAAAACGTGCTCCACCTTCAGCTAAAAGTCCCCACAAAATCGGTCTTTTTGGAAGTTGCTGTCGATGGAAAGACCGTTTTTCAAGGATTGATGCTTGTTGGTAGTAGTAAAAATTTTGAAGGAAGAGAAAGAATAAAAATAGTTACTGAGAATGCCGGAGCAACTTTAGTAAAAATTGGGGATAAAGAATTTGTCTTAGGTAAAGAAGGCGAAAGGGTTGAGAGGGAGTTTACTCACAACGATTAGGAGGGCTGTAAGGACATAAAAACTCTCTTGCCAAACAGCTCAATACCTGATATTCTGTGCCTGCCTAAGAAAGGCGAGCTGCCATGGACACTACAACTTTTTTCTTGATAATTATTATCTTGGTAGCAATAGTGTTGATAGCTGTTGGTATCTATCTAATTCTAGTTTTGCATGAGGCTAGGATTACTCTCCGTCGTTTCAACAACATTTTAGATCACGTAGACTCCATCATAGAAATTCTTGATGAAAAAATTGCCCGTCCAGCAAGCTCTTTGTTTGGAGTATTGGGTTTAGTGAAAGAGGCACTGGAAGTAGTGCAAAACTTCCGAAAAGAAAAAAAGGAACCGTCTCATGGAGAAACTCAAT
>Ga0214474_1001410_pt1 | contig 11090 bp, 13 predicted proteins | sample RVTome_2_FD_187335 | JGI IMG/M metagenome (GOLD analysis project Ga0214474, IMG submission 187335) | Soil microbial communities from uranium-contaminated site in the Upper Colorado River Basin, Wyoming, United States - RVT95D214 HiSeq ...
ACCCTCTGGCAACAAAGCTGCAATCGATGGCTATTGCCAGAGCTATGGGATTTAGCTGCTCTGAAAAAACCCCAAAGGGCTGATTTTTCGTAATCATTCCTTCCAGACTTGTGGGAGAGGCCTGACCCTTTGTGAGTCCATATATCTGGTTGTCATGTACAAAGAGTTTCACATTGATATTCCTTCTCATTGCATGAATCAGGTGGTTACCGCCTTCACCATAACAGTCTCCGTCTCCTGCAACAGCGATTACAAGCATCTCATGATTGGAAAGCCTTATTCCTGTTGCAACCGGAAGGGTCCTTCCATGAAGACCATTGAAGGTATTGCACTTCAGGTAGTGGGGGAGTTTGCCTGCCTGACCTATTCCAGATACGACTGTGAATTGACGGGGTTCTATGCCGAGTTCAACCATGGTATCTTTAAACGCCTTAAGGATTCCGAAATTCCCGCATCCAGAACACCATGCCGGCGTCTGCCCTTTATAATCTTCCAATGTGGACATCTAATTCTCGTGATAACCCTTCTAATGTAAAAGGCCTTCCATCAAATTTATTAATCCTATATTTAAATTCGAATCCTGTCTCTGCTCGCATAAGGCGTGCAAACTGTCCTGAAGCATTATTTTCTATGCATATCGTTAGTTTTGCTTTGTTCAAGAGGGTTAAATAATCAAATCCCACCCTCCCCCTTGCCCCCTCCCCTTGAGGGAGGGGGGTGGGGGAGGGCTTCTTTTCTGTTAATGGGAATGGATAGATTTCACTGAAGTGCAACATGGCTATGTTTTTGCTTTTTGACAATACATCAACCGCCTCTTTTAGCACCCCAAATGTAGAGCCCCATCCGACAATTAATATCTCTGGTTGACTGCTGCCGTAGAGGGATGGCGGCTCTATCTCCTGCCTGATGAGTGGCAATTTTTTTAACAGCCTCTTTTGCACCATCTTTATCCTTGTTTCAGCATCTTCTATTATATGGCCTTCTTCATTGTGTTCATCACTGTCTGTTACAACTAAGTATTTTGAATCTCCAGGGACACCTAAAGGTGATATACCTGTATCTGTAAAGGCATGTCTTTTATATCCTCCGAGGTTCTTAAATTCATCTCCTCTGATTCTATAATCGTTATATTTAATCTTGCTTAAATCAAATTCTTCAAATGTCCATCCGGAATCAGCAAGGTATTGGTCAAAGATCACAATGGCAGGTATCTGGTATTTTTCTGCCATATCAAATGCCTTATTTGTAAGATAAAATGCTTGTTCCGGTGTGCCAGGTGCAAAGATAACCCTCGGGAATTCTCCGTGAGCAGTATGTATGGCAAATAATAAATCAGCCTGTTCTGTCCTCGTTGGCAGTCCAGTTGCAGGTGCCGGCCTCTGGCCAAGGGCAATAACAATGGGAGTCTCTGTCATTCCTGCTAACGACAGCCCTTCTACCATTAATGCAAATCCTCCTCCTGCGGTTCCTGTCATAGCCCTGACCCCTGCAAATGATGCACCTAATGCCATGTTTATGGCTGCAATCTCATCTTCTGCCTGTTCTACAACAATTCCGTAATCTTTTCCCTTACCCGCAAGATAATTCATTATCCCTGTGGAAGGTGTCATGGGGTAAGCTGAATAGAATTTGCATCCAGAGCTTATTGCCCCAAGTCCTATAGCATCAACTCCGCTTATGAGCATTTTGGGGTTAGATATCGGGGTAGCAGAAAAAGAACATTGAATACACTCCTTTATCGCATAATTGTGGCCAGCCATGGCAGCATTAATATTTGCCTTGACTATGTCTTCACCTTTCTTCTTAAATGTATTTTTTATAATTTCGAAGAGGATGTCTAACCTGATTTTCAGCATGCCTAATACCGCTCCGGTTGCAACTGTATTTGCCATTATTTTACTACCACCATGCTCTATGGCTAAATTTACAAAAGGAATATCTAAAAATCCCCTCTTACCCCTTTTTTCTAAAGGGGGGATGGGGGGATTACCAATCATGCTCGAGTCATAAATTATTTGCCCATATTCTGTAAGTTCCCTTTCATGAGACAATATACTCTCTTTATCTAAGGCAACCAAGATATCAATCCTGTCTCTTGATAACATTACAGGACTGTCTGAAAACCTTATCTGGAAGAAATTGTGACCACCCCTTATGCGAGATTCATAATCCTGATGAGTAAAGACATGAAACCCTGCCCTTGAAAAGACCCTTGCAAGAGTATCACCTATTGTCTGGATACCCTGTCCAGCCTCACCACCTATTTTTATCGTATAGTCCACAGAAATACATCTCCTTTAATTCTCCCTTGGGCAAGGGGGATAGAGAGTGGCATCCTATACAAAACTTCTCCTCAAATCGTTCAACCATACGATATGTCTTTTCTCCTCATTTATAATCGCATCTATAACCTTTTTTTCTTTTATCCCCTCTCTCAGGGTATGGTAATAAAGCAGCGTTTCCTTCTCAAAACCAAGTGCAAAATTAATAGCGTCTAATGCTGTTTTCACATTTTCAAGTGCTGACAGGGATTTACCTTTACCAAGGAAAAACTCTGAATCAACAATAGCCCTCAAGTATTGCGAGACCTCTTCCCATCCCGCTGGTTCTTCATCCCTTATTTTGTTCTTTAGTTCAGAGAAGGTTTTTTCATGCTTTAATTCCTGGGATGCAAGTATTTCAAAAAGTTTTCCCAACTCATTATTTTCTTTGAATTTCTTCGCCATTGTTATATAAAATTTATTACCAAGTTTTTCTGTCTGAACAGCCTGTTCAATAACTTCTCTTATTGAAAATTTCCCCATATTCCCTCCTCTAATTTTGATTAATAGTTGATTATACTCACCGATTGCATTAAATTACTGACAGGGCAGATGTGCTGGAAAAAGCCGTCCAGCGACTCCTCAGAGACCTTTTGCATGGCCAGCCAGCCTCCATCCAAAATACACTTACCGTGAGATTTGCAGTCATGTGTATCATAACAAATTCCTGCCGCTTTGACGGGGTTTTTCAGCATGTCTGCCCTGTCTTTTTTTGTAACGTTTAGGTATAATCAAATTTTAATGCATATGCCCTTCACTGTGTCCACCTGAAATCACATAAACTGCATTATCTTTTCCATTATTATCCATAAGATATGTTTCTTCTCCTTTAAGGTAAAATGCCTGTCCCTGTTTTAAGCTAAAAGTTCCTGTATCTCTACGAAGCAAAACTTCACCCTGTACAAGAAATATTATCTCTTCATGCCCTTTACCCGGCTTAATAGGTCTTCCTTTTTCCCCGGGGTTTAAAACGCCACATATAAAGTAACAGGCATGAGTGTGTAAGTCTGCTGAACCGAGTACATATTCACCGTTATGTTTTAAAGCAAGGTCAAGGACATTATAGATATTCATTTCTATTAGTAAAAGTTTAGTCTATATTATTTATATCGTCAATAGAGATAACACTTGTTTCAAGGAGATAGCCTAACAACATAAACCCGCCACATGGCGGAGGATAGGCGCCTTTAGTTCTCACCCCTCCTGTCACCCCCTTACCAAGGGTGGGTGATAAGGGGTTGCTGACAAAATCACAATCACTTTCATAAAAAGAACATCTAATGCACATATGCTGAATTAATGTTCTCTCTGTTGCAGCATAAAGCTTCTTATCAGACTTTTCGAAAGCTATCTCCTTGCCTTTTTTTATCAATCTTTCTAATACAAGAAAGCCCATACAGGCAAGTTCATTCATTTTCCCGGGCTTGTAATATGGACAAAAATTTAGACAGAGCTTTTCTTCTAATTTTATTTCTTTCATCAGTATAATAATATCAAAATCAGGCATGTTGTATAATTAAAAAATGAAATATTTTCTTACCAGAGACACTGTCATTAAATGGCTTGAAACACCTTCTATTTACCATATTGAAAAGGACGATCTTTATGAGCTTGATAATGAATCCTTTGAGTTTCTCCAAAATTGTGCATCTGAGAATGGGTGCAATGTGGAATCAGCCTCAGACAGAAGTGAATTTATTGATTATTGTCTGAAAGAAGGAATTTTAACCAAAGGTAAGGTTTCAGTAAAACGTCCTCCTCTAATAAAATCTCCTGATCCATCCCTGCGGTATCTCGAATTACAAATAACAAATAAATGCAACCTCAAATGCAAACATTGTTATATTGGAGATAGAAATATCTTCACCCTCCCCCAACCCCTCCCATCAATCCCGAAAGCTTTCGGGACTCTCCCCTCGCAGGAAAGAGTTAGGGTGAGGGGGGAAACGAAACATGAACTTTCGATAAATCAGATACGGGTTATTTTAAAAGAATTTGAGGAAATGCAAGGATTAAGGGTTCTTATCACAGGAGGAGAGCCACTTATTCATAGCAGATTTAAAGAGATAAATGATATGCTTCCTGAATTTTTTGTCAGAAAAGTCTTATTTACAAATGGCTTATTATTGAATAAAAAGGTGCTTAAAAACCTTAATGTTGATGAGATTCAGATTAGCATAGACGGGCTCAAAGATGCACATGACTCTTTAAGAGGTAAAGGGACATTTAGATTAGCAATAGAAGCTGTTAAACGTGCTATTGCTAATGGTTTTGAGGTTTCTATATCAACAATGGTTCATTCCAAAAATCTTGACGACTTTGATGAGATGGATAAATTGTTTAAAGGTATAGGAATAAAGGACTGGACTGTTGATGTCCCGTGTATAAGCGGGAGGTTAAAAGAAAATATTAAATTTCAGATAAGCCCTGAGCAGAGTGGAAAATATCTCAGGTATGGTTATGGGAATGGGCTCCATGCAGGCGCATCAGGTTTTGCCTGCGGTTTACATCTAATGGCTGTAATGGCAGATGGCAGGGTTTCAAAATGTACTTTTTATTCAGGCAGTCCAATTGGCAGGATTGAAGATGGACTCAGGGAGTGCTGGCAGAAGATAAAACCTATCAAGCTTGATAAATTGAAATGTGATTGTAAGCATATCGAGTCCTGCAGAGGAGGCTGTAGATACAGGGCAAGGCTTCTTGGCGACCCGTTTGGAAAAGACCTTTACAAATGCAGTTTTTATGATATAATTTAAAAAATGAATAACCGGGCATGAAGCCCGGATTCCTCTATGAAAGGGGGTGTCGATAATGACAATAAAAAAGGCCTCAAAGAGGGTTTCGACGACTTGTAAATGCAAAAGCTCCTGTTAATATTTTTAGGTAATCAATAAAAGATATGTGTAGGCTAACAGTAAAAAAAGGAAGGCTGGCGAAAAACCAGCCTTCCTTTTTAACCATACATTATTCTATGGTTATCGCCTGAACAGGACAGGTATCAGCGGCCTCCTGACAGTTGCAGGTATTGCACTTGTCAGGCCCTATGACCTGTGCTTTTTCATTTTCCACCTTAAAAACTTCCGGGCACAGCTCTTCACATGTAGCACACCCTTCACACAAATCCTCATTAATCACTGGCTTAGGCATAATCTTAACCTCCTTACAATTGAATTTTTTTAAAACACCTTCCTGTTTAATCCCTAAAGAAGGGAAAGGGGAAAGCAGATATGTATATTATATGATAAAATTTTAAAAAATTGCTATTACTTTGGAATATTATTTAAAAGCAACGAAAAGCGATTTTATGCCCAGGGAGTACCTCCGTCAACAATGCTGTGCTCTTCCCACATAAACCAGCTTCCGGTATCTGAAAGAAAAAAATATGTATTTGCAAAGATATCATAATGTTGCTGTTCTTCTTTGACAAGTCTCTCAAATAGAGATTTCTCCTTTTCTGTTTGTGCCTCTGAGCCGGCCCTTTTATAAAATTCGACCCCTTCTTTTTCCATCTGCATTGCGATCTTAAATGCTTCAAGTTCGTCCTGTGTTGCTTCAACTCTTTTCATCATGGCTTCCTTCATAGATTTAAAGATTGTCTGCATATTTCTCATAGGACTAACTTCTTCAATCGTTATGCCAATGTCCTTGAATATTTTAGAAAGTATCTCAAGATGCCTTTTTTCATCTTCGGTTATACTTATAAACATCTTCTTTCCTACAGGATGCTGTGCCTTTTCAGCAGCCTCTGTATAGAAATCTATTGCATCCTTTTCCATCTTTATAGCTATTTCAATAGCATTCATCCCACCCTCCTCAGACTGCTTTAGAACAACTATTTTAAGTATTATTCAAATCTTGTAAATTCCTCTATGTTTCTTCTAAAAGCCCTTGGGAGAAGGGTTACCCCTGCCCTCAGATTCCCAACGGCTATAATCATTGGTATTATTTTGTCATTGGGTATATTGAATTCCTTTTTTATACATTCTTCATCGAATCCGTCCATTGGGTGTGTTTCAAGACCAAGGCCTTTTGCTGTAATCATTAAATTCATAGCAAATAAAGAGGTATTTTTTACTGCGAAGATCTTTCTTTTAAGACTATCCTCCGGGCCATAAAGGCTTTTTGCCATTTCTGTATATGTCTGCCTCATCTCTGGTTTAATATATCCAAGTTCTTGCCAGCTATCAAGCATTCTTTTTAAATTTTCTTCAACACTTTTGGGGTCTGCAATCATAATAAAAACTGCTGAGGCCTCCTCAACTTTCGGTTGATTAAAGGCGCATTGTTTCAAAACCTTTTTCCTTTCAGGATCTCTTACCGCTATTACCTTCCATGGCTGGAGATTCAAAGAAGATGGTGAAAGGTTTGCAATCTCGATTAACTCTCTTAGTTTATCATCAGAAATAACCTTGCCAATTTCAAAAAAATTGATTGAACGCCTTTCTTTTATTGCCTGAATAACATCCATGATCAAACTCCTTTGTCTTTAAGACTGAAATTTAAGCTTTAGGTATAAGTATTACTATGTTCAGAAATAATGTCAAGATTGATTATAATCATAATATAAAAAGTGAATTACCCGTCTTTTATACAGTTCTATCCGACCTTGAGGTGTAATCAAAGCTGCAGTTTTTGTTTTAACCAGAGCATATCCAATTCATCCTCATACAAAGATATAAATAGTAATGGTGCATACGCCATGAGCAAAATGCTTATAGAAATGGGCATTTCAGAGATAGATATTCTTGGCGGAGAGCCTATGCTTGTTCCATGGATGATAGATTTTGTCAAACATGCTGCAAGTTCTGGAATTTCCTTAAACATAAGCACAAATGGTAGCCTGCCTGATGTAATAAATGAGTTTGCAGAGATCAACACAGATTCTATAAATGTCGGATTTTCTATTCACGGCTTTTCTAAAACTCATAACTCCTTAACCATGTCGAATAATTATTCCAATGTTATAAGAGGAATCAGGATTATGATCGAAGCAGGGAAAAACCCTATTGTGAAAAGTACATTAATGCAGGAAAATAAATATGAAATTTGCGCCCTCATTTCTTATCTTGCAGAACTTGGCGTGAAAAGGTATTACCTCTTACATGAGGATATTATAGGCAGACAAAAATACTCTAACTTCTTTTCTTTCCCGGAATTCTGGAAATTTTATTCAAATATAAAGACAGATTTGGCAGGAGTATTAGATATAAGTTTTGTAGCAGCATCAGGCTTTTACACCCACGAACCTCAATCCCACGAGAGATGCGATGCTGGTATAAAAAAGATTGCGGTATTACCTGATGGTTCAGCCTTTCCCTGCAACCTATTTGCAGGCTTTGAGGAATTCTGCCTCGGTAATATATTTGAGGATGGCATGGAAAAGATATTGAGAAGCCCTATACTGGAGAGTTTTAGAAAATATGATGGCAATAACAGATGTATAAGGAATAACTGCGGCCATTATCTTACCTGTAGAGGCGGATGTCCTGCCCACAGCTATTATTTCTACGGCACCTTTGATATGGCTGATCCTCGCTGTGCGATTAACCCGAAAAGTGCAATTCATTCATTTTAAGGCAGGCATATATGCAGAAAAAGCTTTACCAGCAGCACCTTTGTAAGACACATGATATTCAGAGAGCCTGAATATTTTCATCAGTAACGATTGGTAACATTGAATAACCCAATTCTGCTTTGTAAGGGTTTTTATGCATATATGCCTGCTTTGGTCATCAGATAAATGCAGTTTTCGGGTTAATGAATTCCTGTCGCTTTGACGGGTTTTTTCCCGAAAGCTTTCGGGATCTGCCATGTCTTTTTTGCAACGTTGAGGTCTATTTAAATAGATTGTAGCCTTATATTCTGCTATAATTTTTATAGCAATAAATAAGGAGGTTATTATGCCGGAATTACCAGGGCAGTATTTAAGCGTTAAAAAAAGGTTTAAGAAATTTTTAAGAGCAGTGGATAATCTTGGAAAGGTAACAAAGGAATCAGGTCCGATTGATGCAAAAACTTCTCACTTGATACAGTTAGCTGCTGCCGCTGCAATAAGGTCAGAAGGCTCAGTACATTCGCATACGAGAAGGGCATTGGAGTTAGGAGCAAAACCTGAGGAAATTTACCACACGATAATTCTGCTGACAAGCACCATAGGATTCCCTACAGTGTCTGCTACATTGAGCTGGGCTGATGATGTTATAAAAAAACAGAAGGTCTGAGGGTACACTTATTTTTACAAATAGAAATCAAAAGACTTTAAAATATGACTATTGAACCACTTCTTCTTATACTTGAATCAGTACTGCTTTTAGCCACTATTGTACTCCTCCTTTATAGTATCAGGGAAGGCAGAGGCAGAAAAAACCTTTTGCTGGAAGTAGGAAAGGCAACAAAAATCCTTACACGACAGGAGTACTTTCTTTCTGTCACGGATTCCATGACAGATGCAAAAGATGAGGTCATCGGCGTTATCACTGGAAGGCTCCCCGCAGAAGACGATAGGAAAAGGGTACAGGATATTATCCATAATCTTGAGAAATTAAAAAAAGAAGGAATAAAAGTCAAATACCTTTTACCAAAATTCCACGATAGACTGCATATAGGGTATCTTTATACAAAGGCTGGGGCTGAGATCCGATACAGCATCTGTGCTATTGCAAATAATATTCGCTATATAATCGTGGATGACAGGGTAGCGGTAATCGGTATCCCTGAAAGCACGGGGGAAAAAGAAGCTACGAGAAAGGGCTACAGAATCCCTTCTGAAGGTCTCGCAGTGATTTTAAAAAACCATTTTTACAGATGCTGGGAAGAGAGCATGTCGTATGAAAAGTATGTGAAAGAGGTAGTTCATCAAACTGGATTGACTCCAAAGCTTCTTGAAAAGGAGCTGCGGATAGATACAAAGGAACTGGAAAGGATTGTAAAAGATTAAAAGGAGGCAGCTTATGCCAAAGACCGAAAAAAATCTTCAGGATGCGTTTGCCGGTGAATCACAGGCAAACAGAAAATATCTTGCATTTGCAAAAAAGGCAACGGAAGACGGCTATAAACAGATAGCCAAACTTTTCAGGGCTGCTGCTGAGGCAGAGACAGTTCATGCCATGAATCATTTCAGGGCACTTGATGGTATTAAGAGCACAAAAGAGAATCTCGATGCAGCTATAGATGGTGAAACCTACGAATTTCAGAGCATGTATCCTGACATGATCCGGGATGCAGAGGCTGAGGGGAATAAGGCTGCTTTAAGGAGTTTTAACTTTGCCAATGAAGTGGAAAAAATTCATGCGGCCCTGTACAAAAAGGCATTTGAACAACTTGGCAAAAATCCTGAAGTAGATTATTATGTCTGCCAGGTCTGTGGAAACACAGTTGAAGGAGAGCCACCTGATAAATGTCCTATATGTGGCGCCCCCAAAAAGATGTTCAAAAGGGTTGAGTAATCATGAAGATAATCGCTTTTCTCGGAAGCCCGAGGGAAAACGGCAATACAGAGCTTCTCCTGAGAGAAGCGATTAGAGGAATCGAGGAATCAGGATTCGCTGTCCAGGTTTTTAATCTGAACCAGATGAACATCCTGCCCTGCCAGAACTGCGGGGGTTGCGATGACACCGGCATATGCATTAATGAAGATGACATGGCTCAAATCTATGACGCAATAAAAACTGCCGACAGGGTTATCCTTGCCTCGCCGATCTTTTTCTTCAGCCTTAGTGCACAGGCAAAGATAATGATAGACAGATGCCAGTGTTTCTGGTGCGAGAAATATCTCCTTAAGAAACCCATCCCGTCCGGTCCGTATGGAAGAAAGGGACTGCTGCTGCTCGTCGCAGGGATGAAAGACAAAATCGGCGCAACCGGGTTGGAATGTGCGGGAAAAACCGCAAAGGCATTCTTCAGAACAATCAGTGTCCCTGAACATAAGACTCTGGGCTTTTCGGCTATTGACGCGAAAGGCGCAATCCTCAAGCATCCAACAGCATTGGAAGAAGCGTATGAGGCAGGAAAAGAGTTGATCAAAGTCGCACCGTGACCAACTGATCAAGTGTGAATAACACAAAGGAACATCTCGCCTCAGAAGGCAAGTCAGAAAAAAACGGTTTCGGAATTGTAAGAAGCAATTTAAAATACTATCTGACAGGGTATCCCCTCCCTTTCGAATGCCATCCTCAACTCCTCTCCTTTTTGCGAGAAAAAACTGTCTTCCATGGCCCACTGTAGCCCGTATCTTTTGTATGCCCAGTCTGCATAGTGATAGTTCAGCCTGTCAAGAATCACATACTCCACCTTACCCTTAAGTGCGTTAACCAGCCCCTCGGCACCTAAAAGGATCGGTGCTACCATGACAAAGGTTCTAATCTTTTCCGAGTGAAGATTCGCCAATGCCTCAATCCTCTCCCTTAATGGTGACGCCCCTGGTTCAAATATCCTCCTAATCCTCTCATCCGCCGTGGTTATGGTAACCCCGACCTCAATATTGTTTGCTCTCTTCAGTGTCTCGATGTCCCTTAGGACAAGAGAGGATTTGGTCTGAACTGTGAAAGGCCAGCCGTTTTCTACGAGGATGTCAAGACATCTCTTCGTGATCATATATCTCTTTTCTAAAGGTTGATAAGGATCGCATACCCCGCTTATCCAAACCCTCCCCACCTTTTTTCTCTTCACCTCATGGGCTAAAAGCTCAGGGGCATTTATTTTTACATCGACAAATTCCCCCCATCTTTCCCTGTGACCTGTAAACCTCTTCATGAATTTGGCGTAGCAGTA
>Ga0214474_1001411_pt1 | contig 11087 bp, 9 predicted proteins | sample RVTome_2_FD_187335 | JGI IMG/M metagenome (GOLD analysis project Ga0214474, IMG submission 187335) | Soil microbial communities from uranium-contaminated site in the Upper Colorado River Basin, Wyoming, United States - RVT95D214 HiSeq ...
ATTGGAACGGTAGTTGGTCCTAAGGAACTCAGTTACGCTGTTTTTAAAGATAGTTCGGGGCTACAGGAGATATTTAAGGTTGGAGAGTCTGTATCGGGTCTTGGGGTGTTATACAGCGTTAAAAAAGATAAGGTTATTGTCAGACACGGAGGGAAGACTGTAGAGATTCCCATCGAAGATGTGCAGGTAAAAGAAGTTAAAAAACCGGTTTCAGTAGGAACTCTGTTTACATCTGCATTTGCTCAAAAGATAGGAAGGGACACCTACATAGTTGACCAGAGGAAGATTCAACAAGCGATTTCTAATCCCAGCCAGATGATGACTGATGCGAGGCTTAGACCTAATGTTAACAATGGCAAAGAGGGAGGTTTTATTTTAAGTGAGGTCAAACCAGGCGGTATCTACCACAGTCTCGGTCTCCAGGATGGCGATGTGCTTCTGAGGATTAATGAATATGATATATCTAACCCTGAAAGGGCCCTCCAGGCATTTACAGCCCTCAAAGGGTTGGAAAGGGTCCAGATTGATTTAATGAGGCGTGGATCAAAGATGACAATGACTTATCAGATAAAGTAATATATGAGTTAATGGAACAGGCTAATAATTCCTTGTCACCCTGAACTTGTTTCAGGGTCTTATAATGCGTTGATTTTAGATGCTGAAACGAGTTCAGCATGACATCATAATTAAATATTTAGCGAACATTACTGATGTGGATTAAAAGAAAAAAGGATCATAGATATGAAAATTTTTAGAGACTCACTGCTTGCTGTTCTTGTTATATGTCTATTATTAATTTCAGGTTATATGCCTTTCACCGTTGTAACCGATTCCCTGGCTGAAACAGATGTAATAGAGACCAAAAAAGACCAGAGCAAGGATAAGAAGGTTTCATTTAACTTTGTTGATGTTGACATATCTGCAGTGGTTAAATTTATTAGTGAAGTTACCGGTAAGAATTTTTTATACGATGATAAAGTGAAGGGCACGATTACTATTATTGCTCCTTCTAAACTCTCAGTGGATGACGCCTTTAATATGTTCACATCTGTTTTAGAACTTAAAGGATTCACTATTATACCCTCAGGTAAGATATACAAGATTGTCCCGATCTCACAGGCAAAGCAATCAGGCACTGAAATCATAAAAGAGGGGACGGCTCTTGTAAGTGATACATATATTGCAAGGCTCATACAGTTAAAATCAATATCCTCTTCAAATGCAATGAATTTTCTTCAGCCTCTTATATCAAAAGATGGGCACATCTCTTCTTTCGGGCCCGGCAATATGCTTATGATTGTCGATGCCGCCACTAATATTGAAAAGGTGCTTGAAATCCTTGAGGCCATTGACAAACCAGGGATAGAGGAACCAGAGCTTATACTTCTTAAGTATGCGAACGCTGAGGATGTTGTGAAGATTATTGCTGAGGCGTTCAAGATAAGCAGTAAGACCCCGCAGCCACCGGGTGTACGGATTCCCGGCGCAGTTTCTGTTGAGGAAACAAAAACTAATGTCTTTGCCGACACCAGATTAAATGCAGTGGTATTGCTTGCTGATAAACAGGAAAAAGAGGCGGTGAAAAGGATAATTGCACTTCTTGACGTGCCACTCCCTGAGGCAACCAGCAAGATAAATGTCTATTTCCTGGAATATGCAGATGCAACTGATCTTTCCAAGGTGTTAGAGGGCATGATTACAGGGATATCACCACAGGCGAAGGCCGGCGCACAGCCCGCTAAAAGCCCTTTTGAACCCGGTGGGAAGATAACGATCACAGCTGATAAGGCAACTAACTCGCTTGTTATTGTGGCGTCTCCATCGGATTATCAGAGCCTTCTACAGGTAGTAAAGCAGCTTGACAGAAAAAGAAAGCAGGTTTATGTTGAGGCGATGATTGTTGAGGCATCGATTGATAAGCTAAGAGAGCTTGGTACAAAATGGAGGTATGCAGCGGAAAAAGATGGAAAGCCTGTAGCAATCGGTGGATTCGGAACTATGGACTCTGCGTCGCTGCAGAATGTTCTTTCTGGACTCACGGGGCTGACAGCCGGAGGTATGGGGAACTTTCTCGATATACCCTTAACGACGATTGGTTCTGATGGAACTGTTACGGCATCAACCCTGACAGTCCCCGGATTTGCCGCTCTTTTTAGTCTTAATGAGTTCAAGGGTGCAATAAATGTTCTTTCAACACCACAGATCCTAACGTCTGATAATAAGGAGGCTGAGATTGTTGTTGGCGAGAATGTACCGTTTATATCAAAAAGGGAAAGGGATATTACTAATACCAGTGCTGTTTTAAATTCCATCGAAAGGAAGGATGTTGGTATAACATTAAGGCTGACTCCACAGATTACAGAAGGTGACTATGTAAAACTCGACCTATATCAGGAGATATCATCTATAAAACAGGAATCTGAAACTATCATTATAAATGTTGGTCCAACAACAACGAAGCGCTCAACAAAGACAACCGTAGTTGTTAAGGATAACCAGACAGTTGTAATCGGGGGTCTTATGGAGGAAAAAGAAGAAGAGAACATAAACAAGGTGCCGCTGCTTGGAGATATCCCCCTTCTTGGGTGGCTTTTCAAGAACAAAACACTGGAAAAAAAGAAGACTAACCTGATTGTGTTTCTGACCCCGCATATAGTTAAAGATGCAGAACAACTTTTAAAGCTGACGGATGACAAAAAAATAGAGTTTGCAAGAGCCGGGGATAAATATAAACAAGGAGAGTTACTTGTAAAATTCAGTGAGGAAACTATTGAGGAGAGGATATCCGAGATATTGTCCGTCGAAGGCGCATCTATTATATCCATATTAAAACCCAAAGCACTCTATCTTATAAAACTGAAAAATGGACAGGATGTTAAAGAGGCAATTAAGATTTTTAATAAATATAAAGAAGTAGAATACGCAGAGCCGAATTATATGATGAAGATACAAAATGCAAAATGAGTATTTATTTTTTGGATTAATTTCTGTAATCCCCCTTTAGAAAAGGGGGAGTCAAAGACGACAAGAATTTACAACGGGTTAATAATATAGAGAAATTTTTACAGAATCATAGCCATTCCCCCTCTTTTTTAAAGAGGGGGAATGGGAGATTACAAAAATTTTAATTTATTTTTTACAGATATAGATATGGAAACTATTGAAGTAATAAAGGATGAAGATGTAGAGATTTCCCTTTTGAAGAATATCCCTGTCAGCTTTGTAAAGAACAATCAGATATTCCCCATAAATAAAAATAATTCTGAACTAATTGGAGCTATTGCAGACGAAAAGGGAATGCTGGCGCTCTCTGAGGCCTCGAAGGCCCTTGGGTTGAAACCAAGAGCCTTAAAGGCAAGTGCAGGGGTTATCCTGGATGCAATTAACAGGTTCTATGGTCAGATGGGCTCAGCAGAAGAAGTAATGGATACCATAGCAGGAGAAGACCTTTCATCTGTTGCAACAGAGTTTGAGAAGCCAAAAGACCTGCTTGAGTTAACTGAAGAGGCTCCTATAATAAGACTCCTCAATGCCCTTCTTTTACAGGCAGTGAAAGAAAGGGCGAGTGATATCCATATCGAGCCATATGAAAAAGAACTCGATGTCAGATTAAGGGTGGACGGTGTGCTGCACAGGGTATTGACTCCGCCCAAGATAATTCAGGACGCCCTGATAAGCAGGATTAAGATAATGTCCAATCTCGATATCGCTGAAAAGAGGCTGCCGCAGGATGGAAGGATAAGACTCCTGCTGGGAGGAAGGGATATAGATATCAGGGTCTCTGTAATACCTACATCTCACGGTGAGCGGGCAGTACTCAGACTTCTTGACAGAAGGCAGGGACTCCTGGGTCTGTGGGAGGTCGGCTTCAACAAGGAAGATGGAAAGAAACTTGAAGAACACCTTCAAAGGCCTGACGGGATAATACTTGTCACAGGACCTACAGGAAGCGGTAAGACTACAACCCTGTATGCTGCCCTGAACAGGATTCATACAGAGGAAAAAAATATAATAACTGTTGAAGACCCCATTGAATATCAGTTAAAGGGCGTTGGTCAGGTACATGTGAACCCTAAAATAGGGCTGACATTTGCATCGGGCCTGAGGTCAATACTGAGACAGGACCCGGATGTTATAATGGTTGGTGAGATAAGGGATCTCGAGACTGCTGAGATAGCAATGCAGGCATCTCTCACAGGCCACCTTGTTTTAAGCACCCTTCATACAAATGATGCGCCGAGCGCCCTTATAAGACTCATAGACATGGGGATAGAACCATTTCTCGTTGCATCATCACTAACAACTGTTCTTGCACAAAGACTTGTGAGGATGGTATGTCCTCACTGTAAAGAGTCATATGAACCTTCAGATGTTGAGAGATCATATTTTCTTCCCCCCACCCATACCTCCCCCTTGACGGGGGAGGGTAAGGGTGGGGGTGAATCATTACTTTTATACAGGGGTAAGGGCTGTGATAAGTGTAAGGGCAGGGGCTATTTTGGAAGAACAGGAATCTTTGAACTCCTTGTGATAGATAACGAAATACGGCCAATGATTACAGACAAAATTGATTCTCAGAGCATAAAGAACCATGCAGTCTCAAGGGGGATGAAGACCCTGCGTCAAGACGGCATCGAAAAGGTTGTCGATGGTATTACAACCCTTGAAGAGGTTCTGAGAGTGACCCAGAAAGATTATGCCGATATTTCAGTATAGGGGATACAGGACAGACGGCTCTGAGGTAGCAGGAACTCTCGAGGCAAACAGTCTTAAAGACGCAGTCTTAAGGCTTAAAGACTCAGGACTCCATCCAAAGAATATACAGGAAGCTGTTTATCGAAAGAGGTTTGGTCTATTTTACAGGCCCGATGAGTCCCTTCTTCCATCAATAACAAGGCAGTTATCCACGCTCCTTTCATCAGGTGTGACCCTGATGGAAGCCCTGAGTTCAATCTCTGAGGAAAATAAAGGTTTCTGGAAGAATATGTTAGTAAACATAAAGGAAAGGGTTGCATCCGGGGCGAACTTTTCAAAGGCACTTGAAGACTACGAAAAGATTTTTCCCGAATTCTATGTAAATATGGTTGCCGCCGGAGAAGCAGCCGGAAATCTTGATAAGGTTCTCAGCCGCCTATCAGATTTTTTGGAGACCCAGGCTAATCTCAAATCAAAAGTAAGAACATCAATGATTTATCCTGTTTTTATGATATGTGTCGGTTTTGTTGTCCTTTCCTTTTTATTTACCTTTGTTATACCCAAGATAACAAAGATATTTAAGGATACAGAGAGCGCCCTGCCTTTTATCACAGTTGTTCTTATAACTATCAGCGATATTTTCCAGCATTACTGGTGGCTTTTAATTGGAATACTTTTAGGAGGTGTATTCGGCTTTAAAAGACTGAGGGAAAAGAACAGGTTATTAGTTGATAGACTCATTTTGAATTTTCCTGGAAATATATTACAGAGCCTTTACTTCGGGCGGTTTACAAGGACCCTTGGCTCTCTGCTCGAAGGAGGTCTTCCTGTTCTGAAGGCGCTTGAGCTTGCTGCAAAGTCTATCGGGAATAAGGCGCTCGAGATAAAGGTAATTGATGCCGGCAGACGGGTTGCAGAGGGGGCAAGGCTTTCAGCATCCCTTGAGGGCTTTCCACCTGTTCTTCTTCAATTGATTAAAACAGGAGAAAGAAGTGGAAGACTAATTGAGATACTGAAAAATGCTGCAGATTCATATGAGGAAGAATTTTCAAGGAGGGTGCAGAATGCCCTTTCTTTTCTTGAACCTGCAATGATACTTATTATGGGACTTATTGTCGGACTTATAGTCCTTGCAGTTCTTCTGCCGATATTCCAGTTGAATCAGTTGATTAAATAATTAGGCAGGAAACAGGATGCAAGATATACGATACAAGATACATGTAAAATAAAATACACGAATTATGTATCATGTATCCTGCATCGTAAATCATGAATCTTGGAATAGAATGGGAGGAATAAATGAAGGATGATAAAGGTTTTACACTTCTTGAGATAATTGTGGTTGTATTTATACTAAGCCTGTTGGCAGCTATTGTTGCACCGAAGATAATAGGAAGGACAGATGACGCACGTATTAAAGCAGCACAGGTCCAGATAAAAAACTTTGAGACGGCGCTTAAGCTTTTCAAGCTCGACAACGGCTTTTATCCAGGCACGGAACAGGGACTCGAGTCGCTTACAGAGAAACCAACAGCAGGCCAGATCCCTCAGAAATACAGGGAAGGCGGATACCTTGAGCAAAAGAGGATCCCGCTTGACCCATGGGGTAATCCTTATATATACATATCGCCTGGCATATACGGTGATTTCGATATAATAAGTTATGGCGCCGATGGAAAAGAAGGCGGGGAAAGCAAGAATGCAGATATCAAGAACTGGGATATCCAGTAGTCGCGGCTTTACCCTTCTTGAGCTTATAGTTGTACTTTTCATCATCTCACTTGTTATGGTTCTTATCCTCCCATCTTTCTCCGGATTTGGAGAAAATAAGCTTAAATCTGAAGCAAGGGAGATGGCCTCAATACTAAGGTACATGAATGACAGTGCAGCATCAAGGAAGGAGACTTTTTTGATGAAATTTGACCTTGATGAAGGTACTGTATATTGGAAAGGACCTGATGGCGAGAAGAAAAAAAAGTTTAATGATATAACCGGGGTGACCACGCAGTCAACAGGGAAGGTATCAAAAGGCGAGATTACACTTTTCTTTGAACCTCTCGGCATTCGGGAGAATCTCAGCGTTCACATGAGTAAAGGAAATAAAGAAATGGCAATCACCCTAAACCATTTGAGTGGGAAAGTGAAGATTAAGGATGAAGGATAAAAGCAGGCTTTACCCTTCTTGAAGTCCTGATTGCCCTTGCTATTGTTGGAGGGCTGCTTGTAACCCTCATATATACCCTGAACTATCATCTAAGTATTATTGAAAGGCAGGAGACTATCACGGTTTCAACCCTTCTTGCAAAGAATAAGATAGTTGAATTAGAAAAGAGCCGTGAGAATAAAAAAGGGGTTTTCGATGACCCCTATGATGGTTACAGTTATGAGACCTTTATTAAGGAGTCGCCATATATTGGTATATCAGAGATTATTGTTGTTGTAAAGGCAGGTAAGGAAGAGGTAAAACTGAATGAGTTTGTTGTCAAATAAAAGCAATCCCGCCACACCCCCCCATCCCCCCCTTACCAAGGGGGGGCAAAGGGGGGGTGCCGGTTTTACCCTTATAGAGGTACTTATCGCAGTTGCAATACTATCCATAGTCCTTGCCGCAATCTACAGCACATTTTTCTTAAGTCATAGGGCAATTGAGGGCATGGACGAATCGATGTTAAAACTCCAGGAATCAAGAATGGCGATTGATATCCTAAGGCGTGAACTGGATTCTGCTTTTTACAGGGCGAATGAAGGGAATACATTTTTAAAGATTGAGGACAGGGACGTTTATGGCAAACAGGCCGCACAGCTTACATTTACGACATTTTCACCTTTAAGACCTGGCCTTTCAAAGATTTCGTATTATATTGAAGATAAGGATGGGAATTTAAGTCTCTTTAAGAAGATAGAGTCCCCTTATAGTAAAGAGGAAACTGAAGGGGTTGATATAATTGAGGATCTGGAAGCCTTTACTGTTGAAGCGAAGTACAACGACAAATGGGTGAAGACATGGGATACCGAAATAATCAAGGACAAACCCAATGAAATCAGGATTGGACTAACTATAATGATAAAGGCGAAGAAAGTGACTATTTTTGATGTATCACAACCGAGGGTGGATAGGGCGATTTAAAACTTATGATACAAAGGCAGGACATAATATTTTCGCTCATTCTCAGTCCCGAAAGCTTTCGGGACCTCCGGGGGTCGCATCGACAAGCCGCTCAAATACTATGCCCTGCCTGCTCTGGATTATGAAAATGGAAGTTAACTTGATACAACAAATAAATTTTTTCATAATCCCGATAAATATCGGGACATCATCTCAAACAATTTATTTGAAAGATCAGAAAGGTATAGCGTTAGTTGTAACCCTGTTGGCCCTTGTTTTAATTACTGCCCTGGTAGTCGAGTTTTCATACGGAGTCTATACAGGTACAAACAATCTCTATAATTGGCGAGATTCCCAGCGACTTTCTATAATGGCAAAATCAGGTATAAATGTATCAGCAAGATTTTTGTCAGACATGCTCAATAATCAAACTTTTTCATATCCGGGTTCTATAGAACTTCCGGTAGAGAACCCTTTCGAAGATTTTAATGGGACGGTATTGGTAAGGATAGAAGACGAAAATTCCAAATTTAACATCAATTCTTTAGTTCCTGATAACCAAAGCGTAAATGAAAGTGATGAGAATAGTCCTTATAACTCATTTAAGAGGCTTTTGAAGATCCTTTCATTAGATGAGAAAATTGCAGATAGAATAGTAGATTGGATTGATAAGAACAGTGAGGCCAGACTCTCAGATTCCGAGGTAGGTGCAAAAAACTCCGCTCTGGTCAGTGTTGATGAGCTTCTGTTGATAAATGGAATAAACAGGAAGGATTATGATAAATTATTGCCGTATATAACTGTGTTTGGAGATAGAACTTTACCACTTATCAACGTTAATGGTGCTGAAGCTCCAGTTATTATGAGCCTTTCAGGCTCAATAACTGAAGAAGATGCAAAGAGAATAATTAAATACAGGGAGAATACGCCATTCCAAAAAGAAAGCGATATAACTAAAGTTGCGGGATTTGATGGAGCTAAAGGCCAATCACTCATGAATAAGATAACAGTCCGGGGCGAAAATTTTTACATAAAATCCACAGCCGCATCAGGTGGTGTGAAAAGGATAATTGAAACGGTACTTGAGATATCAAAATCTAATACGGCTATTCAATACTGGAAGGAATATTGATGGGAAAATCTATTTTTGTTGATATAAAAGAAAGAGAATTAAACACTTATATATTTGAGAGCAAGCAGGGGAAATGTGAAATAAAAGACAGTCAAAAGTATCCTGTGCGTGATAGGTATGATTTCTCTATTGATGGGCTAACAGAAGATATAGAAAATGCCTATTTGAGTTTGCCCCTCAGCAGTCTTAACTTCAGGGTCATTGATTTACCCTTTTCTGATAAAGATAAGATACGGGAAGTTCTTCCATTTGAACTCGATGGGATGGTATTAGGTGGGTCAGACAAGGTAGTATTTGATGATATAGTCCTTGGTACGTCAGGCGATAAATATCAAGTACTTGCAGTATATGCAGATAAAACTGTTATTAAAAAAATCCTCGAAAGATTGAAACCGTACAATTTAGATCCCGAGTTTATAACGTCCATAGAACTTAAGAGTATGCTTAAGGATTTTACTTTAGCGGGACTTCTTACGCCAACAGGGTTAGATAATGAGGACAGAGTGGCGCTTGCAGTTGAAGAGATAAAGAAGCCTACAATAAATTTAAGAAGAGACGAGTTTTCATATACCCGGGATATTGAAAAAACAAAAAAATCCCTGAAACTGACTGCAGTACTTGTGATATTACTTGCACTTGTTCTATCAGCAGACTTATTGCTAAAGGTCATATCTACAAGGCAGGAGATAGCATCTTTGAAGAACGATATGCGGAAAACGTATCAAGGAATCTTTCCTGGAGAAAAAAATATACAGAACGAGCTTTATCAGCTTAAATCCCATATAAAGGAATTAAAAAGTAAGGAGGAGTTTTTTATTGGTGTTAATCCTATCAACCTTCTTCTTAATCTTTCCCAGATTGATAAACAGGGTGTTGTTTTTAATGAGGTAACAGCAGATAGGGGAAATTTGACTTTGAAGGGCGAGGCGCCGTCTTTGAGTGATATTCAGAGAGTAAAGGGTAAGCTTGAAAGTCTTTTTAGTGAGGTAAATATATCTGATTCAAAGTCATCTGCACAGGGTAATATGCTGTTTACAATAACAGCAAAGGAAAAGAGGGCATGAGAGAATTGTTGAAGGATAAAAGATTTATCTATATTTCATCAGGGCTGATAGGTTTTATTGTTATTTTTGCCCTTGCAATAAACCTGCTTTCATCTAATAGAAAAGAACTGAAGCTGCTTAAAGAACAGCGAAAAGAAATGCTAATGCTCAAGGATGAATTTTTATCTCTCAAACAAAAAATCGATGTTGTAGAAAGCAAAAAAAATCTGTCAAATGTGCAGGGTATTATTCAGGCTGTAGATGAGGTTTTTTTGTCTATCGGGTTAAAGGATAGAGTTAAGACGGTTAAATCTACAGGCAAGAGGGATATTAAGGATGGATTTGAAGAGGAGGCTGAACTTCAGATAGAAAAAGTAAGCATGAATGAGATGGTAAATATTTTTCACAAAATCGAGAATGCACCAATGGTTCTTACTATTAAAAAGGCTGCAATAAAAAAATCTTTTGAAAACCCGGAACTCCTGAATATTAACCTAACCCTTTCTTTTTTGAAAACGAAGTGAAAAAAATCCTTATTGCCCTGACTGCTATCCCGGTTATTTTCTGGGGGATATGGATAGCAGTCCCTGAAACTTCAATACAATCTATCATAGAGAATTCTATTAGCAGTAATAAGCTCAGTTTAGAGGTTAAAGGGGTTAAAAAGGGCTTATTTTATAATCCGAGTGTGGATAATTTGACACTAAAAAGTTCCGGAGAACAATTGGTTTCTTTAACTAATATCCATAGCCGTGTAAATCCACTGAGTCTCATAATGTTGCGGTTGAATTTATCCTTTAATGGAGGGATAGGGGGAGGGACTATTTCAGGTCATACGAGCCTTATCAAGAATAAGATGCAGATAGGGCTTGATATTAAAAAGGCTAATATAAGTGACATACCCTTATTTAAACTTATCGGGGTGCAGGGAACAGGAACCATTTCAGGAAGATTAACCATGATAGATGATACAGGGCACGTTGAGTTTGTTGCTAAGGATTCAAGCTTTGAGCCGGCGATTTTTTCAGGGGTTAAGGTACCTCTAAATTTTTTCCACAACATAAGAGGCTCTGTAGACATAAAAGGGAATATAATAAATGTTGTCTCTGTT